>Ga0209619_10002979_pt1 | contig 12215 bp, 23 predicted proteins | sample Rifsed16ft3_FD_184011 | JGI IMG/M metagenome (GOLD analysis project Ga0209619, IMG submission 184011) | Soil microbial communities from Rifle, Colorado, USA - sediment 16ft 3 (version 2) | ecosystem: Environmental > Terrestrial > Deep subsurface > Rock core/Sediment | place: Rifle, Colorado... | reverse complement strand
AAGTTCTTGTTCGAAAGTCATTACCTAATTAAGTTTTCTTACATATTAAAAACCTTTCCCCAAACCCCAACTTTTAAATAATTCCCCTTCACTATTTCTTCCATGCCCCAAATCATCAAACTCTCCCCGTCAAAGCTTAATCTGTACCTGGAATGCCCTCTTTGCTTCTGGCTTTCTGAGAAGGGAATTCACAGGCCGTCGGGGCCATTTCCAAGTCTTCCCGGAGGGATGGACAGGAAACTCAAGGTTTATTTTGACAAATACAGAAAAGAGGGGAAACTGCCCCCTGAACTGAAAGGAAAGGTTGAAGGAAAGCTGTATGATAATATGCCTGATATGGATGCATGGAGAAATGCGAGAAAGGGGCTGAGCTTCACAGATGAAAAGGGCAATATTTTGTCCGGGGCGATAGATGACTGCTTGTTTGACGGAAAGAATTTCATGATCATCGACTTTAAGACCTATGGCGGAAGCGAAATCAAGGATGAAAAGATAGCTTTCTATCAGAACCAGCTTGACTGCTATGCCTTGCTATTTGAGAAGAACGGATTAAACCAACCGGGATTTGCCTATCTTATCTTCTTCATGCCAATGGAAGTCAAAGAGAACGGAATAGTGGAATTCAGAATAGAGGTGAAGAAAGTAATGGTTGATTCTTCAAGGGCATTAAAGACATTCGGGGATGCAGTTAAGATAGCCGGGGGAAAAAGGCCAAAGAAGCACAGCGAGTGCAAATTCTGCGCCTGGGCTGATGATAACTGGAAGTTTGAGTAAAAATCAGAAACCTTTTTAATAACTTATTCCTTAAGTGATTTATGGTCTCCACAATTGTCCTTGCCGGATTGCTTGGCGGCATCGGAGGACTCACAAGGGGATTTGTCGGGCTGCTGAAAGCACTTTCGCTGAAAAGAAGAATTCTCTGGAACTATTACGCAATCACTGTCGCAATTGCCGTTGTGATTGGGGTTTTTGTTGGAATCATCTTTGATTTTGACACCCGTTTGTCTTTACTTGCAGGCTATGCAGGAACAGACATCCTCGAAGGAATCTACAAATCCTTCAATGTGCAGAAGGTTTATGTGAAGAGGAAATAAGGATAGAAGAAATTCCTTATATTCTTTATAAAACAATTAATTATTTAAATCAGCCTTGATGCAGGATTTAATGGCTGTAAGCATACCTCTCGAAACAGAATTAAGTTATATCTCCCAAGAAGCAGGACCTGTAACTACAGATGATTTATCTCATATTATCAGAGAAGCATCGATAATTCCTTCAGAAACAATGGCTTTTAACATGTATTTTAAAACCATTGAGAGAACTATACCTAGAAGTTCGGCAGATATCATAGTCAAACCTAATAAAACAAGACTTGGTTTGGAAAAGATAGTAATACTTCCACCACTCGATGAGCCCCAACTTTTCCAGGTCTTAAATGGTGGAAGACTGGAAGAATTGCGCGTAAACTATCCTGGGTTCTTTTCATCTACAGATGATTTTGCAGAAGGTGCAGAAGCTCTTGGAATTTTAAGAGATAATTTAGATTTCTTGCAAAAAGCAGGATATGAATTAAGCATCTCGCCATTTAGAATAGGGCATTACATTGTACAAGTACCATCTTCTTTTTCAGGCTTTTCTAGAGATTACGGAGCAAAAGTTAATTTGAGAACTAAGGAAATGATTAAAGGCAAACCAGAAAGAAAACTTGTTTTAAGCTTTACCCAGGACATGGAATCATCCAGAGAAGTGAGAGTATATCGGGAAATCTTGAATTTGCTTAACAGAAGCTTGGAATAATTGTATTTAACAATCCTTACATAACAACAAATCTTTTATATCCCAAAATCCTCGCCTATTCTGAATGAAACGCTTGTTTCAGGCGGCAGTTTTCTCAGGCGCATTGTTTCTGGGACAGAGTTTGTTAGCACAAGAGGTTAATAGCCAAAAAGATATTTTTTATGTTGAAAGATTCACAGCCGAAAGAACAGCGCAACATACCCAATATCAGGATCCGTCAATAAGACACTTAAGCTTGAATTATCAGCAGCCAAGGACTGATTCTGACTCAAGACCTTCCGATGGAAAAGAGCTGGAAAAACTTTTGATGCGTATGCCTGTCACGAGGACATTTTATAACTTGGCAGCAGACAAAGAGCCCCTTCAGCTGTTTCATGGAAGAATCAGCCTCAATGTTTTTTCTTCTGGAAAAAACTCTTCTCCGGGAAGAGCATTTTATTATTCGGGCAATCCGATGAATTCCCTTTATGGTCCTCTTTCTGTCACTTCTTTCAATTTTTCAAGAAAAAGAACTTCTGCAGGAAATAGCTTTGTCAGATGGATTGGAAAAAAGATTGCTGCCAAACGAATGAGAAAATAATTTGAAATTGTTTTAGAATAAAGAGGTGAAATGAGCAAAAGAAACAATTGCCACAGGAGAGCACTTGAAAAAATCGCGGCATGTCCGTCATTATTCGGCTTTCCTGATATAATCAAGTCCGAGATTGAGCCGAATCTTTTTGAAAGAAGATCCGTATATGCGCAGCCGGATGTAGTTCTTACATCCAGCGACAGGACAGTTTATATCATAGAATACAAAGCAAATGGAGACAATGATAAATCAGAATTATGCAGGGCCTGGGAGCAGCTGGAAAGGGCAAGACAATGGTATACAAAGCACACAAAAACACCCCATGATAAAATAGTAAGGACACTGATCTCAGGCTCAGATCCGAGATTTAGAAAATACCTGAGATAAACAAATATTTAAATTAAAATTTCTTATTAAAATCACTATGGCCAGAAAAAGAGGGCTTAAACATCACATAATTCATAAGAGCAGGCTCACCCTGCTGCTTGTATTGAAAGTATTGCTGATATTTCTTTCCTTTTTTGCCGTTATGGCAATCATGTCTCTGTTTTCTCCATGGGCTAATTTCAACCAGGTTTCTTTTCTGAACATAACAATGTGGGTTATAGGCCTGGCAATAGCAATCCTGCTGTATCTTTTCCTTATTGTCCGGGTTCTAAATCTGCTGAAATTCAAATGATAAATAAAGGGAAGTTGGAGGTTGCGGGAAGTGTGAGAAACCAGCTGGAGGTTTTCAATGCCGACAATAACTCTTTCCATAGATGAAAAAGTAAAGAAGGTTCTTGAAAAAAGAGCCAAGAAGAACCTGATGACTCTTAGAGAACAGGCCGAGGACATCATAAGGAGAAGCGCTGCAAATTACAAGGCAGGAGCAGACCCTGCGCCCAAAACAGATGACAGGCTTGTAGAGGTTTTTTCAAGGCATAGAAGAAAAAAGAAAAGATAAACTTTTGAGAACAATAATAATTAAATATATCAGAAAATTTATTTCCGTATGGTTAGCTCTGCGTCAGTATTGATGGATCCAGAATTCAAAGCCATTCTGGCAGAAATTAATGCTAGGAACCTCCCCATGGGGGAGCTCTTGGAAGAAAAACTTGCGCCTTTACAATTAAAAATTTCTGAATCCCCTGGACAGTTGATGGGTGCGGTAACTAGAAATTACAAGCAAAGTTCATTCGGAATAAAGCCGGTAAACTATCTTCTGGAGACAACCCTCTATGCAGGAATCATAACTCCTGAAACAAGATTTGTAACCGAAAGACCCTCATTACTTGAGAATCCTTTTTCATTTGCATTCATCTCTGGAATAAAAAACCCATGTTCTCTAGATGTTCGCTGTCTTACACAGACTGAAGAATTCAGAAAAAATGAAAGAGGGGAGTTTAATTTATTTTCCGCAAACATCGCCCATCTTTTGTATTTCATGGAACGCCCGCCAAGAGTGCCGCAGAATGGAATTGGTGAGGGGTGTTTTCCATCAGAAGCCATTACAACACAAACCGCGAAACCCAGACTTGAAGTCTATACAGGAAATGAAGAAACAATTCCCTTTCTACAAATTGATCTGGCAGGATGGCAGTATGCCTCTCTTTCCAAGATTCTTGGATACGATTTGCCCATAACAGAGAAAATAGACAAGAGAATAGAGCAGGAACAAATGGAAATTTATGAGTTGGTAGTCAGAGCTGAAAAAGAAGTCAAAGATTTAACAAGAAAAAGAGATGCCAGAGTTGAATTGGCAAGGGAAACAGGGGGAATAATTCCCCACGAATTCCATACGGAAATGACGAATGAGAACATTGAAAAATTCAGACACAATCCTGCAATTCGGCAAGCCAGGGATCATTTAGAAACACTTGTTAAAACAGCAATAAGAAGGGGATATCATGAAAACGGAAAAACAGTGCACAGGAAGCTAGACGCTGGAGTTAATCAAACCCTTTATTTAAAAGAATTCTTTTCTCATAGAAAAGCCGAACTTAAATTGTAAATTTCAGATATAGGAAGGCGGCTCTTTTCTTTCACCTGCAGAAGTGCGGAGGCCCATTAAGTCCTTCTCCTCTAGCTTCTTCATCTTCTCCCTTATGGCTTCCCTGATGAACTCTGTCTTTGTCATGTAATTGTGCTTTTTCATGACACCTTCGATGGCTTTCAGAAATTCCTTTTCCAGCTTAAGGCTTATGTTTTCCATTTTTATTCCTTTGGAGTTATACCAAGTAATACCTGATACTACTTAATAATATACAAACTCTGAACACACCGACTCTTATTTAGCTGTTATTGGTATTACTTAATAACATTTAGTAATATTTAAACAAATATAATCACTTTTTGGTTAAAACAGCAAGTGCAACAGCCGCAAAGAACAGGCCCACGTCCCTGAAAACTATGATGAAAGCTCCTAAATTTCCAAGGACAATTGCCGCAAGAGAAAGAGCAGCTATGACTGCCGCCCAGAATGTCTTCCAGCCAGAAAGTAGCCAAATGCCAAGAATCAAATTTACAGTTTCATGAGCATAGAGAATGTAATCTCTTGATAAAATACTTCCAAGAAAGCCGGGAATAAAGCCAATCCATGCGTCAGGATTCAGGAAAGCAGAAACAGCAACGTAAATGAAGGCAAAGGCAAGCCCTAATCGAAGAAATAAAGATGCATCAAATCTCATTTTATTTTACTGAACAATAACTTTTCCGAATCCGAAGCTTATGTCCAGATGTTCATGGTAGTTCCAGGTTCCCACTTCATTGAAGGTAAAGCTCCACGATTCTCCAGGGGAAAGCCCGTGACAAGCATCAAAAATGCTCTCCTGCTCTGCTGTTCCGCATTTCTCTATGCCAGAGCCAGGATAAACTGTATGCGTAGGATGCTGGGCAGATGCAGGCCAGTGTTCTTCTGTATCCTTATTAACCCAGGTTACTGTTTCTCCTCTGGAAATTGTCAATTCAGAAGGCGTGAATCCGGAAGAAGTTATTTCTATGACATTTCCCGCAGTTCCCTGTGAATTTTCTTCTGGATTGTTTATGACTCCTGCAGTATTCAACGGCTGCTGTGAAAAATTATAAATTAAAAATACAATGCCAACAATAGCTATCAAAACAAGAACGCTGATTGTAAGTCCTTTCATTTTAGTTCTAAAGAACCTTTATATTTAAATTTAATGAAACTCGAGCATTACTTTCATTGCCTTCTGTTTTTATCACTCTGCAATACCTATACATTCTTAAAAACAGGGAATTTGTTTGTTTAATCCCATGGAAACCAACGAGATTGTTTTAAGGCTTGTTCTTGTGTTTGCGCTTTCATTTGTTTACGGATTTCAGCGACAGAAAAGCCACAAGCCAGTGGGTTTCGGAACCTTTATTCTTGTTGCAGTCGGCGCCTCTGCACTTGCAGTAGCTGCCGCAGAAATGGGGCTTGAGCGTTCTGTGCCTCTTCTTGCCGCAATTGTCACAGGTATAGGTTTCCTTGGCGCAGGAGCGCTGATAAAAACAACAGATAAGATTTTCGGATTCACAACGGCAGCAAGCATCTGGGTTTTTGCAATACTTGGACTGATAATCGGCTTGGGAAAATACAAAGAAGGATTCATAGTTTATTCAATGATCTGGATAACTATTCTGGTTGACGGGTATTTAGAACACCATGCCATAGGCTCTTACAGGAAAAGGCTTACCATAGAATGCGACATCTTCGTAAACAAGGACGATGTTGCAAATATTCTTGCAAAATACAGCACAGGATTCAGCCTCATGAACATAACCCTGAGCAAAAAAGACAAGCACATTGTTCTGAACTACCTGATTGAGGGCCCGAAGAAAGACATAAACTTCCTTCTCAGGGAACTCTACAAGGAAAAATGGTGTCTTTCTGTGAGATTCGGTGAAACGCTTTAAAATTTAAAAAATCCGCGCCTTTGTTTTTCCATATATTTCTGGTGATATTTTTCTGCTGCCCAGAATTTTGGGGCTTTCTTAATCATTGTGACAATTTTTCTGCCTGTTTTTTTCTGCCTTTCTTCTTTTGATTTTAAGGCAACTCGCCTCTGCTTATCGTTATGATAAAAAATTGCAGAGTTGTACTGGCTTCCCGCATCGGGGCCTTGCCTGTCTTTTGTAGTCGGATCATGTATGTTCCAGAAAACCTCGAGAAGCTTTTCATAGGAAATTTTCTCTGGATTGAAGGCAACTTCCACAGCCTCGAAATGCCCCGTCGCTCCCGAGCAAACATTTGCATACGTGGGATTTTTCATCTTTCCGCCGGTGTATCCGACTCTCGTGGAAATAACACCTGATGTTTTGTCAAAGATTTCCTCTGGGTGCCAGAAGCATCCTGCCGCAAAAATTGCTTTTTCTGTCCTGACTCTTGTTTTATTTTTCATTTTTTCCCTTGAAATCCAGGGCCAGGGAATTTATGCAGTATCTTTTTCCTGTTGGGCATTTTTCTGTTTTTTCCTCAATAAAAACATGCCCGAGATGGCTGCCGCATCTGGAACAAAGAACCTCTGTCCGCAACATTCCGTGGCCGAAATCTTTCTGGAGTTTTACATTCCCTTTTTTCGCTATTTCATAAAAACTCGGCCAGCCTGTTCCCGAATCAAACTTATGCTTTGAGGAAAACAAAGGAGCCCCGCAAGCCCCGCACATGTACATGCCACTTTTTTTGTTGTGAAGAATCTTTCCTGTTCCAGCCATCTCTGTGCCCTTTTCCCTCAGAACATGGTATCTTTCAGGAGAAAGCTTCTTTTTCCAGTGAGAATCTGTTTTTTTCATTACTATTACATCAAATGTAGTCTCTAAAACTTTTTAAATCTGATTTTCTAAGGCTTTATAAAATAAAGAAAATGAAAAATTCCTTTGCTGAACGCTGTTACAAAATTCTCAGAAAAGTCCCTCGCGGAAAAGTTACGACATACGGGGAAATTGCAAAAGCCTTAAAGAGCAACGCATACAGGGCTGTGGGAAATGCAATGAACAAAAACCCCTTTCCTGGCTCCAAAGTTCCATGCCACAGGGTTGTCAAATCAAACGGCGAAGTGGGCGGATTTGCATCGGAAACAGGGAAGAAAGTATCCATGCTGAAAGAAGAAGGGATAAATATTGTGGAAGGAAAAATTGACCTTGGGAAATATCTTTATAAATTTTGATTTTTTGATTTTATAATGAGAAATAAAACGAATTCTCTAATATACATCTTAATTTTTGTTTTATTAATAGCAATTATTTTGTATTATACTATTTCTTTTAGTCAAAATAATATACAGATACCAGACGAAACACATGGAAAAACTTTCTGCAAGCCAGAGGATAGGAACGCAGAAATCTGCACAGAAATCTACCAGCCCGTTTGCGGCTGGTTTGACCCTGCAAAAATACAATGCATAAGATATCCTTGCGCAGTAATTTTTGGCAATCCATGTTCTGCATGTATGGATGAAAACGTTCTTTATTATACAGAAGGGGAATGCCCAGAATGAAAAATTCGGGATTTATTTCTTTTTTCTCAATATATCAAAGCCCTCTTTGGCCACAAAAATTCCCAGGATGAACATAAGCATTGAAATTCCCGCAAGAACAAAATTGCCCTGGCTGAAATACCCGCCTGCCCTGAATGTAAGATAAAGAAGCGCGGAAAGCGTTGTTATTAAAACAAAAACTGCGGGGATTAGTATGAATTTTACCTTTATCTTTTTTGAGATGAAAAAAGCAGAGATTCCTATCATTGTTATTGAGGCAATGAGCTGGTTTGAGCTTCCGAACAAACGCCACATTGTTTCATAACTGTTTGTGATGGCAAGAATCCAAGCAGGAACAAGGGTTATGAAAGTTGTAAGAATTCTGCCTTTTAATTTTGGAGCGAGATGCTCTGAAATCACAAATCTCCCTAACCTGGCAGAGGTATCCACAGAAGTGAGAATGAACTGATTAACCATGAATGCTCCGAGAAGCCCGGCAACACTCACACTCAGGAAAGGAACTATGTTTCCGACAATGTTTCCGAATCCGGTTGAGAAAAGAACTATCCATCCTTTTTCAAGTGTTGTCTGAAAACTTCCAGAGCCAGAACCCCAAGTCAAGCCAGCTATCACAACTACTGTGACAAATACAGCCAGAGTTCCTTCCAGAATCATGCCGCCGTAGCCTATTACTCTTCCATCAGATTCTTTTGCAAGCTGCTTGCTCGTTGTTCCCGAAGCCACGAGCCCATGAAATCCAGAAATAGCCCCGCAGGCAACTGTTATGAAAAGGATTGGCCATACGGGAAAAATACCTCCGGAAATGTAAGATGGCGCATTGATGATTGGCCTGGCAATTAAGAAAGAGACAACTCCAAGAAACAAAATTACCAGCATCTGTATGGCACTAAGATAATCCCTTGGCCTAAGCAAAACCCAGACAGGAGCCACAGAGGCTATGAATGCATAAACAAATATTATTGTTATCCAGAGGTTTCTCAAAAGAGCAGGATTGTCTGCAGGAAGGTTTACAGGAGCTGCTGTTCCCAGCCAGACAGAAAAGAAAATAATTATGATGGCCGCAACACTTGCTATTTTATAATTCCACTTGTATTTCCTGACGCCAAAACCAAGTATAAGGGCAAGAATGGTTATTACCAACAGGGGAATTACAAGATCGGGTTTTTCCACAATGCTTTCTGCAGAAGAAACGCTGAAAACAGTTATTATCAGGACAAGGGTCATCCATATCATCAGGCCAAAAACCCACCCTGCCCTGGAATTGAGATATTGTTTTGTTATCACAGAAACGCTCTTTGCCTTGTTTCTCACAGAGGCGATGAGAGAAGAATAGTCGTGCATTGCTCCAATTAAAACAGATCCTATCAAAACCCAGATTATTACAGGAACCCATCCAAAATAATTCACGGCAAGTATGGGCCCTATTATCGGCCCTGCTCCAGCAATGGAGGCGAAATGATGCCCCAAAAGAAAAGGCTTTGTCGATGCTGAAAAATCAACTCCTTCTTTTCTGGATGAGGCAGGCGTTTTGTTTTTGTCTGAAATCCTAAGCCTCTTTTCAATGAATCTTCCGTAAAATCTGTAACCAACTGCAAACCAGACAAGAGCAATTATCAATATCCAGACAGAGTTCATTTTACCTCTTTATAATGTCTTGATTCAAAGGAAATTTTGATATAAAAATCTTTGTCAGATAAAATTGTTTAAGAGCTCTATTCTTCAGCCTCTTCTTCGTGTTTTTTTCTTCCCCTGTGCTGTTTTTCTTTTCTTTCCTCAGGCGCTTTTTCCTCAGCTCTTCTTTCCTTTTCTTCAAGAGGTCTCGCTTCCTTCACAACAAGGTTTCTTCCTTCAACATCTTTTCCTTCCATATTCGCTATCGCTTTGTCAGCATCCGAGTCTTTCTTAAAGGTGACGAACCCGAAACCCCTTGATCTTCCTGTATATTTATTGGCTATGACCAGGGCTTCCTCGATTTCGCCGAAAGAAGAAAAAAGTTCCTCAAGTTTCGCCTTCGTAACGCTCCAAGGCAGATTTCCAACGTAAATTCTCTTGCTCATTGACCCGGCACTCTTATCTTTTATTTAAGAATATGGCCAATTTTATAAAGTTAACTATCTTTGGTTTTCAATGGAAGAGCTGGAGAGATTGAGAAAAGAAAACGAAACCATGAGGAGCGAAATTGAAAGGCTGAAGACGATAAAAGACAACCAAAAACAGGGAATGATGAAAAAGGCAATAAAGGGGAATCTAATGTCAAGGGCGCCGTTCGGCTACAGAATAGAGGATGGGAAACTTCTTCCTTCTGAGAATTTCAAGGAGATAGGGGAGATATTTGGGGAATTTTTGGCAGAGAAAGTAAGCTTAAGGAAAATTTCGGAAAAGCACAAATTGTCTGTGAACGGGCTTAAAAAAATACTGAAGAATTTTACCTATATAGGAAAAATAAAATTCAACAACCAGATTTTTGAGGGAAAACATCAGCCAATAATCTCTTCAACCTTATTCAATCATGTTCAGAACAAGCTCGAGAAGTTAGGTATAAAATAATAAGATAGTCACTTTTCAAATTCATCCATGTTTTTTTCCAGCTTTCCGAAAGGAAACGGCCTTCTGTTATCAAGGAAAATTATGTATTTCTGAAATATATACCACTGGGTATTCCAGGTCTCGCCCCAAACTGCAAGATTCCTCATTCTCCTTCCCGTGATGAGAACATAGACCAGCTGCATAAAAATGATAAGGTATATGAAGATCCTCCAGACGGTGAGAATTGTTCCTGAGACGATTAATATTAAAATCCTCATCAGGGCTTCTTTTCTTTCTGCCCCTTTTTTATTCCTTTTCATTTTTATCTGTATGAGGTTTGCCTTTTTCTCCTCGCCTTGCTGTCTCCTGGCTTGTAAGCTTCTTTTCTCCTCACATCTGCAACAAGGAGATTCCTGTCATAATCCAGAAACGCCTTTTCCAGTTCCTTGCTTCCTGTTGCAGCCACAAGGGCTCTTGCAATTGAAATTCTTGCCGCCTCTACCTGGCCTTTTTCTCCGCCGCCCTTGACTTTTACCTCTATGTTAAAATCAATTTTCCCGAGGACATTTTTTGCTATTCTTACAGGCTCCTCTATTTTGAGCCTGTCTAAAACTTGGAGAGTTTCATAAGGCTTTCCGTTTATCGTAATTTTTCCATTGCCTTCTGTTGTGACTGCCCTAGCAACTGCTGTTTTTCTTTTTCCAGAGGTTATTATTTTTTTCAGCATTCTTATTGTTGTTTATTTTGTTTGGTTATTTCTTCAATGTGCATGAATTTCGCCTTCTTTTCCTTGCTGCCCACTATCTTCTTCGCATCCTTGAATTCCTCAGGAACTCCGGAAAAACATTTTATCCTTCTAAATGCCTCTTTTCCTCTTCCAGACCTGTGGGAAAGCATGCCTCTTATCGCCCTCTTCACTATGAGGTGCGCAAGCCTCGAATGCTTCGGACCTTTTTGTCCGCTGCCGATCCTTCTTCTCTTAGCTTCGAATTTTTCCCTTATATCCTGCCTGCTTCCTGTTATCATCACCTTCTCGCAATTCAAAATAACGATTTCTTCTCCCAAAAGCGCTTGCTTAGCTGCGTAACTCGCAAGCCTCCCCAAGACAGCGTTTTCTCCGTTGATGATTTTCATTTTTCCAAAAATTTAAGCCCCTTGGCATCGGGATTTTTTTTAATTTCCTCGAGTATGCTTAAAATATGCGACTTGTTTTTTAATAGTTTTTCCCTGGCTTTCTCGGAAAAACCGAAGGCAATCACAGCTATTTTTTTGCTGACTTCGCCCTGGGACAAAACCTTTCCCGGAAAAACAACAGAATCACCCTCTTTTGTAGACTTTTCCACTTCGTTAAGATTTATTTCTGTCTTGCTCCTCCTCGGTCCGGAGAGAATTCCCGCAATCTTCAGCCAGAAATTAGAGCCTGTTTTCTTGGCAGCCCTTATGGTTTCCACCAGCATCGGATTGCCTTTTCTCCAGGATTGCTTTTCTATCTTTGTTTTTGATTTCATGGTATTTAAGCAGAATTCTAAAATCCTGCTAACGCGATTAACTCGCAGGCGAAAATTGAAGTTTTAATAGGTTTAAAAAAGTTGTTATGCGGGAAGAAGGATTCGAACCTTCGCAGGCACTAAGCCACGACGTCCTTAGCGTCGCCCGTTTGACCGCTCCGGCATTCCCGCATGCCAGAACTAAGAATGCATATTTTTAAAATGTGTCTTTAAGCCTTTTCAACAGCCTTTTCCACAGAAGCTAGGTCTTTTCTGAGGGCATCCACAGACTCGTTAAATATATCCTTGGCATCCAGCTGCCCGAAAGATTCGAGGCTTATTATCAGCTCTTTTCCG
>Ga0209619_10002978_pt1 | contig 12217 bp, 7 predicted proteins | sample Rifsed16ft3_FD_184011 | JGI IMG/M metagenome (GOLD analysis project Ga0209619, IMG submission 184011) | Soil microbial communities from Rifle, Colorado, USA - sediment 16ft 3 (version 2) | ecosystem: Environmental > Terrestrial > Deep subsurface > Rock core/Sediment | place: Rifle, Colorado... | reverse complement strand
CGGCTGACGCACGCCGGAGGGCCGGGGCAGGAGGCCGGCCTCCTCGACGACGGTGAGGATCGCGTCCTCGTTGCGGATCGCCATGAGGTGCACGCCCGAGACGCCTGGGATCTGCCGGACCGCGTCGACGACCTCGAGCGCGATGTCGATGCCGGCGCGGCGCTGGGCCTCGGGGGATCCGGCGTCCATGCGATCGATGACGGCGTCCGGGACGTCGATCCCGGGAACCTGGTCGCGCAGGTACCGCGCGGCTCGTCCGGAGCGCGGGACGAAGACCCCGGCGAGCAGCCACACGTGGTCCAGCAACCCCAGATCGCCGCACCGTGCCATGAACAGCCGCATCTTCTCCAGGTTGAAACAGATCTGGGTCTGGATGAACTCAGCGCCCGCCTCGACCTTCTTGCCGAGGCGCATCGGGCGGAACTCCAGGGGTGGGGCGAAGGGATTCTCGACGGCGCCGACCAGGAAGCTCGGAGCTTGGGTGAGCGGGCGACCCGACAGGTACCGGCCTTCGTCACGCATGATCCTCGCGATCCGCAACAGGTGGATCGAGTCGATGTCGTAGATCGGCTTTGCCTCGGGGTGATCGCCCGTGCTCACGTCGTCTCCGGTCATGAGCAGGACGTTCCGGACCCCGAGCGCCGCGGCGCCGAGCAGATCCGCCTGCAGCGCAAGGCGGTTGCGATCGCGGCACGCGAACTGCATCACGGGCTCGACCCCCGAGTCAAGGAGCAGGTGGGCCGTCGCCATCGGCGCGATGTGCGTGTGGGCGGATGAGTTGTCCGTGCAGTTCACCGCGTCCACCTTCCCGCGGAGGCCTTCGGCCGGCACGGTCACCGACGCTGGGTCTGCCGAGTCGGTGGTCTCGAGCTCGGCGGTCACAACGAATTCCCCGGCGAGCAGGAGCCGGTGCAACCCGCTGCGCGGCTCGGTCATGCTCGCCTCTTGGCTCGGACCCAGCCGTCGGGCACGTGGTGGTCGCGGCGCGTCAGCAGGTTCTCCCATGACGAGGTCTCCTGCAGGCGCCAGTCGGTGGGGCGCTCGACGTGCTCCATGTGGTGCCGCCACAGCGGCAGCCTTCGCGAGCCCTCCCAGGCCTCGACCCATACGCATCGCATCTCGGGCACGACCTCGCAGCTGCCGTCTTGCAGGACCCCACCGCAGGGGCCGTTACGCAGGCTCTTCGGGCAGCGCATCGGGCACGACAGACCCGTCGAGTGCAAGATGCACTGCCCGCACATCCGGCAGTCCCACAGCGTCTCCTTCGTGGCGCGCTCGACGAGCAGGAGCGCCCCGCGGAACCCTCCGGGGGTGGGCGCCGTCTGCGGCGGCCGCCTATCCAGCCGAGCCCGACCCAACCGGCGCCTCCTACCCCTCACGTAGGGTGGCGGCCGGGACCTCCTTGCGGGGGTCGATGAAGGGGATCGCGGCGGTGCTCACCTCGAGAGGACCATGCTCGGACTCCACCTGGAGCCGGTTCCCCGGCTCGGCGAGGTCGATCGGCACCCACGCGTAGCCGATGTTCTTCTCCAGCCGGGGAGACCAGATAGCGTCCGTCACTTTACCGACCGGCTTGCCCTCGCGTACCACGGGCCAGAACCACGTGAGCTCCGCCGGAAGCTCGTCCCCGGACCACTCGACCCCGACGAGCTTACGGTCAACACCCGAGGCCTTCAGCGACTCCAGCGCCGCCTTGCCGATGTAGTCCTGCGGCTGGTCCTCCACGAGGTGCTCGAACCCCATGATGTGCAGCGCCGTGTCCTGCAACGTCATGTCCGAGCCCCAGTTCATGATCCCGGCCTCGATGCGGCGCGCCTCCACCGGCGCCACGGGGCGGATGTCGAACTCCTCGCCCGCGGCGAACACGGCGTCCCACAGTTCGGTGCCTCGGTCGGGGTCAAGGATGTTGATCTCGAAGCCCTGGACGGCCGTCCACCCGGTCCGGCTGATCAGAACCGGGATGCCCGCGATCTCGAACCAGTCGCACCAGTAGTACTTGAGGTCGTAGATCGCGGGGCCGGCGAGCTTCTCGACCGTCTTGGCAGCCTTCGCGCCCTGGACCTGCATCGGGTACGCGTGGGGGTACGAGATCTCGACGTCCATGTTCGAGGCGGCGGCCACACCGGTCGCGTACAGCCCCGCGTCAGAGTCCGCGAGCTGCATCCACCAGCGGTTCTCGCCCACGTGCAGCAGCACGGGGTCGTTCACGATCCCTCCGTCCGGCGCCGTGACGATCATGTACTTGCCCTGCTTGACCCGGCACTTCGTGAGATCGCGGCAGGTGAGCATGTCGATGAACCGATCGGCGTCCTTGCCGCTGATCTCGACGGTGCGCTCGACCGCCACGTCCCAGACGGTCACGTCGTTCAGCAGCGCCCAGTACTCGGTGAGCGGGTCGTCGAAGTACGAGGGCAGAAGCATGTGATTGTAGACGTCGTACGCGGTGCATCCGGCCGCCCGAGAGGCCTCGAAGTACGGCGAACGCCGGTACCAGGGACCGAGGTAGATCGTCGCGCTCTGCTCGAGCATCTCGGGGCGCTCGTTAACCATGGTTGGGCCGTCCTTCCCGCTCGGGCCCGTTACCCGCAGCGGACTGAATCATCGTTCAAACAGGAGGGTAGACGCAACCGCCTTCAACCTGGTCCGACCTCGTCTCGCCTTGAACCACCGCTCAGGAGACCGGGATCTGCTTGTTCGGGTCGACGAACGGCATCTGGACCACTATGCCCGTTCGTGCACCCCACTCGGTCTCGACCGTGAGGGTAGCTCCGAGCGCGGAACGATCGGCCGGCAGCCAAGCGAAGCCGATGTTCTTGCCCAGGCGGGGCGAGAAGATCGCCGAGGTCACCTTGCCGATCCGGGCGCCGCCGTCGGTCACCGGCCACTTCACGTTGTTGAGTCCGGGGAACGGGTCGCCGTCGATCTCGACGCCGTTGATCTTCCGGTCGACGCCGCGCTCGCGGATGTCCCGGAGCGCCCCGAGCGAGATGCTCGCCTCGTCGGGAAGATCCCAGCCGACGAGGCGCTCCAGGCCCATCTCTATCGGGTTGTTCTCGTACGTCATGTCGGCGCCCCAGTTGAAGATCGCGCCCTCGATGCGTCGGATGTCGCTCGGGCCGGTCGGCTTGACGTTGAACTCCCGCCCGGCCTCCATGAGCGCCTCGTAGACCTCGGTGCCCTTGGTGATGTCGGTGAGGTAGACCTCGTAGCCGACCTCGGACGTCCAGCCCGTCCGAGTGATCACGACCGGCGCGCCGGCGATCTTCGCCTCGGTCCAGAAGTAGTACTTCAGGTCCATGATCTCCTCGCCGAGCAGCTTGGCCATCAGCTGCTTGGACTTCGGCCCCTGCACCTGCAGCGGCGCGACGTCGGCCTCCTTGATCGTCACTTCGAGGTCGGGGTACGCGTTCTTCAGGCCCCGAGCGAACAGGAGCGCGTCGGAGGAGGCGAGGGCGAACCAGAACGTGTTCTCGTCCATACGCGTCAGGACCGGGTCGTTGATGATCCCGCCGTCGCTGTCGCAGATCAGGACGTACTTGCCCTGCCCCACGGCGCACCTGCTCAGGTCGCGCGGGGTGAGCAGCTGGGCGAACCGGAACCCGTCGGGGCCCGAGATCTCCAGGCAGCGCTCGACCGAGACGTCCCAGATCGTCACGTCGTTCAGCAGGGCGTCGAACTCGGCCTCGAACGTGTCGAAACGGATCGGGAAGTACATGTGGTTGTAGACCGTGAAACCCTTCGGGTCGTACTTCTGGGTCGCCTCGTAGTAGGGCGTGCGGCGGTTGCGCGCCCCCCGCTGCACCAGGCTCATGTCGAACGCCACGGTCCCTCCTCGATGACGAGCCGGGGCGATGGCCCACGGCGGATCGGTCGCGCGTATCGTCCGACCGCCCCCGGGGCACGGCAAGGACGGTTCCTGACCGCAGGTCAGGAACCTACGGCTTCGATGCTTCCCACCTGGGGCGGGACGGTTGCACGCCCGGTCAGGTACGCATACTCGATCCATAGCTGGACCGACCGACGGCCTTACGCCTGGTAGACGGGCTCGCCCTGCACGTAGGTGGCCTGGACCGTGGCCTGGTGGATCTCCTGCACCGGGTGGGCGAACAGGTTCCGGTCCACCACCGCCAGGTCCGCGAACTTGCCCACCTCGATCGAACCGGTTACGTCGTCGAGATGGTTCACGTAGGCGGAGTTGATCGTGAAGCCGGCGATCGTGGTCGGCAGGTCGATCCGCTCCTCGGGGAGGAACACGTCCCCGCTCTCGCCCCCGTAGACGTAGGACTCGGGGGCCTGGCGGTTGACCGCGACGTGCATCTCCTGGATCGGGTCGGGGCTGGAGACGGACCAGTCGCTGCCCATCGCGAGGATCGCCCCTGCGCGCACGAGGCTGGCGAACGGGTACTGCCACGCGGAGCGCTCCGGACCCAGGAACGGGATCGTGAGGTGCAGCATCTGGCCCTCGTTCATCGCCCACAGGGGCTGCGCGTTCGCGGCGACGCCGAGCTCGCGGAAGCGCGGGATATCGTCGGGGTGGATCACCTGGATGTGCGAGATGTGGTGGCGCAGGTCGTTGGGGCCGTTGGTCCGGCGCGCCGCCTCGATCGAGTCGAGGGCTTCGCGAACGGCCCGTTCGGCGATCGCGTGGAAGTGGACCTGGAACCCCTCGGCGTCCAAACGTGTGACCACAGCCTTGAGCTCCTCGGGATCTACGAAGGACTTCCCGCGGTTGTCGGTCACGTTGCCATCGGCGTCGAGGTACGGCTCGAGGACGCCGGCGGTCTGGTTCTCGATGACTCCGTCCTGCATGATCTTCACGCTGGTCGGCGAGAACCGGCCGACAGGACCTCGGGCGCGCGCTGCGATCAGGTCGTCTACCTGCTCGATGCCGCGGTGACGGTTCCACCACAGCGCCCCGACGACCCGCGCGGTTAGCTCCCCGGAGCCCGCGAACTCAAGGTACGCCTCGAAGGTGCGGTAGGCGGCGTCCAGTCCCACGATCGCGTCCTGCCACGCGGTGATGCCCAGCGAGTGCAGGTAGCTCTGCGCGATGCGGAGCGCGGCGAGCCAATCCTCCATCGTCTCGTCGGGGACGTGCTTGTTCACCAGCTCGGAGGCGCCCTCGTGGAGCGTTCCCGCCGGCTCGCCGTCGGAGTCCCGCACGATCCAGCCGTCAGCCGGATCGTGCGTGTCCTTCGTGACCCCGGCGATCTCCAGTGCTCTCGAGTTCACCCAGACGCTGTGCCCGTCGCGACTGGGGAGGTATATGGGTCGGTCGGGCACGAGGCGGTTCAGGACGTCCTTCGTCGGGTTGCCGCCCGGGAATACGTCCATGGACCAGCCGCCGCCGACTATCCACTCCTCGTCCGGATGGTCCGCTGAGTAGTCGGCGATGATCCGCTCGTACTCCTCGAGCGAGTAGGCGTCGTTCAGGTTGCAGCGCAGCATGTCGTAGCCACCGCCGGGAGGGTGGCAGTGCGCATCCTGGAACCCGGGTAGGAGCATCCGCCCCGCGAGCTCGACGATCTGGGTGCCGCGTCCGGCGAGCGCCCGCGCCTGTTCGTCGGTCCCGACCGCCGCGATCTTGCCGTCCCTCACGGCGACCGCCTGCGCCCAACGTCGGGCAGCGTCCACCGCGTACACGGCCCCGCCCGAAGATCAGGTCCGCTCTGGCCTTCGCCAACGTACTCCCTCCGGGGTCGGCGGCTGCCGAAGCATATCGACCCGGTCTATCCTGCCGCTCGGCACCATCCAGGAGGCGAGGCGTGCGGAAGGTACTCGCGGCCGCAGGGGCCGCAGTGGCGCTGATGGGGTCGCTTTCGGCCGCCGGCCCCACCGCTGCGCAGACCGAGCCGCCGGTCGAGTTGAAGGTCATGACCTTCAACATCTGGTACGGCGCCACGCAGACCCACGGGCTCGACCAGGTGGTCGAGGCGATCTCGGCCGCCGACGCCGACGTGGTCGGGATGCAGGAGCCCTACGCGCGGCTCCGACGGATCGCGGACGAGCTCGGCTTCTACGCGTCGCCGCGGCTGCACGTGATATCCCGCTACCCGATCCTGGAGCCCGAGGGCAGCGAAGGGTACTGGGGCTACCTCCTCCTCGGGCCCGGCCGGCTGGCCGCGATCGCGAACACGCACCTGCCCTGCTGCCCCTACACGACGTACCGGGTCGTCAATCGCGGCATGTCCCGCGAGGACGCCCTGCAGCAGGAGCAGAACACCCGCGTCGGCCAGCTCGTGAAGCAGCTGGCGCCGCTCCATCCACTGCTGGACGCGGGCGTCCCGACGTTCTTCACCGGCGACTTCAACAGCCCCTCGTACCGGGACTGGACGCGGCCGGCTGTCGAGGCGCGGGGACTCCCCTACCCGATCCGGTGGCCGGTATCAGTGACGATGGAGGATGCAAGCTTCGTCGACTCGTACCGGGCCATCCATCCCGACCCGGTCGCCGACCCAGGCTACACGTGGACTCCCGGATACCCGGCGCCCTACGTGACGCCGAGCGAGGTCTTCGACCGGATCGACTTCGTGTGGGCGGCCGGACCGGCCGTTCCGACAAGCGGCCTGATCGTCGGCGAGGACGCCTCGAACGCCGACCTCGTGATCACGCCCTGGCCCGCCGATCATCGCGGCGTGGTCTCCACCTTCGAGGTGACGCCCGCGCCGGCGCCCGACCTGGTGGCCGCCGACGGCGAGCGCTCTCGCGTGGGACAGCCCCTCGACGTGTACTTCCACGCGCCCGGAGGTCCGGGGGAACACGTCGCGCTCGTGGAGGCGGACACCGGGGCCACGGTCGTCGACATGCAGCTCGGCTCGCCGCCCGCGGCCGACGGCACCCTGATCTTCGACACCGCAGGACTGGCGCAGGGCTCGTATCACGTCGTCCTGCTCGACGGGGCCGATCTGGAGCTGGCGCGCGACACGGTGGTGCTCGTCGAAGAGGGCCAGCAGCCGGTCCTCACGCTCGTCGACGACACGCTGGAGGGCCACCAGCGCCTCGAGATATCGTGGGCCTTCGGACCCGGCAACCGCTACGACTGGTTCGGGATCTTCCGCGCGGGCCTGGACGCCAAGTCCGGGTCCATCAAGGCCTGGCGGTACCTCGACGGACTCGTCCGGGGCAGCACGGTGATGGGACCGAACAACAGGGGCGCCGGGCCATGGCCGCTCCCGTCCGGGGACTACGAGCTGCTCCTGTGCCTCGACGACTCGTACCGATGCCGGACTTCGCTGCCGTTCGCGGTCGTGGGCTGAGGGCCTCAGGCGAGCGCGACCAGCTCGAGGAGCTCGTCGTCCCACCACGTGAGCTCGCCCTCGGGCATCATCAGGACCCGTTGGGGCGCAAGCGCCTCGACGAACCCCACCTCGTGGCTCACCAGGACCATCGAGCCGGACCACGTGGAGAGCGCCTCGGCCACGGCGGTCCTGGACGGCGGGTCGAGGTTGTTCGTCGGCTCGTCCAGCAGGATCAGGTTGCGACGCCCCGCCACCAGCTGCGCGAGTGCGAGCTTCGTCTTCTCCCCGCCCGAGAGCGTGCCCGACTCCTGGAACGCGACGTCGCCCGTCAACCCGAACATCCCGAGGAGCGCGCGTAGATCTTGGTCGGAGGCGTCGGTGGACTCCGCCCGCAGGTGCGCGAGGGCCGACATCTCGTCTCGCAGCAACTCGTGCTCCTGCGCGTAGTAGCCCATCGAGACCCCGTGCCCCAAGCGGGTGGTGCCGGCGTCCGGCTCGATGACGCCGGAGAGTATGCGCAGCAGGCTCGTCTTGCCGGCCCCGTTCAGCCCCATGACCAGGAGCCTCTCGCCGCGTTGCACGCCGAAGGTCACACCCTCGAACACGGGCGGGCCGCCGTAGCCCTTCGCGAGCCCGTCCACCTCCAGCATCACCTTGCCCGAGTGCGGCGGGTCCGGGAATCTGTAGTGGACGACCCGCTCGCGCCGTGGGCCGGCGATCGCGAGCTCGGCGAGCCGCTCGACGCGCGTATCAAGCGTCTTCGCCTTGCGCGTGCGCTTGCCCCCCTGGCCCCGCATCGAGTCCGCCGCCGTCTTCAAGCGCCTGATCTCCGCCTGCTGGCGCGCGGCGAGGGCTCTGATCCGGATCTCGTCCTGTCGCCGGGACTCCCGGTACTCCGAGTAGGTTCCGCGGTACTGCACCACGCCGTCCCGGTCCAGGTGCAGGATCCGGGTGATCGACGCGTCGAGAAGCGCGAGGTCGTGGCTGACCACGACCAGAGCGCCCTTGTAGCCGGCGAGGAACCGCATCAGCCAATGCTTCGCATCGCTATCGAGGTGGTTGGTCGGCTCATCGAGCAGGAGTACGTCCGAGCCCGCGAACAGGATCCTCGTGAGCTCCAGGCGCCGCCGCTCCCCGCCGGAAAGGGCGGGAACGGGCAGATCGAGCCGGTCCGCAGCTAGCCCCAGGCCCGCCGCGATCCGGCGAGCCTCGGCCTCCCCCGAGTACCCGCCGGCGGCGCGATAACGCTCCTCGAGCCGCGCGAACTTCCGCACGTTCACGTCGGTCGGTCGCTCCTCGACGGCCAGCCGCGCCTTCTCCGTTCGCTCGGCCAGCTCGAGCAGGTCGCGGGCCTGGAGCACGTGAGCGAGCCCCGAGTGCTCGTCCTCGGCGCGGTGCTGCCGCGGGTCCTGTCGCAGGTAACCCAGCCGACCTCGGACGACGACCCGGCCTGCCGTAGGTTGGCGCTCGCCGGCCAGCACCTTCAGCAGGCTCGTCTTGCCGGCGCCGTTGCGGCCGACGACCCCGACCTTGTCGTCGGCTCGGAGCGAAAGGTTCAGCCCCTCGAGCAGTGGCCGGCCGGCCGCCTCGACCGCGAGGTCGCGGATCTCGAGCGCGCTCACCGCGATGGATCCACCGGGGACGGGATGAGATTCATAGGCGTGGTGGGTCACTTCGGTGTCGGAGGGCCGAGAACTCCGAAATGCCACCCAGAGTGGAGGGTCCGGCCTTGGCCGCCCGGGAAGTAGGACGAACAGCCGTAGTGGCGGTCCATCGAGTGATCCCGCGAACAGTCACCCGAGCGATGAACGACACACTCGACGCGAGTGGGCAGGGCAGCGTCCGGCAGCTCTCCTCGCGATATCGTTCACGACACAAGGTCTCCCTGCCTGACGGCAGGAGGCACACTCTCGTATCCGGGTCAACGTACGACCCGGGCGGACCGGAGCCCGTCATCCGGCTGCTCTGACCCTCCACTCAGGATCCTGACGTGTCGGATTGGAACTTCGAGGCCAGCTCCGTGCGCGAGCGAACGCCCAGCTTGCGGTAGATCCGCTTGAGGTTGGCCTCCACCGTGTGGATGCTGACGAACAGCGCATCGGCCACCTCCCGGTTGGTGCTGCCCGCGGCCACCAGCGCCGCCACCCTGTCCTCGGTCGGGGTCAGCTCGAGCGAGGAGGGAGCCCGTCCGCCGATCCGCGCCAGCTCCGCACGTGTCTTGTCCGCCCACAACGCGGCACCCAGCCCGTCGAAGACCTCCAAGGCCTTCGTGAGCGTGTCCCGAGCCTCCCGCTTCCTCTTCGCACGGCGCTCCACCGCTCCGCGCACCAGGAGGGTCCGCCCCAGCTCGAAAGGAAGGGGCAGGCGATCGTGTTCCCGCACCGCCTCATCGGCCGCGGCCGACGCACCGGCGAGATCACCCCGGGCCGCAAGCACGAGCGCCCGGCACCTGGCTCCGGTGGCGATGGCCCAGGCCCGGTCGAGGTTCCTGCCCGCCTCCTCGAAGGGAGCGCGGAGCGCCTCGGCCTCGTCGAGCCGCCCGAGGGCGACGAGCGCCTCGACCTCGTCCGGGACGACCCGGAAGTAGGCAGGCTCCCGAACGCCCATCGCTTGCTCGAGCTCGATGGCCCTGGACAGATACGCGTCGGCCTCGGCGGGTCGGCCAAGCGAAAGCTCGAGGAACCCCAGGACCGACAGGTTCGGGATCAGGAGGAGGATCTCGCCGGCCGCCTCGGCGACCCGCAGCCCTTCGAGGGCTTCCAGCCTCGCCGGGTCGGCCCGCCCCAGATGGGCTTCCACCAGGCCCACCGCGAAGTGGCCCTCCGCCGCCATGGCCCCCATGCGGATCCGCTGGGCGGCCGCCCTGCTCTCCCGGGCGTGCTCCATGGCTGCATCCCAGTTGCCCGCCCGGCACTCCAGCTCGGCGAGGTGGTAACGGAACTGCGGGATCGCGCCCTCAACACCGTGCGCCGCGGCATCGCCCAGGAGCTCGGTGAACGTCCGGCGGGCCTCGTCCAGGCGATCGGTGAACTTGAGGAGCTGAGCCACGACGTTGCTTGCGCGCAGGACCTGGGATTTGAATTCGCCCTCCATGTGCCCTTCCAGGGCGATCCCGCGATCGAGCATCTCCTGATCGACCCCGCGTCCGAGGAGGAACTCGACGAAGGGATACGCCTGGAACGCTTCGGCCATCACCCGTGGTTCCTGCAGCTCCTCGGCCAGCTGCAGCGCTGCGCGAGCGTGCCGTTCCGATGCCGCGAGGTCTCCCCTGAACAGCCAGGCGTACCCGAGGTTCTGCTCGACCCGTGCCCTCAGCGCGAGATCGTCCCCCGCCTCGCCCCGAGCAGCCTCGAACACGGCCCAGGCCCCCCGCCACCCTTCGGTCTCGCCGATGCCCATCCCCAGGTCCAGCAGCACGCGGCCCCGAGCCGGCCCGGCCATCGAGAGGTCCACCGCTTGCTCCAGGACGCTCCGCGCCAGCGACGTGTCCCCGCACTCGTAGTGAGCCACGCCCGCCTGGTGGGTCCGACGCACCAGGTCCTCGCCTCGGTCCGGCGGCGTGGAGCGGCGGGCCATCTCCCAGAGCTCGGCCGCGGATTGCGGCGCTCCCCGGGAGGAGGCCAGCAGGGCGGCCTCCTCGAGGGCGGCGGCGACGGCAACGTCCGGGCCCTCGACCGACAGAGCCAGGTGGCGGGCTCGTTCCTCCGGATCGCGGACGATCGTCGCGAGCCGCGCGTGCAGCTCGCGACGCCGGGCCGGCGGGATCTTCTGATAGACGGCGGAAGCAAGGAGGGGGTGGGTGAACCGAAGGCGGTCGCCGACGACCTCGACGACGCCGTTCTCGAGCGCCGGATCCAGGCGACGGTCGACCTCGGAAGGATCGGTCGCGGCAGCGATCGCATCCAGCGTCGGTGTCGACAGGGCCGAGACGACCTCGAGCGCTTCGAGGGTCTGGGCGGGAAGCCCTTCGAGGCGGTCCTCGACGAGTTCCTGAAGCCGCTCGGGGATCGGGGGCCGTTCGCCGGCCGCCATCTCACCTCCACGACGCAGGAGCGCGCGTCCGATCTCCTGGGCGAAGAAGGGATTTCCTCCCGAGGTCTCGTGGAGACGAAGGAGCATGGTCCGCTGGAACCCCTCGGCCACCGTGTCGAGGAGCACCCGTTCGATCGCCTCGGCGGAAAGCGGCCCGATGTGGATCCGGTGCACGCGATCCCCTGAGAAGGATGGGGCGACGCCCATGGGATCTTCGTCGGGATCGGTGCCTCGAGCGGCGGACATCAGGCCGACCGGGTCGCCCTTGAGGCGGCGCACGACGAACTGGAGCACCCGGACAGAAGGAAGGTCCATCCACTGGATATCGTCGATGGCCGCGACGACGGGGGTGGTGGAGGCCACCGACCGAAGGCATCCCAGGACGGCCAGGGAGACGGCCCGCTGGTTGGCCCGGGCGCCCGAACTCGGGGCCCTCAGGAGGGCCACCTCGAGGGCCCGGCGCTGCGGCTCCGGCAGGGTTGGAAGCGCCTCCTCGAGGACCGGCTCGAGGAGGTCACCGAGGGCGGCGTAGGAAAGACGCGTCTCCGCCTCGACCGGGCCGCATGAGAGCGTGCGGTAGCCCCGTTGCAGGGCACTCGCCAGGCCTTCCCTCCATACGGTGGTCTTCCCGATGCCGGGTTCACCGAACAGGAGCAGGGCACTCGGGCCGGTCGGGATCGAGTCCAGGAAGCGATCGAGGATCGCGAGTTCGGACTCGCGCCCGATGACGTCTTCGGTCAACGCACCTTCCCAGCGTCGGTTGACTCCAGGATTCTAAGGACGGCGGTCCGAGCCCTGTTGCAGGATCCCAGACGGCCGGCGCGCTCAGGTCCTCCCGGCCACTCGAGAGCCTGAACGCGACCTGCCGGTTCGAACGTGGAGCTACCCGGCCAGCACACGGCCTTCCATGGCTTCGAGCCTGCCCGCGTCCCAGAGCACAGCGGGAT
>Ga0209619_10002974_pt1 | contig 12226 bp, 10 predicted proteins | sample Rifsed16ft3_FD_184011 | JGI IMG/M metagenome (GOLD analysis project Ga0209619, IMG submission 184011) | Soil microbial communities from Rifle, Colorado, USA - sediment 16ft 3 (version 2) | ecosystem: Environmental > Terrestrial > Deep subsurface > Rock core/Sediment | place: Rifle, Colorado... | reverse complement strand
GGTTTAACACTGGCAGAAATTGATAAAACTTCCCTCGGGGTTTGCTGTACATTTTCATGAGAAGGTTCATTAAGTTTTGATGCCGAAATTTGAATTTTCCCTGCTGTAAGATTTATCAACTGAATTTTAAGTCCCGCATTTTGCGAAGTGTAATCTGTAAATTGAATTTGTCCTGAAACACTTTTTCTAAATAGTTCAAAAGATTCTTTCTTGCCTTGAAACTCCAGAGTTAAAACAGCACCCATCTGAAAGTTTTTTCCTTCTTGCATTGCCTGCATTGTTTCCGGAGACAAATCAAATCTATCAAAAGAAATTTTTGATCCATTAAAATCGGAGGTATTTCCTTTTTCGAGATCAATTACTTGACCATGGCTGCGATCAGCATTATTCCCTTCATCATAACCGACAGGAGAGACATAAAAATCTTTTGTCCATAAGTTAAGAATTGCCGGTTCACGCATTAGTCCGTTATTAAATTCACTGATGTACATTACTGGTGAAACAGTATAGCTTTTATCGCCCTTCTTTAAATCAATGTTGAAAGCATACTTTGTATTGTTTTCAATCGGATTGTATCCGGTAAAAATTAATTGATAACCAAATGCTTCTTTAGGTTCATTCTTTATTAAGTCAATATCAACGTTCTTGCTGTATGCCGTGGATCCAATCACTCCAAGAATAAATAATGCTATTCCGATGTGTGAAACATAAGCTCCAAGCATTTTCATATTACCGCGAACAATCTTTATTGCAATTTCAAGATTTACAAACAGAGAGAATGATGCTGACAATGCAAGCAAGATCATCATTATATCTGTTACACCGCCGATTATTATTACCAGTGATGTAAAAATAATTGCAGAGACGATTGAGAGGAATGATTTTTTAAGCAGATCCTGTCCGTTCGATTGTTTCCATTTTAGAAGCAGGCTTAATCCGTTTAACAATCCTATTATGATTGCAAGCGGAACATGCATTTCGTTGTAGAAGAAAGTGTCAACTGAGTTACCAAAAAGTGGGGCAGAAGTTCCAACTAAAACAATTATTGCAGAAGCACATAAAACTACTGCAGCAGTAAATAATGCAAGGTCGCGGGAAAGCAATGCTTCATCAGTTTCAACTTTATCGCTTAAAAATTTCCAGCGATAAACCAACATTCCAAATCCCAGGACAATAAATGTCCCAATAAAAATTACCAGGAATAGATAAATAATCATTCCAGGATCAACGAAAGAATGCACAGATGCATCTCCCAAAACTCCGCTGCGTGTTAGGAATGTGCTGTACAAAACAAGAACATAAGTCATTATGCCAAGTATAAGATTTGTCTTAGCATATTTTCCTATCCCACCCTTAGCTTGACTTTTTCTTTGAACGAGTAAGGTATGAATTGATGCAACACCTACAAGCCATGGAATTAAACTGGAGTTCTCAACCGGATCCCAAGCCCAATAACCACCCCATCCAAGCATTTCATAAGCCCAGTAGCCGCCCATCATTACTCCCAATCCTAAAATACCTGCACCGGCTAACACCCATGGTAAAGCTTGTTTAACCCATTGAGTGTAATCATTTTTCATCATTGCGGCCATTGCAAAAGCAAATGGAACAGTAGCCATCGAAAATCCTGTAAATAAGATCGGTGGATGTATCTGCATCCAGAAGTTCAATAACTGTGGATTTAATCCTTTGCCATTAATAATAAAATCTTTTACAGCTATTCCGGCAGATGATAATGCGGCATAAAGTTCAGGACCCATCTTAACAAAATTTTGACCACTCGAATTATCGCTGAATAAAAAATTCTGAACCCACGGTTGGTTTAAGAAAACAGTATTAATATCTTTTACAGCTATAAACACCGGCTCAGTCCAGATGTACGCAAAAGGATTTTTGAATAATGGCGATACCATTACAAGCAAAAACGATGTTGATAATGCAAACACAGACATTACTCTTGGTTCGAGATCACCGCGCTTTGATGAATAATTTTGAAGTACCAGTCCAACAATTGAAGTTAGCAGAACCCAAAGCATAAAGCTTCCCTCTTGCCCTGCCCAAAATGTTGCCGCTAAAATTCCTGTCGGAAGATTATTGCTGCTATAGTTGTAAATATATTTGTAGCTGTAATCATGATTAAGAATAAGATAGAGCAAAATTGCCGATGCTGCAATTACAAGCATTGCCATCGAATGATATGCTATTCTTCCTATGTTCAGAGTATTTTGATAACCTTTGTAAGTTAAAAAATACATTACCATCGCGACTAAACTGCTCGCCAGGGCGAGTGATAATACAATACTTCCTACCATGTTTTCCTCAATAAAACTTTAGTGTTTAAAAATAGATTTGCGGTAATTTAATTACATGCTTGATGATTTTACATCTTGCTGCTCATATTTGCTCGGACATTTGGTGAGAATATCTTTAGCATGGAAATAGCCGTTCTGATATTTTCCTGTTACGACCACGCTTACTGCAGATTCGAAATTATTTGGGATTGTTCCTTCATAAACCACTTTCATTTGCGTACCAGATTGATCAGCCATGTAGAATATGAAGGTTTTATTTTCTTTATTCAGTTCATAACTTTTTTCCTTAACCCAGCTTCCCGTTGCTTTTACAGTTTTATCTTTTGCCATCACTTTTGCAAAATCATTTTCATACTGAATGTTACTCTGAGTTAATAAATAGATCATCAAAAAGAGAAAGACAGCAACAATAATCCCACCAAAAATATATTTGTTTTTCATTTTTTATCTCCGCTTATTTCTTTTTCTATGTTTTTTAATCTCTTATCCAAATTGAATAAATATAAAAATATTCCTGTCCACACAATTAGAACGATAATCATTACAATATAAATTGCATTGTTCTGTAAGAATTCCTGAAGACTTGCCAATTTTACCCTCGAGTTAGTTGCCTGTTAATTTTTTCTTTTAAAATTATAGATTTATAACCAAGATTCCACATCCAAAAATATAGTATTGTAAATCCAATCATTGATAGGAAAAAGATAAGCTGCATGCTGAAATTCATCTTAAAATCAACAATAGGACCGGCGTTTGTATCATCAGCAGAACCAGGATGGAGACCCGTCATAATTCTCGGCATAATAAAAATAAAAAATGGAACAGTCAAAAATGCAATTATAGAATAGACCGCTGAAAGAGTTGCTCTTTTATCTTCAGATTCAATTGCCGAACGGAGAGCAAACCAAGCTCCGTAAATTAGTAACAAGGCAAAGATGCTTGTTTGTCTTGGATCCCAACTCCAAAAAGAACCCCAGGCAAATTTTGACCAAACTGACCCCGTTACTGTAGCAAGGATACAAAATATTATTCCAAGCTGAGCCGCCGCATAAGATTTTGCATCGTCATCAAGGTTTTTTTTTCTAAGATATTGAATGCTGAAAATTGTGGACATAAGAAATGCAATGACTGTAAGCCATGAAGTTGGAACATGAAAGAAAATTATTTTAGCGTTCTGTTCAAGTCCCAGGATAAATGGAAATTCATACCATTTTGTTGGTGATTGAACTATAGGAAATGCAATACCCGCAATTGAAACAAAGCACAAAAGAAGAAAGAGAAAAATCTTCCAAATCATAATATGTTCCTAAATATTGGCTGTGAAAATACTAATCTTTCCAGATAAAATCGAACAACATATAAGACGCTGAAATCATAATTATATCGTAACATAAAACTATCGCCAACTCAAAAAATGCTTCGGAAATAGGTACTCCGTCAATTGCAAAGGAAGTCAGCTTCACCGAAGTTAAAATCAGCGGAAGCAATATCGGAAAAGATAGTACCGGATACAATGTACCTTTTGATCCTGCTTTGGCAATTATTGCTGCAATTAATGTAGAAGAAATTGCAATACCAATGTTGCCGAATACAAAAGTCAAAAAGAACAATAAATAATTCTGAATGATAAACTCGGCAAACAACATTGAATAAAGCAGGGTAATGACAATGTTCATTAGAAAAACAAGGATCAAGTTAAATAATAGTTTCCCGGTAAACACTGTTGCCGGCGAAGCAATCAATTGCAATGTTAATGATGTTCCTCTTTCTTCCTCACTTACAAAAGCGCGGGAAAGTCCTGACATTGCCGAGAAAAATATTATTACCCAAAACAATCCACCGGTTAAACCTGGCGAAATATTTTCATTTCCTATTGAGAATAGTATTACGCTGATTGCAACAATAATAAACATCGCCAGTGAATTAATTGCATAGCGAGTTCTTAACTCAGAATGAAAATCTTTTTGGAATAATGCGTATGATTTCATGGAATTCAATTCAAAATGAAAAATTCAAAATTAAAAAGTAAGAATTTATTGCTTTCAAATTTTGAATTTTTAATTTCTAATTTTTAATTGTTCATACTTTATAATTATTTAAATCCAGCACTTCATCACAATGAATTAAATCACTCTTCTCATTTGAAGCAACTACCACAATCGCTTTTTCACTTTCACTTTGGATGAGATTATAAACCGTCAGCTTGCCTTCATCGTCAAGATTTGAGGTTGGTTCATCAAGAAAAATAAATAATGGAGAATGCATTAATGCAAATATAAATTTTAAGCGCTGTTTCATTCCCGAAGAGTAAGCTTTAACTAAATCATCTTTACGATTTAACAGCAGAAATTGATCGAGCAGATTTTCCACTTTCACTTTATCAAAAGAAATTTTACGGATTGAAGAAAAGTAAGTGAGATTTTCCCATGCACTAAATTCATCATAAAGAACTAAGTACGGGGAGACAAATCCAATATAGTTGTGAAGCTTCTCAGAAATAATTTCCTTTCCATCACTGCTATGAATTACCTGACCTTTTGTGGGTGAATTAATCCCCGCAAGAATTTTAATTAAAGTTGATTTCCCCGAACCATTAGGTCCTGAAACTCCAAAAACCCCAGCTTTATTTAAGTTGAAAGTAATTCCATTGAAAACTAATCTTCTTCCAAAAGATTTTTGAAGCGAGTGAATCTGGAGTGAAAAATCAGTCATGCAGAATTACCAGTTTACCTTTTTCGATATTATCACCCGATTTAATGACATAAATGTAAACACCGGATGCAAGCTTTCTTCCATGATTATCTTTAACCTTCCACTTTACTACATTTTTATTCTGATTATCCAGCGGCATATCATCGTTCGAATACACTAATTCCATCGCTGTACTAAAAATGTATAACCCGACATTATCACGACTAGTTGCAGAAATAGGAATGTTAATCGGCTGATCTTCAGAATACTTCTTATAAGAAAACGGCATCGGATATGGAAAATCAGTTTTTAACTGCGGTTCAACAACAATGATAATCGTATCTGAAATTTCTGAAACTGACCAAAGGAAAAGATTTTTTGTGGTGAATTTTGAATAAAAAATGGAATCAATTTTGTTTGTACCACTCTCAGGATAGTCGTACAGATAGTACGCAAAACTATCCGTTTGACTTATATTATTTAGTGCTCCCTGAACATCACCATTTGTGATAAGAACAAATAAAGTATCACTATTAAGTTGATTAGTATAACGAATAAAATTGTTAGCTGTTGCTTTAGAATTTATAGTAACAATTTCATCCGGTGGTATAAATGCGATTGTAGACAGCGGTCTAATCAACGGATAAATCGATGCTTCCTCAAAATATTTTCCGGGGATAGCACGGTGTTTTGTATGGTATGTCCAGACTCCAAAGTTATTGAGTTCATGCTTAAAGCTTGAACCGGCTTCAGTTATACTCGTGTTGATGGCATTCATTGCTCTTTGAGTTGGCATTAATTCCCATTGCTTTTTGATTATACCGAAACCAAAATTTTCTTTTAGGTAGATATTCCAAATCGCAAGATTGTATCCATCATTTTCAGCAAATGCTTTTTGCGGGTTCTGAAAATAACTCGACATGTAAGCATAGTAGTCGTTAACATCATCGTAAACAAATTCTTCCATCGAAGTTGAAGTAATCTCGTAAAAAAAAGTATCATCAAAACGAAGAATATAATTTCCCATTTGAATGCTATGATGAAACTCATGCGCCAAAGTTACTCTTGCACCATTTATGCCGATTGAATAATAACCTGCATAGTCATTATCAATAACCATGAATGAAGTATATTTCTGTCCGCCGAGATCATCTTCCGATTCAGTGTAGCCGTAAAGCCCGCCGCCAAGGTTAATGATATAAATGTCATAAAGATTATCTCCTCCCATTCCATTATCGGAAGGCGGCGCAGGATATCCTAAATAATCCACCTCGAAATTGTACGCAGAATCAATTGACATAGCAGCCATCGAAAGATTTTCTTCAATGCTCATAGAAGAAATGTATTTTGGTTTTGCAGTAATTGTTGTATCGTAATGTATTCTAAATTTTCCTGAGGGTGAGATTATACTCAGTGGAAGAGTTGGACGCCCCGATAATGTTTTAAATAATTGCTGCTGTTGTGCTGTAAATAATTCGATATTTTGTTTAACGAAATTGATGAGGAACAATCCGCATTTGGGATTTTCCGTTCTAACTGACAACAGATTGTTGTAATCTTTATTTCTCAAAACTTCTTTCAGATTAACATACTCTGTGAAAACTGAATCAAGAAAATTTTTATCGTAACTTACTTGTGAAAATGAACGAAAATTATTCAAGATTATTATTGCAATGATTAAAATTATCTTCTGAATCATATTTGCCTAATTGAGATGCATTCCTTGGTCTGATTTAAATAGACAAGATGATAATTATTTACAGTCATATTCCTTACAAAAAATTTCTCGGTGTTTATCTTATCAATTATTTTGGAAAAAACTATTTTCTTACCTTTTCTTAAAATATTCAGACGATAAATATTTTGACTGTTATAATTATTTACAATCAATCTCCGTGTGCCATTAGGTTTAATTTCACTCACAAATAATTGATTCAAATCCCTCACAATCAAATTCTTCTTCACTTCCTCAACATCAAAGGAATTAACAGAACCATCATGGCTTACCAAAATATAAGGTTTTTCATCTGACTCAACAAAACTAATAATGGACTCTTTATCTAAATTGTGAAAATCATCAACAACAGTTAAGAAATTAGAAATATTTTTCATTTTAATATTTAATAAAAATTCCGCTTTCATTTCTTCAGGAAGAAATGTTTTTTTGAAAAGTTTAATCGAATCACCAATTTGGTTCCAGAAGAAAAGTTTAACGCCCCTCAGTGTTGATAAATCTGCACTAATAGCTTTTTCGGAAATATTATAATCAGTAAGAAGTTTCCAGCTTTCTTCTTTTTCAAATATCTCCAGTGTTAATCTATTATTTACAAGAGAAGAAACGAAAACCATTTGGTGATCGTTTAGAACCGGCTTCACATCTGCTATTGGACGTGCGGTGTAGAACTCGCTTCGAGTAATTTTGCCCGTGTTGAATTCAACCTCAATCACTTCAACTAATTTTTTACTCACCGAGTAACAAAAAAAAGTGGTTGATTGCTTTGAAAAATTCTTGAACGCAATTTGATTGGGATTCCCATGCAGTGGAATAGAAAAATAATTAGACGGTATACCCGCATTGCTGCGTACTACCAGCTTCAAACTCCTGTCAAAACTATCAATGAAACAAATATCATTTATTGCGTCGGAGTTAGCATCAAAATTAGATATTACCGTCGGCTTGATAGAGAGAGATATATCAATATTAGGTGACATTGAAGATAGCACAGTGTTTGTTAACAAAGCTCCGTCATCACTAATGATGGCCAATCCGTCAATAAACTTGCTGTAAAACGGTATTATATTTTTTATTCCCTCTTTGTAAAGAATAGGAATCTCCGCAAAAAATTTATAATCGCTCTCTGCAAAAACAACTGAAACTATAGACACATCCGTATTTAAATATGCAAAATCAATATTTCCATCTTTATTAAAATCACCAATTATAAAATCGTTGGGCGGATATTTAGTTTCAATTTCAATTTGCTTTGAGTAAGACGATTGGAAATCACCGTACATTATTTTTAACTTATTGCCTTCGAGAAAAACCAAATCATGGTAAGAATCTAAATCCATATCAAAAGAATGAAGATTCCGTACTTTATTGTAAAAGTTCATCGTTCGAACGACTTTAAAGTTTCCGCGTCCGTCGTTAAATAAAAATTCAAGAGAATTATTTAGAAGATTAATTGCTGCAATGTCAGGAAATCCATCATTCGATAGATTAATAAAAATTGCTTGAGAATAGCTGCCTTTTGATTTAACAATTCTCTCATTCAAATTTTTACCTTCGAAATTCAGTATGCTCAATCCTTCAAAGGCAGATCCGGAAAGCAGTATCTCTTGATGAAAATCTCCATCAATATCGGCAGTGCTTAGTTTTTCCGGATAAGATTTAAAATTTAGCTGATGTGTTACCCGCGGTTTTCCATCAGATGAAAACTCACAAATACCTGCAGTTAAATTTTTCCGTGAGGTAAATGCATATTTTTTAATTTCATTATTCTTTTCTCTTATTGGAGCAAGATTTGAAATATGAAATGGGAAGTCAAAATATTCTTCTTTTGCAAACCTTTCATTCTTTTCTCCCGATATAGCTGCCATTTTTTTTAAGGAAGGATCATACAGTATAAGATCGGAGTATGAATCACTGTTGTAATTCAGTGAAAATATTTTTGAATAGCCCGGAGAAAATTGGTATAAATTTAATTTACAGAAACCATTTATCGGAATTTGCGGTAAGACCTCGAATGGTAAAAAAAAGAAAAGGAATAAAAAGCTAACTGCGTTTAATTCTATCTTTAAGCCGATTTTCTCTCCTAGTAAGTGCTTCTTCATATCTTCTTTTTTCATCTTCAGATTCAGGAATTGCTTCAACAGCTAACGTGGGCTTTCCATCATTGTCAACAGCAACAAAGGTAAGATAAGCTGTATTTGTATGAATTCTTTTTCCTTCTTTGAATGATTCGGCATAAACTTTAACACCAATTTCCATTGATGTTCTAAAAACCCTGTTGACTGATGCAACCAAAGATGCTGCATCACCCAGCTTAATTGGGTGATGAAAATCAATTCTGTCAACCGAAGCTGTAACACAAACTCTTTGATTATGTTTTGCTCCACAGAGTGCCGCACAAATATCAATCCAGTGCATCAATTGTCCCCCGAGAAGGTTTCCCAATTGATTTGTATGATTGGGCAGAACCAATTCAGTCATTGTGATAACTGATTCACTAACTCTCTTAGCTTTTAACATTACTTAGAAGCAGAAAGTAGATTTTCGAGAGAAGTTTTTAAACTTTCCATTTCCTTTGCACGATTATCATTAGGATAACGCTGCAAGAACTTAGCAATTTCATCCAAAGCTTCCCTGTCTCTATCGCGGGATCTCAAAAGATTAATCTTATTGTACAACGCCATCGGCGCATATTGAGTATCATGATAAACATCAACCACACTGTCATAATATCTCATAGCAGCAGTATAATATTCAAGCTTTTCGTAAATAAGTGCATTGTTATATTCCTTCTGCGCCAACTTATCATTTAGCTCACGAATTTTCTTTTCGGCTTCAGGAACATTTGGGTTTGCAGGAAAGAAATCTAGAAATGCCTGGTATTCTTCTACAGCTTTTTTGGTATACTTTTGATCGAGCGTGTAATTAGGCGAAAGTTCGTAATAGCTTTCTGCCAGCATCAATTGAGCTTGCGGAACGAATTCGCTTACAGGCATATTTTTAATCAGCTTACTCAATTCAAAAGCTGCTAAGATAAATTCTCCCCTTTTGAATCGAGTCATACCAAGATAAAATTGAGCGTCATCAACTACAGCGTTTCCCGGATATTGCAGAATCAACGACTGTAATTCCGTGATCGCTAATTCATAATCTTCATCATTATATAATTTGATTGCGTAATCTAATCTTTCTTGAGAACCCAAATTGGTTGTATCAATCGAAGATGAACAACCAAAAAAGATTAATATTAAAAAGTAAAGTGCGAATAATTTCTTCATATAGGCATAATTTTTATAAAAATGTGTTCAATAATAACTAAATACATTCAGGCATCAAAGGTAAAATACGGTTACTTGCTTCGAACCGTAAAGAAAAGAGCTATAACAACTGCCGCTGTGGTTATTGCCACCAATGGTTCAAATAGATTTGAAAGAAATGGCTCGGATGGAATTTCCCCTTTTGTAAATGGATAGGAAGAGTTCTCTAATATCTGAATCTCATCAAATTTAACCGTGTCAATATTATCGAAATAAAAATCTTTGATCTTCACTTCTTTGTCTTGAAACCGATAGCTGCCGGAAATAAAAATCTTTCTCTCAACAAAATGATCACCGAGAAAACCAGCTCTAAAAACTTCTCCATAATTAACCACAGCATTTTCTATTGAATAGCTCAATCCAATATTTTCTGATGGATTAGATATTAAACTAATATTTTTCTTATGTGCTTTAATTGACTTAAAAATTTGATCTTCCAAAATAGCGTATGAAGAACCAAGCTTTAAATCAAGATAAATATCTTTCGGTGAATCTGATATATTTACCAATGCTTCAGTTATTGATGAATCAACAAGAACTTTAAAAACATCAAGATTGGTTTTGGTCTGAGCTTGAAGTGAAACATTTATAAGAAGGAACAGAAGTACAATTCGCAGCGACAAAGATATTTTCATCAAACCCTATTAATTATTTCAAATTCAAAAATAAAGATTACTTTTACTTCAAAATTCATAATTCCTTGTTCGTTATTCGAAATTAATTATAAATATTGAACATGGAATATCGAATTAAGAATTTTTAACTACCGCTTTTACCAGCAGCTATATCTCTCAGCCGAGCAATTCGTTCTTCAACCGGAGGATGAGTTGAAAACAATTTCATTACCCCACCACCATGAAGAGGGTTAACTATGAACATATGAGATGTTGCGGGACCCGCATGATCAACCGCTTTTATTTGATTTGCCTGGGATAATTTACCTAAAGCTGAAGCCAATGCAAGAGGATTATGTGAAATTTCAGAACCGCCCTTGTCTGCCATAAATTCCCTTGACCTTGAAACTGCTATTTGCAAAAGTGTTGCTGCAATTGGAGCGAGAATCATCAGAAATAAAGATGATAATCCGCCTCTGTCCTCATCATCACTTCTGCCAAACATTGCAGCCCATCCTGCCATTTGTGCAACATAGGTAATCGTGCCTACAAACGTAGCGGCAACTGTACCGATTAAAATATCTCTATGCTTAACATGAGCTAGCTCGTGAGACATAACTCCGGCTAATTCTTGTTCATTTAAAATTCTTAAGATGCCTCTTGTAGCCGCAACTGCAGCATGCTGTGGATTTCTTCCGGTTGCAAAAGCATTAGGTGTTTGATCTTCAATTATATAAACCTTTGGCATAGGAAGATTTGCACTTTTTGCTAATTGCTCAACTATGCTGTAAAATTTTGGTTCTTGTTCTTTAGTAACAAGTTGAGCACGATACATTTTCAAAACTATTTTATCTGAAAACCAATATGAACCAAAGTTCATTGCAAGAGAAAAAATTAATGCAATTGTCATTCCTCCGTTCCCACCGAGCATGTTTCCGACAAAAAGTAAGAGAACCATCATTAATGTCATTAAGAATACAGTTTTAAGCGAATTCATATACTCCTTAATATTTTTTTGCGGTCAAATTTAAGTATAGGAAAAGGTTTACGCAAGGAAAACCGGAGGGGTAAATCTTATTCAATCAAATTGTTTGAAATATCAATAATGCAGTTCAAACAAACCCAGTTCCTTTGATTTTTGGTGCTATACTTTAGGAACTGGGTTTGTATTCTTCACTTTTGTGTAAGATAAGTTATTCATATTTTTCAATTGATTGTATTTAAGGAATTGTAACTTATTTCGCCTTGCCTTTATTTTTTATTATCATTAAATAACGAAAGAATTTTTTAGGAAGTTTATGAAATCAACAGCATTCATCGCATTATTTATCACATCAGTTTTTACTGGCAATTTATTCAGCCAAAACACTTATGAATTTCTAAGGATTGACATGAGTGCAAGAGCTGCTGCTTTAGGCGGCACTTTCGTTTCAAACCATGATGATCCAAACGTAATCTTTTATAATCCTGCGGGAATAAACTTATTAACTGAAAATCCAATTTCATTTTCTTTTGTAAAACATTTATTAGACATTAACCTGGCAAGCTTAAGTTATTCAA
>Ga0209619_10002967_pt1 | contig 12240 bp, 11 predicted proteins | sample Rifsed16ft3_FD_184011 | JGI IMG/M metagenome (GOLD analysis project Ga0209619, IMG submission 184011) | Soil microbial communities from Rifle, Colorado, USA - sediment 16ft 3 (version 2) | ecosystem: Environmental > Terrestrial > Deep subsurface > Rock core/Sediment | place: Rifle, Colorado... | reverse complement strand
CTGAGGTCTTGACTTCCAGACCCGATGAATTCTCGACTACATATTGAATCGGGGTATTCATCTCAAACTTAACCCCCATGCTCTTCAGCTGCTCCGCGAACTTATCCGCGAAGGCCTGGAAGCCGCCGACGAAAGTCCCCAATCGCGTGGAACGCGCTTTGATGCGCGCCCACAGCCAGGCCATGTTCACATCCTTGGCATGGGGACCGAACTTACCTTCCACCAGTGGCAGCCACATGCGTTCGTAGACGCGGTCTCCGGCCCACTTGCGCATCCACGCGTCGACCGTGGTCCTCTCCAATGGTTTCCAGTTATTCGTCAGCCGCAGGAAGAGCCCCACCAATCCAAATCGAATCTTGTCAACGCCCCAGCCAAGCCCTGGAAACATCAACGCCGCGGGAATTGAATCAAAGGGATAGAAACGCCCCTCGTGATACATCACCGTAAATGGCCGGGGGAACAATACCTGGTCGCTCCAGCCCAACTCTTCGATAAGGCCCAGCATATGTTTGTCGGTGGCGAACCAGTGATGATAGAACTTTTCCACCCACCAGTCCCAGTTCGGCTGCTTGAAACCGGCCGCCAGCCCGCCCACCTGGGGTGCTGCCTCATAGATCGTTACTTCGCCGCCCGCCTTGGCCAGATCATAAGCCGCAGCCATACCCCCAAATCCGGCGCCGATGATAGCGATCTTGCGATCGGCGATCTTGCGATCAGTGACCTTGCGATCAGTGACCTTGCGATCAGCGACCTTGCGATCGGCGACCTTGCGATCAGCGACCTTGCGATCAGCGACCTTCATGAAGCCGTCCCCTCAACAGGGACCTCACCCCATTTAATTCCCTCTCGCGCTAAATAGTACGCGCCCAACGCAGTGATCGGCAGCCACAATGCGATGTGCAGCACAAAGGTATAGCTGCTCGCCAGCGCCGTGGGCACGCCGTAGGCTTCCAACACAGCGATGCCCGGCGCGTCGAAGGTGCCCAGGTATCCCGGCGCCGAAGGAATGGTCGTGGCCAGGTTCACAACACCGTTCATCAGCATCAGAGCAAAGAAGCTCACTTGAAAATCGAACGCTTGCATCACAAACCAGTATTTGCCCGTTTCCAGCAGCCAGATGACCAGCGACGTCACGAAGACCATCAGGATCTCAAGCGGAGAGCGCAGGGATTCCAGCCCACCCAGGAATCGCAACCCAATATCCAAGACAGGCTTGCGAAAGCGCTCTGGCAGGCGACCGGCAAGCCAGGCGAGCAAGCCCTCGCTGGACTTGGGGAACATGGCGGCCAGCAAGAACACCAGCAGGGCGCCGAAGAAAAAGAGGCTGCCCCAGAAAGCAATCTGTTGGACACTGAGTCCAGAAGCGAAGCCTGAGCCGCCGGTTAGACGAGCCAGTTCATTGAGATTGACGAAGATGAATGCCAGCATCACCACCCCATCGAAGATTCGCTCCACGATGATGGTGGCCAGGGATGCAGAAATCGGCACCCCTTCCTTTCGCTTGAGCACCGCGGCGCGCAAGACCTCGCCTGCCCGCGCGGGATAGATATTGTTGCCCATGTACCCGATAGCCACAATGGGGAACATAGCGCGCGTCGTGATGGCCTTGAGCGGGCGCAGCAAATAATGCCAGCGCCAGGCCCTTGCCCACACCGCCAGGAAATAGATCGCTACACCAGGGATCAGCCACCAATAATTGGCCTTACCCACTTCGTTCCAAAAAATTGCGAAATCCAGATCCTTGAGCACCCACCACAGGAACAATACACTGATAACAACTCCGATCCAGAATTGCCAGCGCTTCACAGCAAGATTGTACTCTGGGCAAAAGCTCCTCCCCGTTGAGCGTAGCATCCTCAGGAAGTTGCGCGCTCCTTGATGCAACGGGATTAAAACCATGAAAATGCGGTTTCGTTAAAGGAGGCGAAATGTCTGGCAAGCACATTGACTCAAGATTAGAGTATCAATGAAGGCGATTGAATCATGAAGCTCGCTCGCCCTTTGAGCATCTAATACGTGGTGGATCAGCCCCTGAGCTGGATTATCGGCCTATCGACAGATTCCAAATAGGCTAATAAACTTACCTCCCGTTACCGCAAGGAGATTTCTACAAATGAAGACTTCGCTCAAGTACTTGTACCCCTCTGTATTGCTCTTGCTGATCCTGGCTGCCTGCACGCCGGCAGCCGGCAGCGCTCGCGGGTTTGCCTACATTTGGTACGTATCCCTCACCGGGAATAATGCCAACCGCTGTGATGATCCTTCCTCGCCTTGTCGAACCCTGGAAGGAGCATTGGTCAGGGCCAGGGAGGCCGAGGCGCGAGTTCTCGCTGAATATGAAGGCGAAACAGTAACGGTCTACCACACCGTCAATGTGGCGGCCGGAACTTACAATGAGACGGCACTACACGATGGATACCCATTCGCTCGAGCGGACATCAATGTCACGGTTGTTGGGGGTGGACAAACGACCACGGTATTCAATTCTGCAGATCGATATGGCGGGATTTTCATCAACGGCGACGTCCGCGTCACCTTGCGAAACTTCACCGTTCAGAACGTCCGCGGCAGCGCCCCGGATAGTTGCGTCAATATCCGCGGCAATGCTGAGGTGACCATTGAAAATGTCACCCTGAGGCGTTGCCTCAAGTCCGGCATCGCCCACACCAGCACGGGACCATTGATACTGACCAATGTCACGGCAGTGGAATCCATCGATGACGGTTTTGCTAACGGCGTCGGTGTCTCCAGTTTCGGGGAACTGATTATTGAGGGAGGCCAGTACTCGCAAAACGATGGTAACGGCGTTAGGAGCAGTGGCAGCCTGGTTATGAACTTCGTGCAGGTCCAGGACAATGGACGGGATGGTCTACATCTTTCGGGCTCCGCCACCCTTAGTGAAGTGAACATGTCCGGTAACGGCCAGGACGGAAGTTTCCGGGCAGGTCTATTTGTTGCTGGGGGGACGATTTCTGTCGAACACAGCACCATACTCAATAACCAATATGGGATCTGGGTACGCAGCCCGGCTACCCTTTACCTATATGACTCCCTAGTGGCCAACAATCCGCGCACGGGCATTGTGGTATCGGAAGGCGAATTCTTTTTGCGTCGCAGTATTGTGGAAAACAATGCCGCCTTCTATTCAGGCACGAGCCTGGGTGGAGGCATTGATGTTGGAACCGATGGATCCGCCAATATTGTCGATAGCCAAATTTCAACCAATCACAATGGTGGCATTACCAACTACGGCGAACTCTATATAAGCCAGACGCCGATAACGGGAAATGATGGCGGCCAGCCGGCTATTTTCAATGGCGCCGGAGCCACAGCTTATATAGTGAAGAGCCTAATAGCAAACAACGCGTCCCCCGCCGACACATCAGCGCTGCAACCAGCTGTCAGAAATGACGGCACCATGGATTTGGTCAATACCACGATAAGCGGTAATGATGCGGAGGGATTGTTCACTAATGGACCACTAAACGTTTCTTTTGTAACCATTGCTTCTAATGGCCGCCATGGGTTATTGATTTCCGAATCGGCAACCTCTGCTCCCACTATTGCGAACCTCCTTGTCGCTGGCAATGGCACAGATTGCTACATTCCCGGACCTTCCGGCCCCGGTCCAGCCTCCCTTAGTGGCCACAATATCGATACTGATGGCAGCTGTGATTTCTCAGAAACGGTGCCGCTTGCCTCCCTGATGCTGGAAGCTTTAGGCGACAACGGCGGCCCCACGCTCACCCATGCCTTGATGCCAGGAAGCCCTGCGATCAACGCCGCCAGCGGTTCTTGTCCTGTGGAAGATCAACGCTTGACTGAGCGACCCTTCGGCCCGGCTTGCGATGTCGGCGCGTACGAGAGTGACAGCGCAACCGCGTTGAGCGCGGATTTCACCACGCCTACGCCTGGCCCCATTACCGCCATCATTACAACCGACGCGCGTTGCCGTACCGGTCCTGGCTTCGTCTACGCCGATTACGACTTCTTCACCCCCAACCAAACCACCGTCGTCTACGCTCGTATCGCCGACTCGAGCTGGTATCAGGTGCAAGCGCCGACTCTCAGCGGCAAATGCTGGATCGGCCAGGCGGTGCTGGAATTCGATGTCACTCCCGAGGTGCTCCTGACCTTGCCGGTAATCCAGCCCCCGCCCACGCCAACCCCTACGCCCGGCGATGGTGGTGGCCAAGCAGGTTCAGCCCCTGACGCGCCCAGCGGTCTGAAAGCCAACGAAACAGTTTGCAACGCCAACGACGGCTACAAAGTAAAGCTGACCTGGAACGACAACTCAGACAATGAAGCGGGCTTCCGCGTCTACCATAATGGACAGTTGGTCGCCACACTAGCTGCTGACGTCGAGCAATATACCCATACTGTGCCGGGAAACTTTGGGCAGCAACAGTCCTACTTTGTGGAAGCCTACAACAATTCGGGATCTGCCAAGTCCAATACAGCAACCGAGGATGGATGTTTGTATTAGAGGACGGGTGTTCGTATCATCGAACCACAAAACTCCGGGCACTAATAAAAGTGTCCGGAGTTTTTAGATCGCAAACCTCAGGGTAAGCTAAAGGCTATGGATTGCCCCCTCCCTCCCACCTGCCTAACCTAATTATTCCAATGAACTAAAATTCGCCAATGCAAAAGGAAATCCGGTGGCTTTCAGTCACATCCTTTTTCGAAGGCATAGCTGCGATCATCTGGCTGTCTTCCATTCCTGCCGAGGGGAGTTTCTTCTCGCCGGCTCGTATCGGTCTTTTGCTCGCCATTCTCGCAATTTCCATCGGTTGGCTATTCCTCTATCGCCTGAAAGCTCCTTTGTTTCAGTTTGAAGAATTTCTCCTGAACTGGAGAAGCAGAGATTTTCTCGCGAGTCTCTGCATTTGCATCCCTCTGCTGATTCTAAGCGGCGTAGCGCAGCAGGATATTTGGTCCACACTTATCAGTGATGCGGCGTTTACCAGGCTCCTTCCTGTAATCGTTTGGGGCTCTGTCATTACTGCACAGGTCGGCTTGTTTCTTTTATTCGCCAAGGGCGCGGGGGTATTTTGGGACACACTGGCATCTTTTGGGAAACCGACAGCCATGTTGCTGGCAGGCTTTCTGCTGACTTGGGCTTTTGTGTCGGCCACCAAGATCGGAATCACAACGGACGCGGTTGGTTTGAGTTGGGGACCACCCGGCACGCCAATCATTTTTGGACAGGTGGTGCTGGCATTTGCAATCAGCTTGTGCACCATGATGGCCTTATGGCTGGTCTACCGGAAGCGCCAACAGCCTGTGGTGCTGCTGGATGCAGTATTCTTTATCGGGCTTTGGGCGCTTGCGGCATTGCTCTGGTCGAAGGAGCCAATGGGCTCATCGCATTTTGCTCCTTTACCCATGCCGCCGAATTTCGAGGTCTATCCGAATTCCGATGCCGCGATCTTTGACAGATCCGCGTACCAATTGGTATTCGGCGCGGGTTTCAAAACCCAACTCATGCGCAGACCCTTATTCGTTGGGCTCCTTGCCTTGTTTCACGCTATTGTTGGTCCCAACTACGACGCAACCGTGTTCCTCCAGATTCTTATTCTGGCCAGCATTCCAGCGCTGGTCTTTCTATTGACAGCGAGGATTTCAAATCGCCTGGCAGGGTTGCTGGCGGGTGGATTGATTGTGCTGCGCGAGGAAAACGCAATTCGATTATCCGGCGAAATTGCCACAGCGCACGCCAAGCTATTGATGAGCGATCTGGCAACCATGCTCGGCATTGCCGCGATTCTCTATCTTGCCATCATAATGATCAAAAGACGGGAGCAAAACCCGTGGTGGTTTGCAGTACTTGGCGGATGTGTGGGATTGACCATGCTGGTGAGGGCACAGGCACTAATAATCCTTTTCCCCATCCTGGTATTTTTCATTCTTAGCCAAAGGCCTCTCAAAAGAGGTCTTTATCAATCCCTGATCGTGCTGTTCGGAGTAATTGTGGTTCTCCTACCTTGGATCTGGAGAAACTGGAATTTGACCGGAACCCTCCTTCTTGGCGATCGCGGAGAGCAAAGGTTAATGGCGCGCAATTATTCTGCCGACCCCACATCATCGCCTTTTCAACAATCCAATGAAACCGACAAGGAATTTGCGGCGCGCTTGAACAGGGAGATTCTGGGCTACGCGTCAAGCCACCCGGGCGAAGTATTGTTCTTTATCTCGAATCATTTGTTTCACAATCTAATCGACAGCGCCGTGTATATTGCTCCTATCTATTCAACCGATTCGCCTAAGGGACTGTTAGGCCGCTTGCCCTATTGGGGTGAATGGGAAGGGGACTTCACGCTCTCAAGCGGCGTACCTATTTTCATCAACCTGACCCTCTTGGCATTAGGTATTGTTATTACGCAAAAACGTCAAACATGGGGAGGCATGTTGCCCCTGGCGGTCTTCTTGTTCTACATCGGCGGGAATGCGGTTGCAAGATCGTCGGGCTGGAGATTCATTCTCCCTGTGGATTGGATCGTGTTGATGTATTTCACCATCGGGCTGGCAGCTATTCCTTCGGGAATTCGCCTGGTTCTTCAAAATAAGGGTGAGCAGCATTCAAAATCAATCCCTCCCAGATCAGCTTGGATACCTTTCCTATTTGCCATGCTGTTTTTGGCAGGTGCTTCGGTACCCATTGCAGAGCGACTGGTACCTGATCGTAATTATCAAGGATCTACAGATGCAGCCATAGGGTTGCTCGCTCAGGAACGAACCCTGTCTCACACTGAGGTTGACACCTTCCTACAACAGGAAAATGCCGTCATGGTTTCAGGGGTAGCACTATACCCTCGGTATTTTGCGCGCAATGCCCGTCTCGAACTGGCGGGCATGCCAGTTGATTACACTTACCTACATTTTTGGTTGATCGGCGAAGCCAACGGACAGGTTGTGCTTGCGCTTAAAAATGCGCCCAACGAGTTCCCTAACATGGCAACAGTGACGATTCTCGGATGCAAAAGCAAGAATTACATTTCAGCGTGGGGCGTGATCAACCATTCTGTGCCCACCCAGGTCTTGTTGCGTGATCCACGAACGTCGCTAAATTGTCCGCTTGGGGAGCCGAATTAGCTCTCCCCCTTCTTACCTGAAATCCTCACTAAATCAACGGCCAGGGCGTCGCCCTTTCGCCTTCAGGTTGAGCTGGGAAAACAGGATTCGCCAATAATTCTGTTATCCGGCCATCCAAAGCCGATATTTCATCTTCAGCTAGATACAAACTTAGGTTTTTTTTCAAACCCGACTGAACCTTTGCCTTCAAGCTCTTGATATCCTTAATCAACGAATCTAGGATTTCCTCGTCTACAAAATCCCACACCACCGTTCGCAACTTCGGTTCGGCGTGGAAACAGATGCCGTGGTCTATTAACTTAATTTTGTCATCCCCATCTATCAAAATGTGCCCACCCTTGCGATCTGCATTGTTGACAATGAGGTCGAACAGCGCCACAGGCCGCGGTCGCTGGCGGGTCGCCGCGTCGAAAGTGAAGTAGTGTATCTCGGGGTCATGGTCTACGCGCCGTTGCAGCGACCCAGGCCCCAGAGGCCCGTCCTCGCGGAAGGCGGTAGGCGGCACCAGGTCCCATCCCAGCGCCTCACTCACCAGGAACGCGGCCACCTCGCGCTTCGCCAGGGTATCTTCAGGAAAGTCCCACAGCGGCCTTTCTCCTCGTTGCGGTTTATAGACCGCTTCGATCTTTTCTGTTCCATTGTGGACGTCAACTAGAAATGCAAAGTTCGACCCCCATGTGAATTGCCCAACTACTTTAACTTTCCCCGTTTTCAAACAGGCAAGAGTTTTCTTCTTTTCCATTTAGCGATTTACCAATTACAAATTACTAATTACCAATTACCAATTACCAATAACAAATAACCAATCTCCAATCTCTATAGGTTATACCCATCATCTTTCATCCCTATTCTTTATGCCCATTCTTCCGTGGGCAGAAATGTCCTGCCGGGTCCATGGGCTGCCCGCACTGCGGACACAGCGGCCGCCCACGGGAAGCCACCTCGAGCCCCCAGTTTGCCATGGCGCGCATTTGGGAGCGGGTGCACCATAATCGCACTACGCGCAGTTCTTCAGCGGACTTTTCTTCCCCAGCCAACTCACGCATTTCCAGGGCGACCAGATCAGCTTCAGGGTCATAGCCTAATCCTAATTGGCCGACGCGAAACAACGGCTCCACCGGTGGATGCACGTGCATCTGGTCCTCGTCGTAATCCGCCGATGCATCCGGGAGATCGGCGTATTTCGTGTTCACATCCGCCAGGAATTGTTCGATGCCCACCGACAGGCTCTGGACCTGCGTTTTTTCGCAGGTCACCGTGATTGTTTTGTCCTCTTTCCATGCCTGGATATAAAAGACGCGTTTGCCGGCGGGCCCGACGGCATCAGTAGTGATATGACCCACGGGGCGAAGTTCTATGGGTTTATTTTTTGCCATTGTCTGAAAAATACGGTCAGCCAGTATATCAGAGCGGCTCTTTTATTTATTTGGTTTCCAATTCAAGCGCAGTAATTTGGTTCCCTTCTCCCCGATCATCAACGCGCTAACCGACGCGGTATCCATCGCCAAGCGCTGAAATAGATCCAGCGGCAGCCCCAGGTAATGTGCAACAATCAATTTCAGAGGATCGGCGTGACCTATGATCGCAAAGTGGTCCTTGATTTTGTGCCGCGCCCAGAGCGTTTCCACTTCTTTCACCAGTCGCGCCTGCTGTTCCACCATCCACTCTCCCCCGGGGAATCGAAACTGAGACGGGTTTTCCTGCAGTTGCCGCCAGCGCCTCTCGCGGCTGAGTCGCTTTACGCTTTTGCCTTCCCAATCGCCCAGCGCCGTTTCAATGAGATTGGGGCGTCTCTCGACCTGCAAGCCGTGCAATCTGGCGACGATTCTCGCCGTCTCCAGGGCGCGATCCAGCGGGCTGCTGTACACCGCTTTCAGCGGTGTATCTTTCATTGCCTCAGCCAGCGCGGCAACTTCGGTGCGTCCTTTTTCGTTCAGGTGCACTCCCGGCAGCCGCCCCGCTAGCAGCCCTTTCTTTACATAATCATTGTGTCCATGACGGATCAGGTGAACAATTGGCATATCCACATTTTACTTTGCTGTTTATCCCCACTCGATTGCCACTGACCGATTGAAGCTTTTAGCTAACAGCTAATGGCTAATAGCTGTTTCACGTCGGTTTGTGCCGGCTCTTCAACTGATCGATGGTGTTTGTGTCCAGCGCGGGCACCTCGCGGGTTTCGGTGATCCCCAGCGCCTTGCGCTGCGCCTCACGCCAGCGCGCCAGGCGGTCTTTCACCTCAGCTTCATAGCCCTGTTCTGAGGGCGAGTAGAAATACGTGCCCAGTACATCTTTGGGCAAATATTGCTGCGGCGCGAAATGCTCCGGCTCGTTGTGTGGATAGACGTAACCGTCTCCATGTCCCAAGGCTTTGGCATCCCGGTTGGCGTCCTTCAATGGGTCGGGCACCTCGACCAGGCCATCCTTTTCGATCTTCTGGTACGCGGAAAAATAAGACGTCGCTGAATTGGATTTAGGCGCTGTCGACAGATAGATCGTCGCGTGCACGATGGGGTAGATACCTTCGGGCAGTCCCACATAATCGAAGGCTTGCGCCGCGGCGCTCGCCACCACCATGCCCAACGGGTCTCCCATCCCAATATCTTCGCCTGCCAAGATCAGCAGGCGCCGTAAGATGAAGCGCGGATCCTCGCCGGCATACAGCATCTTTGCCAGCCAGTAGAGCGCCGCGTCCGGGTCCGATCCACGCACAGACTTGATGAAGGCCGAAATCGTGTCGTAGTGCGCGTCGCCGTCTTTATCGTACAGCACCGCTCGCCTTTGGATGGATTCCTGCGCCACCGCCAGCGTCACATGCACTGTGCCGTTCTGCGGTGGCGTGGATTCCACCGCTAGCTCCAGCGCATTCAACGCGTTGCGCGCATCGCCACCGGCAATATGGATGATGTGCTGAATAGCGTCCTCGTCTAACCTGACCACGCGGTTGCCAAACCCGCGCTCCTTGTCGCTCAGCGCCTGCTCCAAAATCCTGCGCACATCGGCATCGCTCAGCGGACGTAATTGGAACACTCGCGAACGAGAAACCAGCGCGCCGATCACTTCGAAGTAAGGGTTTTCTGTGGTGGCGCCGATCAATGTGATCGTGCCGTTCTCAACGTGCGGCAGCAGCGCGTCCTGTTGCGCCCGGTTCCAGCGATGCACCTCGTCTACAAACAGAATGGTGCGGACATTGTGCAGCTTGCGCCGTTCCTGGGCGTTCTCGATCACGATCCTAAGTTCAGCTTTGCCCGCCATTACCGCCGAGAGTGTCTCGAATTGCGATCGGGTGTGGTTGGCGATCACCATCGCCAGCGTCGTCTTCCCCGATCCCGGCGGACCCCACAGTAAGATCGACGAGAACAGGCGATCCGCCTCGATAGCGCGCCGCAGTAAGCGGCCCTCGCCGACGATATCTTCCTGGCCGATGAATTCGTCAAGACGACGCGGCCGCATGCGTGCCGCCAGCGGCGCCTCGGTAGCAAGCCTCTGCTTCAGCGCATGATCGAATAGATCGGTCATTACAGAACAATTGTACATGATTGCCCTCTTGACAAACATGTAACATTTATGTTACATGTTGTGCTTGTGCCTACAAAAACAGTCAACCAAAAGTTCATCGCCCTGGCAGATCCGGCCCGTCTCGACATCGTCCTCCGCCTGGCACAAGGCCCCAAGACGGCAGGTGAGCTTTCCTCGCCCTACAAGATCAGCCGTCCGGCGATCTCACGCCATTTGCGCATATTACGCGAGGCCGGGCTTGCACACGCGGAGGTGCGCGGCCGCGAGTGGTGGTACACCATCGAACCCGTAGCACTGGATGAGATGGAAACCTGGCTTGAAGAGGTGCGTCTGATGTGGCGCACCGCCCTGCAATCATTGAAAAAATACGTGGAGGACCAGAATGGATAGCGTCACCGAAAGCATTTATATTCGCGCCAGCAAGGCCAAGGTCTTTGAAGCCTTCGTGAACCATATCGGCGAATGGTGGCCTTTCAAAGGCAAATTCAGTTATAGCTTTGCCCCAGAAAGCACGCAGCCCAAGCTTATCCAATTCGAGGCGCGGCCTGGCGGCCGTTTCTATGAAACCTTTGCCAATGGCGAGCAATACGAGATCGGCACGATCACAGCTTGGCAGCCTCCAGACCAGCTTAGCTTCACCTGGAAGGGCGAAGAGTACAAAGCGCCAACTCTGGTTGAAGTCCAGTTCACGCAAGCGGAGGACCAAACCAAGATCACCCTGACTCACAGCGGCTGGGAAGCAGCCGGCCTGCCGGATTACGCCGAATCTTATGGCGTGGGCTGGGAAGAGATCCTGGGCAATCTCAGTAGTTGGCTGGCAGGAAAGTAAGTATGCAATACAACGACGCAGAAACTCATGAAGTCGCTCGCTCCATGGACATGGCCGTCTATTATGTCTATCTGCTCAAGAAAGGGCCAACCTGGTTGCCAGATTCCACGCCGGAGATCGACGCGCTGCAAGAGGCGCACCTGGCGAACCTTCGGCGCTTGCGCGAGCAGGGCAAGCTGGTGCTCAACGGCCCGCTGCTAGATTCTTTCCAGTTGAGCGGAGAGATACGCGGCATTGGCGTGCTGAAGGCTGAATCGATGGCGCAGGCTCAGGAATGGATTGGCACCGACCCGATGGTCAAGGTGGGCCGGCTGATCTTTGAGTTGCACGCCTGGATGGTTGAAAAAGACATTCTGCCGTAGACAGTTTCAAAAACTTTTGCTAGGGCCAGTGTGCCCAAGGAGAAATGATCATGGCATTCGTCAGTTGCATCGAGTTCAACGTTTCAAGCACCAAGAGATCGGCTGAGTTCTATAAACAGGTCTTCGGCTGGGACGCGCAGCTCTTCAGCAAGGACAACGACTATTGGACCGTCGCCCACGGCGATGCCCCTGGCATCGACGCGGGTCTGCAAAAGGCGCAGGGCGCCCCTGCTACAGTGGCCGTCATCACCGTGCCCAACTTGGATCAAGTTTGGGCGAAAGCCATGAAGGCTGGCGCAAAAGTTGCCGTCCCGAAATTCGCCATCCCCATAGTGGGTTACGCAGCGTACTTCACGGACCCAGACGGCATCGTTGTCGGTGTGCACGAATACGACGAGAAAGCAAAATAACCACCGAACGAAAACGGCGACCCGG
>Ga0209619_10002964_pt1 | contig 12246 bp, 8 predicted proteins | sample Rifsed16ft3_FD_184011 | JGI IMG/M metagenome (GOLD analysis project Ga0209619, IMG submission 184011) | Soil microbial communities from Rifle, Colorado, USA - sediment 16ft 3 (version 2) | ecosystem: Environmental > Terrestrial > Deep subsurface > Rock core/Sediment | place: Rifle, Colorado... | reverse complement strand
CGGGTGGAACGGCGTGTTCTCGTTCTGTGGAGATTCCTTCACGAGGCCGAACAGCTCGGACGTCGAGGCCTGGTAAATCCGCGCATCGGGGCGAATTTCCTTTGCCGCTTCGAGCAGCCGGATCACGCCCAGTCCGTTCACATCGGCCGTGAGAACCGGCTGGCGGAACGAGGTCTGGACGAACGATTGGGCAGCGAGATTGTAAATCTCTTCCGGCTTCGACTCCTTGAGCGCGGTGATAATCGAGCTCTGGTCGGTCATGTCTCCGTCGAGCAAGTGAATCTCGTCCATGAGCTGCCGAATGTTGGCAACATTCGGAGAACTAAGTCGGCGAACGAGACCGTACACGGTGTATCCCTTCGACAAGAGAAGCTCGGCAAGATACGAACCGTCCTGTCCCGTGCAGCCAGTAACAAGCGCCGTCTTCGTCATAGCGCGTGGAACGGCCGCGGCCCTTATTTCTGTATCGAGTTCTTGCAGGCTACGGCCGCCGTAAGAGAAGCAGTGCAACCGCGTGAGTTTGAACCGCTGAATCCTTGCTCGCGGCGACTGCTTCGGTGGTCCATTCCCATGCCGGTCCCCGTCGGACATGGAACCTCTCCTCCTCCAAGATCCAGCCATCCGTCACACGCCTCAACCGTTGCCCGTCGTACGAACGTTGCAAAGGTCCGACCCCTGCGCGTCCATAGGGCACCGTGAGAACGAGGACCCCCTCCGGCTTCAGGACCGGCCGAATCGCTCGCATCAGGGCAATATCCGCTTCGGGATTTGCGCGCCCGCCGTATACCTCGATGCCAACGTGCTCAAGAGTACTCACCATCACCGCACCGTCGAAGGACTCTGGCTTGAACGGGGGCCGGGTCAAATCGGCGCATACGAACTCCGGACCTCCGCCGAAAAAGGGGAACGGAGCGAGATCCGTTGCAACGGTGCGGTACCCGAGGGCCGCCAGATGGAGTGGCAGTGGAGACCAGCGGGACCCGATATCGAGGACGCGAGCCCCTCTGGGGAGCCTGAGGGCGTGGATTGCGAACGGGATTTCGGCGACCCGCTCGTTCGTCGCAAGCTCGCGACGGATCGCTCGCGGGAAGGCGAGGACGAATGCCTCACGGAGAAACTTGTGCTCCTCGAAGAACCAACCGAGGAACCGGTTCGGGTAGTGAACCCGAAACCTTGCCGCGGGCATGAACTCGACGAAATCCCATGGACGACGCCTGCGACGTGGTCCCGGTACTCCGTCCCTGGAACCTGTCGCCATCTGCGGCCTCGCGCGACGATGCGCCGGCCGGCTATATGGCCCCTTCGATGAACGGCCTCAGGATGCGGCCTCATACGCACGGAGAGTCGCCTCCGCGGTCGCCCGAAATGTGTACGAGTGGGCGTGTCGCGCGCGCTCCTCCCGCGATGTCGGCGGCGGCTTTGCGAGGCATTCGACGATCCGTGACCCCAAGTCGGAGGGAGCCTCGAAGTAACACGCGTACCGCCCGAGAACCTCCTGCACCGCGGGGGCCGCTGCGAGAACATGGGCCCCGCATGCGAGGGCCTCGAGGGGGACGAATCCAAACCCCTCCTCGGGACACGGATGGACGAGGAGCGAGGACTGGTTGTAGACGACGGGCACACCCTCCTCCCCAGGCCAGTAGAACTTCACCCGATCCCTGAGCGGGGGCCTCTCGGCGACGTAGGCTTCCATACCCTCCACGAGAGTCCCACGAGAACCCACAACATGGAGGTCGTGCGGAATGCGATCGGCGATCTCCTCGTACGCGCGGAGAGTCGTCATCGGCTCCTTGATCGCCCGGTGCACCCCGACCTGAACGAGGAACGGACGTTCCGGAGGACCCACTGGAAGGATGCGAAACCTGTCCTCCACCCCGAGGTGAATCACGTCAACCGGTAGCCTAGGACGTACCGCGTCGCGCACGACATCGGCGGTCCGCCGGCTGTCAACAAGAATCCGGCGTGCCCGCCTCGAGAACCATCGAAGCTTCTGCCGATAGAGGAATCGAATCCAAGGGTCGTAGTATTGTGGATGTGTGAATGGAGTCATGTCGTGAATCGTGATCAGGAGGGGACGTCGCGGAAAGAGGGGGGCGTTCCACGGCGCGTGCGGATCGTGGAGGACGTCGACATCGCCGGGGTTTTCGCCTTTGCGGAGGGGAACGATCTCGACGCCCAGACGCTCGAGCTCCCGGATCAGGTGGTAGATGTACTTCGAGGTACCCGTGCCCACCTGACCGTCACGGTACAGATGGTCCGTATACAACCCGACGCGCAAGGGCTAACGCTCCGACATTAGCGTAGGGAAGGCCCGGCGGGCAAAAGGATTTCGACCCCGCTTTGCGGAGGAGGACAGGGCGACGGACGTTCGCTCGATATCTACTAATAGGCCTCTCGGGTTGCGAAGCCCGTTCCGATGGTCAAGCGGTATCTGATGCTCCAGCTGTGGAGGGTACAGCAGAGCATGACACTCCTCAGCCTAATCCTCTGGGCCATCGTCATCTCGTTGACAGCCCTCCCAATCATCAACCCCGTTTGGCTTCGGTTCCTCGAGGACCGGTTTGGAATCCCGCCGAATGCACCAGGCGTGGTCGCGCTAACTCTCGTCCTCATCTTCCTCGGAGTCTTTGCGTTCCTGATATCCGTCGGCCTGATCTACGACAAGTACCTCAAGCTATGGCGGGAGCAGCTCGACGTAGCGTACGAGCGGAATCCGTACACCCGGGAGAAGCTCATGGTGAAGGAAATCCTCCTCTGGAGGCACATGTTCCTTCCCTCGCTCCGCGCGGAGGCGAAGGACAGTCCCGAGGTCCAGCACGAGATCGAGTTCATGGAGAGGTGGATCGAGAAGTCGGTGTCCATGGACCGGAACATCCAGAGGGCCGTTAAAGAGGCGGAGCGGTGGATCGAAACGGAGACACCCGTCGCCGCCCAGGAACGCGCAGGCCGAGAGGCCCTCCACCAGGCCCCTGGCAACCCTCGCGAATGAGTTCGGTATTACACGCCCAGGTGACGACATGGCGGGCAAGTCCGTCGCTGTCGTGAGCTCGGCGTGGTCCTCCTTTGTCGAGGCGGACGCTCAGGCGCTCGCCGTGGAGTACGAGGTCGTCAGAGTCGACTGGCGGAACCGTCGGTCCTATCCCCGGCTCAAAGCTGCGGTTCGGACCGCGGACGCGGTCCTCTCGTGGTTTGCAGGTGATCATGCCGTTGCTTCCGCGTTTCTTGCCCATCGCGCGGGGCGGCCGGCAATTCTCGTGTCAGGTGGCGCCGACGTTGCGAACATGCCCGAGATACGGTACGGGGCAATGGCGGGTAGCGTCAAGTCCCGCCTCGCAACGAGATGGTCCCTCCGCCTTTCCGACCTCGTCCTCGCGCTCTCCGAGTTTTCGAAACAAGAGATAAACCGAATCCATACGCCACGGCGCGTCGAAGTCCTCCCGCTCGGGGTCGACGTTCAACGATTCTCTCCGGCGGGGAACAAGGAACGCGTCGTTGCAACCGTGGGATTCATCTCCCGGACGAATCTCCGGAGGAAGGGCCACATTACGTTTGTGGAGGCCGCTCGTCTCGTTCCAAGGGCACAATTCGTCTTGGCGGGTGAGCCACAAAACGGCGCGGTCGAAATTCTAAGGAAGAACGCGCCCGCCAATCTGCTGATTACCGGACGCCTCACGGATCCTGACCTCCTCGCACTCTACCGCCGCGCGAAGGTGTATGTTCAAGTCTCGGCCCACGAGGGATTTGGGCTGGCCGTCGCGGAGGCGATGTCGACCGAATGCGTCCCTGTCGTCACACGCAGAGGCTCACTGCCAGAGGTTGTGGGCGGCGCGGGTCGTTACGTGGCATTCGAAGACCCGGTCGCCACGGCTGAGGCAATTCACGAAGTCCTCGACCTGCTGCCGACCGCGGGTGCCGCAGCCAGGCTACGCGTGGTGGAACGGTTCACGAACCAGCAGCGATCGGTGAGGCTCGTCAGACTCATGGAGGCAATGATGGCCAAGGAGCGAGAATGAGGCCCGCCGCGCCGAACATGCGCACCGGAACCATTCGTCAGGCGTTCCTTACCGGGTTGAATCGCCGGGAGTCCAAGAGACCTGGTCGATCAATTGACGCATCGCATCCCGCCGCGCCGTGCGGCGTCTAGGTCTGAGGCGGGGGCGGGACAGGCGGCGTCCGACGACCGCCATGTATCCAGAGGAGAAGAACTCCAAAGGCAATCGCGGCGGCTCCCGCGATTGCGAACACCCACCAATATGCGAGCGGAGAGACAGTGACGGGTCGAGGCCTCCAGCTGACCTCCCAGGAATCCAAGATCGGGGTCGAGACCCCGCTGCCATGGAACCATGCCTCAAAGACGAGCGTCGCGTGAACTGTAGGGCTAACAGCGCTCAGATTGACAGCCCCTGCGGTGGTATTTCGGAGTTGAGCAATAGGTTCGAGCGTGACGCCGTCTCGCACAGTGACCGTCAGAGAAGTCTGCAAGGGGACCGTCGCGCTCTGGTTGAACCACAGCCATGCCATGTCGTTTGGTATCGCGACGGGGGTTGATCGCACCCAGCCGATGGCTGGTGGAACCTTGGCGCCCGTGGCCAAGAAAACGCTCCAGATCGGGTAGTTCGAGGCATAGTACACCGAGAAGCTGGAAGCGGACTCCAAGAGCAAGGCCGGATGAGTGACTCGCGGATCCTCGCCAGCCGATGTATCCAGCAACAAGCCCCGCGTCTCCCAGACCCTCCCGTCCTTCGATTCTGCGAGAAAGAGCCGCTCCTTGATGCCGTCAAAGCCCGCGTAGGCCATCACATAATTCCCAGCGATCAGACGAACGCTAGGCATGGCGACGTTTGCGCTATCGGGGGCCCCCGTCAGCCCAGGGGGTAGGACGAGACCTTGCCTCGTCCAGTTTAGGCCGTCCGTGCTCGTCGCGAGGAAAATCGAGTTCCTCATCGTGTTGGACGCGCGGTTGCCGGAATACCACATATAGAACGTTCCCGCGGAGAACACGACGGTCGGCCTCCAGACAAATCCATCATCTTCGGCGCCGGAGGGTCCCGGGTTCAAGACGATGCCATGCTTGGTCCACGAGATCCCATCTCTGCTCGTTGCGGCGAAAATTCGGAACGTTCCATCCCACCCGGCGTAGTAGGCCCAATAGTCCGCCCCAATTCTAATCACTTCCCCGTATTGTATCCGGCCTCCTTCCTCAGGCAGGGTCGCGGCGATCACGATTCCATGCTTGGTCCACTGGCGTCCGTCAGTCGAGGTTGCATAACCCCCGTGGGAACCGCCGCCCGATCCACCTCCGTACCAAAGCTTGTACGCCCCTTCGTCGAACATCACCCCCCACACAACGACCAGTTCTCCGTCCCAATCGCCGGGACTCGGCGGGAGGACCACACCCTGCCGCGAGGCTCCAGATGAAAGCGGGAGTTGTACGTCGAGGCCGTTGAACACGACGCCAGAGGAAGCACTTACATTATCTGTGTACACGAAGTCATCCCGCCAGCCAACAACCGGATGGAAGGTGGTGATGCCGTGCTCGCCTTCGGGAGACAAGACACCACCGCCAACCGTGAGTGAGACGAGAAGGAGAACGACCGGCGCGACCGTGAAACGCACGCCCAAGCTTCTCTGCCCAGACTTGATAGGAAGATCGGGCAGGTTAAGCATTGTGGTGGGTCGGCGCATCCTTCGCGTGCTTTATCGATCGTCGGTTTCGGGGCCCAGGCTTTGTCAATCCCCGCCTACTCTGTGACCCGCCAAATTTTAATATGGTCAGGTCATACAGCGCTACGTCCGACGAAGGTCGGACAGTCAGAAGGGCTTGGATGGGATGGCCGTTCGCAGGTCTCAGTTCTAACCTTCTCTCGCGGTGATGCCTTGCACCTGAAAGAAATCCATATGGAGAACTTCAAGTCGTTCGCTGCGAAGATCCGCGTGCCCTTCCTCCCGGGCTACACGTCGGTGACCGGCCCGAACGGCTCCGGGAAGTCGAACATCGCGGATGCGATCCTTTTCGTCCTCGGACCGAAGAGCGCGAAGGCAATCCGTGCAAAGCGTCTCACGGACCTCATCTGGAACGGCGGGAAGAACAAGAAGGCCGCGTCGTATTGCGAGGTCTCCCTCGTCTTCGACAACTCCGATCGTGGGATTCCAATCGAAGCGGACGACGTGAAGCTAACCCGCTACGTCGCCCTCTCGTCCACGGTGCAGGACGGGTATAACTCCTACTTCTACATCAATGACCGGAAGTCTACTCTCGACGAATTCGACTCCCTCCTGGCACACGCGCGGATCAGCGCGGAAGGATACAACCTCGTCCAGCAGGGGGACATCCAGCGAATCGTCCAAATGTCCGAGGTGGACCGGCGCCGAATCCTCGACAACATCGCGGGTATCACGAAATTCGACGACGACATCGCCCAGGCCGAAACGAAGCGGAAACAAACGGAGGAGAACCTCGGACGGATCCAAATCATTCTCGATGAGATCAAGAAACAGCTCGACCAGCTCTCGGCCGACCGCGAGGGTGCCCTGAAGTACCGGGGACTCAAGGAGAGGCTGGAACTCGCTCGAGCGCAACTCGTGTACAAGAACCGAGATCTCATCGAGCACGAGATCGCGGCGACGAAGGAGCAACTCGTAAAGCACGAGGAGGAACGACAGAAGCTTCTCGCTGCGAAGGCCGAACTTGAGAGGCAGGCAAAGGAGGCCGAGGAGCGACTCCTCGACGCCGAGGCCAAGATGGCTGAACGGGGTGGCGAGGAGACAAAGCAGCTCAAGGCGAAGCTCGACGCATTTCGAATCGAACGTGCCCGCGCCAAGGACGGCATTGCGACGAGCGGCGAGGAAATCAAGCGGCTCAAGCAGGAAATCGCCGATGCGCAACGGGAGCGAGCGCGGGTCGCGAAGGAACTCGATGCCCTCGGCAAGGAGCGACGACTGGTGGTCGCATCCCTTGGAAATCTCGAGGGAGCGCTCAAGGGAATCGATGATGAACTGAAGGCCCTCGACGAACGTGCGTCAAGATCCGACTCGAAAGTCCTCGAAATACAGAAGGATATCGTCGGTTTGAACAAGCGAATCGACGAAGGCGAGGAAAAGGTGAAGGCGCTCGTCCTCGAGGGGGATCGCGCAACGAGCGCGATCGAGCGCCTCCGGAACGAGGGTGGCCAACTGGACGAGGTCCTGAAGACGTACCAGCTCGAGCTCGACGACGCCGAGTTCCAGCTGAAGGAACTCAGGACCGGCACGAAGGCGAGCTCAAAAACCCTCGCGAAGCTCCAACAGGAGTTTTACACAAAGCGTAAGGAAGAGGCGGAACTTGAGCGTCAACGTGGAGAGCTCCAGAACGCGATTATCGAGCTCACGCGACAGTACGCCACGATGAGGGCCGAAGCGGACGTCGCCGAGAACATGAAACGCGGTTACACGTCCGCCGTCGCGGCAATCCTCGAAGGGAGAGATTCCGGAGCGATCAAGGGCGTCCATGGCACGATTGCACAGCTCGGCCATGTGGAGCCGAAGTACGAAACGGCGATTCTCGTTGCAGCGGGGAGCAGAATGCAGGCGATCGTCGTCGACGATGACGGGGTCGCAGCGACGTGCATTGACTTCCTTAAGAAGAAGAGGGCGGGGCGGGCCACGTTCCTCCCTCTCAGTAAGATGCTCGTCGGCCGGCCGCGGGGAAAGGCAATCCTCGTTGCGAAGGAGTCCATCGGCTTCGCAATCGACTTGATCAAGTTCGACGAGAAGTACCGTGACGCGTTCTTCTACGTCCTCGGCGACACGCTCGTTGTCGAAACGCTCGACGAGGCTCGCAAGTACATGGGCGGCGTCCGGCTTGTTACCGTCTCCGGCGAGCTCATCGAGCCAAGCGGGGCGATGGTGGGTGGCGAACTCGAGAAATCGTCGGTGCGATTCGGCGCACCCGATCGCCGGGAGCTCGATACGGTCGCGGAAAAGCTCCAAAGGGCGAACGAGGAAGCAGAGAGGGTTGCAAGACGTCTCACGGACCTGCGCAAGGAGCTCACGATTCTTGAGGGACAGCTGAAAGAAGTCGGCGGCGAAACCTCTTCTGTGGAAGTGAAGACCTCGTCCTTGGAGACGAAGCGGAAGGAGTTCGGGACCAAAATCAAGGCGGTCAAGGAGGACCTCGAGGCCCGCCATCAGAGACTAGTGGAGGTCGAGAAGACCGCAAGGCGAATCGAGGACGACCTGTCTCGGTTCCGTGGGGAGATCGATAGGCTGAAGGGCCAGCGCGAGGCGATGAAGAAGCAGGTCCTTGAGACGACACCACAACAGGTATCCTCGAGGATGAAGGAACTGATGGCGAAGCACGTGAAGGCGGCAGATGAGGTCACCAACGCGCGTGCGAAACTCGAGACGTCAGATGCACAAATGAAGATCCAGACGGAGCGAAGGACGGAGTTCGACGAGAGAATCGAAAGTCTCCTCACGCAGAAGGGCGAGCATGACAAGCGAGTGAAAGACCTAGGAGTCTCCCTCGCCTCGTTGGAGAACGAGATTCGCGGCCTCGAGAAAATGGAAACCTCGATGTCGAGGGAGATGCAAGATCTCCAGAAGGAACGGGACGCCGCATTCCGTGAGAAAACGGAGCTCGACAGCGAGACCGACAAGCTCGGCCACAAACTCGAGACGAAAGAGGACTTCTCGATGAACCTCCAGACGGACCTGAAGGCGAAGGAAGAGTCACTCGCCAAGGCCGAGGAGGAACTGAAGGCGCTCGGGCGTGAGGTGACGGGCAAGCTCCCACCGCTCGATGAACTGAAGCGAACGATGGCGGAATGCGATGCACAGATTTCCGCGCTTGGGCCAATCAACATGCGGGCCCTTGATGACTACGAGGCGCAGCACAAGCGGCTCGGGGAGCTAAGCGGGGAGTACACACAGCTGGAGAACCAGCGGGCGGAACTCATCAAGCTCGTCGAGGAATTGACGCAGAGAAAGAAGAAAGGGCTCGCGAAGGTCTTCAGCGCGATTAACGAGAACTTCAAACGGGTCTATCACGAGATCAGCGAAGGCGGCGAGGCGGAGTTACTCGTCGAAAATGAGCAGGAACCGTTCCAAGGTGGCCTAATCATTCGTGCGAACCCTTCGCACAAGAAAATTCTCCGGCTTGAGGCGTTGAGCGGAGGGGAGAAGAGCCTCGTGTCCATGGCGTTCATCTTTGCGATTCAGGAGTTTGACCCCTCCCCGTTCTACCTGCTTGACGAAATCGATCAGAACCTGGACGCGGTGAACGCAGAGCGGGTCGCCAAGATGATCAAGAAGAACGCGAACACCGCACAGTTCGTCCAGATCTCGCTCCGCAAGGTGACCCTCAAGGAATCCGACCACATCATCGGGGTCACGATGACGCCAAGTGGCATTTCCGACCTCGTGATGAAGGTGAACCTCGCGGAGATTGAAGACGAGCGACCGCAGGAGGCTGTGGTGGCATGAGCGACGCATACGAGTCGATCCTGAACCACCTGCTGTTTCACAAGGCCCTGATCAGCGAGAACGATGGCGGAGAGCGAATCAATCGCTACCTCGCGATGTTGCGGGAGATTGACCAAGGGATGCATGTCGCGGTGCGAGAGCCCTTCGAGAAGGCCGTCGCCGCGACGTTCGAACTCGCGCTTGAGAAACAGTTCGACCCATGGGACATCGACCTCGCACAGTTCACGAGAATGTACCTGGAGAAGATGAGGGACGGCGGGGTCGTTAACTTCGTCACGGCGGGCAAGCTCATCTTCATGGCCTGGTCGATTCTGAAGCTCCAGAGCGACTACGTCCTTGAAACCGCCACGCCCCCCGCCCAGGAGGACAATGGATCTGGGGACTGGGATCTCGACATCTATCGCGAGCCCGAGGACCTCGACTTCAACGCCGCTGTGCTCCACGCGGGTCGATTGCCGATCGCCGAGGCGATCCGCCGCCAAGGGCGGCGCGCGGTCACGCTCATGGAGTTAATGGAGGCTTTCGACAGCGCGCGGCGTGAGTCCGAACTCCAGCTTCAGCTGAACGCGCTCCGAGAGCACGCACTTCGCAAGTTCGCGCCGAATTTCCATGAGAAAGTCCACTCCGAGGACCTCACCGAGGATATCGGCCTCACGTGGGGGCGAATCACGCAGTTCGGAGGCATCGACGTGCCATTGAAGAAGCTTGTCGCCGCACGCGATCGGTGGGACCTCGTCACCGTGTTTGTGTCCCTGCTCTTCCTTGCAAAGATGGAGAAGGTGAAGCTCTGGCAGAAAGACTTCGTATCGGGGGATGTCTTTGTCAGGCAGACCGCGACCAGGCCTGGCCTGACTCCCGACGACCTTGCCGGAATTCCTGAGATTTCCGGCCGAGCGGTGGAGTCGAACCGCGAGCCTGTCGCGCCGGAGGCCGTCACATGACGAACGAGAGAGGGATCGTCGAAGCGGCCGTCTACTCCTCCGGGCGGGCGGTTTCAGTCGAAGAGATCGCACAGACGACGGGCTTGGAACCTTCGAAGGTGAAAGGCTTCCTAAAGGAACTCGAGGCCGAATACACGTCCCGCGGGAGCGCAATTGAGGTCGCGCCCATGGGAGAGAAGTGGACGATGCAGATCCGCATGGAATTCACGGATCGCGCCCAGGCGTTCGCGCCACCGGAAATCTCGAGGGATCTCCTGAAGACCGTCGCGCTCATCGCGTATCACCAACCGATTCTCCAGAGCGAGCTGGCGAACATGATTGGCTCGAAAGTGTATGAGCACGTCCAAGCCTTGGAAGCCGTGAACTTGATCGCTCGGAAGCAAAGTGGGAGGAGCTTCGAGCTTGCGACAACCCGCTACTTCCCCGAGTTCTTTGGGCTCAAGGAGACGAGTCGGGATGGCATTCGCCGCGTCCTCGCCGAGAAGGCGGGTGTCAGATTCACGCCGAGGCTTGGGAAGGAGCCCGCGGAGCCGGAGCCCAAGACGCAGGGATCGACCCCTCCGCCGGAGGCCGCATCAGCCCCCGCGACAACGCGTGACCCCGATGCGGTGTCTGGCGAAGCGATAACGAGCAAATAGCGTTTAAATAGATTGAGCCTCGTTGAATCAGATTGCCCCTCCTCTGACGAGTGCGCACACTCGCGTTGACGGAGCAGAGTGGATCTGGTGAGCGGGTACCTCAAGGATATTGCCCTCCGCAAGCAACTCGAAGAGAAGGTCAAGGAGGCAACCCGGGTCCGCCAGGACTCTGAACAAGCTGTTCAGGACGCCGAAGGTCTGATTGCCCGGGCCCGAAAACTCGATGCTTCCACGACAGAGGCGGACATCGCGTTGACGGAGGCGACCGCCGCCCTCGGCGCAAAGGACTACAAGATTGCGTACGAAAAAGCCATCCTCGCGCGCGATAAAGCAACGCGAATTTACCGAGACCGAATCCGGTCGATCATTGAAGACAGTGAAACACTCGTCGCGATGACAAGGCGCGTGGGAAGCGATGTTGCGGACAACGATTCCGTCCTCAAGCGCGCACGCGAGAGCCTCGATGCCGATGACTTCGAGGGCGCGGTGGAGCTCGCCTCTAGGGCGTGGAAACGCAGCGAGAAGATGCTCCACGAACATCTGTCGGAGTCGTTCTCGAAGGCGCAGAGCCTAATCCTCAGCGTGAAGAAGCTTGGGAAGGACACGGGGACCGCGGAGGACCTCCTCTCGCGCGCCCGTCAAGCGGTCGAGTCGAATGAGTTCGAGATGGCGCTGACATTCACCGCGGAATGTCTTGACACGGTGACCGGCGAGCTTCGAGGCGACTTCGACCGGGCGATGGCGGACGCCGAGAACCTCATCGCGACCGCACGGGAGATGGGTGCGGACGTGACGAAAATGGGGCAGCTCATGGAGCGCGCCCGCGACGACGTTGCGAAACTGGACTTCGAAAAGGCTCTGAACGCGATCAAGCAGAGCCGTGCCGAGGGGGAGCGATCCGTCCAGAAAGGGCTTGAGGGCCGGGTCGCGAATTTCGCCGCCTGGATCGAGAAGGCGGAGGGAATCGGGGCGAACGCAACAGAGGCTCGCGGGATGTTGCAAGAGGCGGAACGTGCAATCAAGGAAGGCCGATACCAGGAGGGCGCCACCCTCGCCCGCAAGGGATTCCAGGCCCTCCAAGAAACTCAGTTCCAGCGTGTTCTCCAGACGATTGTCCAAGGTCGCGACAAGTTCTTGACGGCAAAGAGCGCTGGCGCGGACCTCACCCCCGCGATGAACCTCCTTCAGCAAGCCCGCCAAGTGCT
>Ga0209619_10002963_pt1 | contig 12249 bp, 9 predicted proteins | sample Rifsed16ft3_FD_184011 | JGI IMG/M metagenome (GOLD analysis project Ga0209619, IMG submission 184011) | Soil microbial communities from Rifle, Colorado, USA - sediment 16ft 3 (version 2) | ecosystem: Environmental > Terrestrial > Deep subsurface > Rock core/Sediment | place: Rifle, Colorado... | reverse complement strand
GGGGGCCGACGGAGCGCGGCATGTCCCGCCTTACTGGCAGCTTCCCCTGCCGGTGCGAGGCCTGCTGATCCCGGGCGCAAAACGCAAGCCCACTGAAGAATCCCGATGAATCGGGTGCGGGTTTCGAGCGCGGGATGAGTCAGAAGCTGGTGAATCGAGCCGCGCGGAGTTTCGGTGTCGTACTGGTTTGAAAGCGAGCATAAGCTGCCGCAGTCGCGGTTGGCGATTGTGTCCTACGTCATCGTCGGAATCGTTGGCTTGTTGCTGCTCGGCTTCTGGAAACTGCAGGTGATCGATGCCGATCGCTATACGCTGTTGGCCGAGCGCAACCGCATCCGCACCATTCCCATCATCGCGCCGCGCGGAAAAATGCTGGACCGCGAAGGTCGCGTCCTGGTGGACAACTACCCTTCCTTCAGCGTGCTTCTCTTGCGCGACAACCCCGAGGAACTCGAACGCAGCCTCGCCACCATTGCCGAGGGCCTTTCCATGCCGCTTGAGGAGCTTCAGCGCGAGGTCGAAGCCGCTGGTGGTCTCCCCAAGTTTTATCCCCTGATTGTCAAACCTGAAGCCAGCCAGGCAGACATTGCCTTCATCGAATCTCACCGCGCCGACCTCCCTCTCCTCGAGATGCTGATGGTGTACCGTCGCAGATATTTCCAGAACGGTTTCCTGGCCCACGCCAGCGGCTACGTAGGTGAGGTCAGCGCACAGCAGGTGGAAGCCAGCAACGGGCGCTTGCGTCCGGGTGACATTGTCGGCAAGTCCGGCCTCGAACGCCAGTACAACGATGTGTTGATGGGCACCGACGGCCTGCGTCGCGCTATCGTAAACAGCGTCGGCCGCGAGGTCGGCCGCCTCGAGCAGACCGACGCCATCCCGGGCAAGCCCATCGAGCTCACGATTGACTACGACTTGCAGGTGATGGCCGAACAGGCCCTGGCAGGGCGCAAAGGCTCCGTGGTTGCTCTCGACCCGCGCTCGGGCGAAATCCTGGCCATGGTCAGTCACCCGGCGCCGGATTCGAACGTCTTCGCCGTGCGCGTCCCGAGCGAGGAATGGAAGCGCCTCAACGAGGACGAAGACCGGCCGCTGCTAAACCGCGCCATCCAGGCGCAGTTGGCTCCCGGGTCAGTTTTCAAGATCTTCATGGCCGCGGCCATCCTAGAATCCAAGGCGGTTCCAGAGAACTTGACGATTTTCTGCCCGGGCTATGGCACTTTCTATGGGCGTCAATTCAGGTGCCACACTTTCGACAAGGGCGGGCATGGCGTCGTGGATTTCCACAAGGCCGTGGTGCAATCCTGTGACATCTTTTTCTATGAGGCGGGCAAGCGCCTGGGCATTGATCGCATCTCCTATTACGCCTACCAGCTTGGCCTGGGCCGCAAGACCGGCATCGATCTGCCCAGCGAAGAGTCCGGCCTTGTTCCATCAGAGGACTGGAAGAAGCGGGTTTTTAAGCAGCCCTGGTACCCGGGAGAGACAATCTCGGTAGCTATCGGGCAGGGCGCCACGACCACCACCCCGCTGCAGCTCGCGATGACCATCGGCGGGATCGCCAGCGGCGGCGTGTTTAAGCAGCCCCACCTGCTCAAGACGAAACAAAACGTCCCGGACTTCCGTTTCCCTCTGACCGAGCACACCACGGAGATAATTACGCAGGCGATGTACGGTGTGGTTAACGAGGGTGGCACTGCCGCAGCATCGCGGCTGGAAGGGATCGAGTTCTGCGGGAAGACCGGCACTTCGCAGCTAATCAGTATTGAAGGACGCAAGCGGATCGGCGGAGGCCGTCGCTTCACAGACAACGCCTGGTTTGTTGGCTATGCCCCGCGGCGCAACCCCGAAATTGTTGTTGCCGTGCTGGTCGAGCATGGCGAGCACGGCTCCACGGCCGCGGCGCCCGTGGCACGTGACATCATCAAGCGGTACTATGAGAAGAAGAGCCAGCGCGGCCAGCAGCAGTACACGGTCGAGTACAAGCGCTTCGAGCTTGACCCGGACTCGGTCCTGGCCAAGGTCAAACCCGCAGGCAAGAGCGAACTCCGCGGAGTGGAGACGCCGCCAGGCCCGGCCGTGGCTCGGCCCGGCCGCTAATCCTCGAGAAGATGAAAGAATCCGCAAAAATCCGCGACCTCGACTGGTGGTTGCTTGCCATTGTCTTTGCTCTTTGCGGCATCAGTCTGCTGCAGATCCACTCCGCCACGCAAAACAGCCCGCTGGCCGGGATGCAGTGGCGCCAGATGACTTGGATCCTGCTCGGTCTCGTCGCCATGCTGATTGTTTCCCGAATTGACTACCACACCATCTTGGACCAAGCTCCCTTGCTCTACCTGATCGGCCTGGCCGCGCTTGTGGCGGTTCTGGTGGTCGGACAGACGCGCTTCGGTGCCAAACGGTGGCTGCCGGTCCTGGGAGCGTTTTTACAGGTGTCAGAGTTGGTGAAGTTGATTATAATCATCCTGCTGGCGCGCTTCTTTAGCGAAGTGCGGTCCGACCAGCTCTCACTGCCAGACTTGGCCAAGGCGGCCGTGCTGACCGGTCTTCCGCTCGTTCTGATTTTGCTCCAGCCGGACCTGGGCACAGCACTGGTGTTGGTGCCTGTAACTGTCGTGGGAGCATTTCTGGCCGGGATTCATTGGAAGCACGCCGTCGCCCTCTTGGTCTTGGCAGCGTTGATGCTCCCGATTGGTTGGCACGTCTTGAAGCCGTACCAGAAGGAACGCATCGAGACGTTTCTTCGTCCGGAGGAGGACCCCAGGGGTTCGGGCTACCAGATCCTGCAGTCCAAGATTGCGGTGGGCTCAGGCGGCTTCTGGGGCAAGGGCATCGGTAGGGGAAGCCAGAATCAGGGCGGGTTCGTGCCGGTGCGTTATTCCGACTTCATCATGGCAGCGCTGGCCGAAGAGCTCGGATTTGCGGGGGTGCTGGTGACCCTGCTGTTGTTCATGGCTTTGCTGCTGCGGCTGGTCCAGAACGCTCAGCGAGCGAACGACCGCGCGGGGATGTTTCTGGTCATGGGCGTGGCAGCCGTGCTCGGGTTTCACTTGTTTGTGAATGTGGCCATGGTGATCGGGTACATGCCCGTCACCGGGATTCCGTTGCCGCTGTTGAGCTACGGAGGTTCCGCCACATTGTTTGTGTTCCTGGCGTTGGGCCTGGTGATGAACGTGCGCGAGCGCAGGTTCGTCGACTAGGCCGGACAGATTTGAAGGCGCGCCACCTGTCCCTTGTAAGACGAAGAGTGGCCGCGTCAGCAAGAGAGAAGAAGAGGCAGGCACCGCGTGCAACACGCAATTCCAGCTTGGTCTGGTTCCTTCTCCGCCGGGCGCGGCCCCGCGGGCGAATGGCGTGGTGAAGTCCGCCTGAGCGGACAGCGGCGCGCGGCATTGCCGATTATGGCCGGTGCGGGCATGGCCCGCTCGGGCGAGGAGTTTTCATGTCGAAAGAGCTTGTTATTTCCGCGGCCCCCCACGAGACGCGGGTCGCCATCCTGGAAGATGGTCAGCTTTGTGAAATCTACATCGAGCGCGAAAAAGAATTTGCTTTAGTCGGTAGCATCTACAAAGGCCGCGTTACGCGCGTGCTGCCCGGCATGCAGTCGGCCTTCGTGGATATCGGCCTCGATAGCGACGCCTTCCTCTACGTCACCGACTTCCTCGAAAACCTGGAAGAGTACGACCACATCGTCACCACGGTCGAGGGCAAGGTAGAGAAGATGGAGCAGCAGGGCGGCCGGGTGTTTGCCGCACCTGCACCTGTTGCACCTCCGTCCGACTCGGTGGCGCCGCTGAGCCCCGTGCCGGAGTCTGCGCCTGTGACTCTCCCCGGCGAAACCATCGGCCAAACCCCTCGGATGCAGCGCGGCCCGGTTTCCCCCGTGCAAAACACCCACTCTGCGGCGCCCTATGAGCCTCGCGGAGGGCGCGAAGGCCGCGGCTACGGCCGCGACCGCGGTCGCCGCGGGGGCGCGGGCAGACACCGGCAAGGCCGCGACCTTCCTCCCTCGAAATACGCATCGCAGCGCCCTCCCGAACCGCGGGGGTTCCAGCCACGGTCGTTCGAACCGACAGAGCCGGTTGGCGAGCCGATTCTTCTCCCCGGGGAATCACTGGCCAAATATAGAGACCGCATGGCCAGCGCACCTTCTTCCGCGGTAACGGAGACGCCGACTCCCTCGTCGGCGTTTCCTGATTCGCCGAGCTCTCACGAGCACTCTTCTAGACCAACAGAACCGACCCCGGCCGGATGGCTTTCCGCACCGCTGACGGAACCAGCCAGTCAGCCTCCCTCGGTTGGATCTTCTGCTGAAACTGAATTCTCTTCACTGCCTGAGCCTTCCGGTTGGGTCGAAAGTGTGCCGCAGGCCGAATCGCCAAACCTGCCACCCGAATCTTTCGCCAGTGAGCGCAGTGTGCCAGTCCCCGAGCCGTTTGGCAGGGCAGAGGCCGCTGTTCGTGCTTCCGAGGCTGATCTGAGCGACGAGGAGGTCACCTCTCTGGCCGAACAACTGGCCGAAGCCAAGCACGAAGAAGCGCAGCACGAGGCCGGCGAAGCCCAATTGCAAGGTGATCAGGGTGAGGATGATGGTCCGGCCGCAGATGCGCTTGCAGAAGCCTATGAGCTTGCTGAGTCAACCGACGAGCCCGAACCTCATCCTTCAATCACCGATTCTGCCCCAGAACCAACAATGGACACTCCAGCCGGGCTAGAAATCGGAGACACGCGCGTCGAGGAGCCGCAGCGCCTTGCAGCGCGCATGCAGCGCGACTCCCGGCCGCGCTTCCAGCGGCCGATGCGCCGCGGTGGTCGTCCTCAACGCGGTGGGCGGCCCATGCGGCGTCACGAGCGGCATGGCCCGCCACAGCGGCCGCAGCTCATTTCCGAGCTGCTCAAAGCTGGTCAGGAGATCATCGTCCAAATCGCCAAGGAGCCGCTGGGCAAGAAAGGCGCGCGAATCACCAGTCACGTTGCCTTACCCGGCCGCTTCCTTGTTTACATGCCCACGGTGGACCACATCGGCGTCTCTCGGAAAATCGCCTCAGCCGAGGAGCGTTCGCGTCTGCGCCGCATCGTGGCCGACGCGAAGGTGCCCTTCCCGGGCGGCTTCATCGTGCGAACCGCCGCCGAGGGAGCCACCGAAGAAGATGTCCGCAGCGACGTCGAGTTCCTGGGACGGCAGTGGTCGGACATCAAGACTCGTGCCGAGCAGCGCAAGGCGCCTGCGCTGATGCACCGCGACCTCAACCTGGTCGAGCGCATCCTCCGCGACTACGTCGGCAGCGATTACAGCTCCATCTGGATCGACAGCGAAGAGGAATACAGCAAGGTCGTGGACTTCGTCAGCCGCTTCCAGCCGCGGTTGGTGGGCCGCGTGAAGCTGTACACCAAAGAAACCCCGATGTTCGAGGAGTTCGGCATCCAACAGGAGCTGGACAAGGCCCTGCGGCCCAAGGTCTGGCTCAAGTCCGGCGGCTACATTGTCATCAACCATACCGAGGCTCTGGTGGCCATCGACGTCAACACCGGCAAGTATGTTGGGCGTGGCTCCACACGCCTCGAAGATACGATTGTCAAAACCAATGTCGAGGCGGTGAAGGAAATCGTCCGCCAGATCCGCCTGCGCGACCTGGGCGGGATCATCGTCGTGGACTTCATTGACATGGAAGAGCGCCGCAACCGCGAAAAAGTGATGATCGCACTCGACGATGCCCTGCGCAGCGACCGCGCACCCTCAAAGGTTCTCTCCTTCAACGAGTTCGGCCTGGTGGCCATCACCCGCAAGCGCACCAAGCAGGCGCTCGAGCGCGTCCTGTGCCAGCCCTGCCCTTACTGCACCGGCTCCGGCATGGTCAAGTCCATCCCGACCATCTGCTACGAGGTTCAGGCCGAAGCGCGAAAAATGGCCGGCGAGCTCGAATCGCAAAGCCTGACGTTGCGCGTCCATCCCGAAATCGCCAAGGCGCTCAAGACCCGTGAGTCCGCGCTCGTCGAGGAGCTCGAGCACCTCACCCATCGCAGCGTGATCATCCAGTCCGACCCCACCCTGCACTGGGAGCAGTACGACATCTATTAGCAGTGTGAGGTGGAAGTTCGAAGGATAGAGTTCAATCCAGACGGAAACGCCCCGGAGCCGAGGGCTACCGGGGCGTTTTTCGTTTGATTTCCTGTGTGAGGATTGCTTTGGCAATCGTAGCGCCGCTCGGCCCTTTCGCGCCCTATGGTAAGATGCGTGAGCGAGTGACTTGATTCAACCTGCCCCGGAGGCCTCTTGACCGCACGCATCCTGAACGGCAACGCCATCCGTGACCAGATCTACAGCGAGATCCACAGTCAGATTCAGCAACTGACTGCCGTTGGCATCTGGCCTGGCCTGGCCACGGTCCTGGTGGGTGAGAATCCCGCTTCCAAAATCTATGTAAACAGCAAGATTGCTGCCTGCGAGCAGCTCGGCCTGGCGAGCTCGCGCTTCACGCCTCCGTCCACGGTCACCACCGAGGAACTTCTCGAGCTCGTCTGCGAGCTCAATGCGCGCGACGACGTGGACGGTATCTTGGTGCAACTGCCCCTGCCCCCGCAGGTGGACTCGAAAAAAGTGTTGGAGGCGGTAGACCCGGCGAAGGACGTGGACGGCTTTCATCCCGTCAGCCTCGGGCATCTTGTTTCCGGCCGGCCGGGGCTCGTGGCGTGCACACCGCTCGGCGTCATGGAGATCTTGCGTCGCAGTGAAGTCACGCTAGAAGGTGCCAATGCAGTGGTCGTCGGCCGGAGCGACATCGTCGGCAAGCCGATGGCGCTGCTGTTGATGCACGCCCACGCCACGGTCACCATTTGCCATTCGAAAACACGCGACTTGGCCGGCGTCGTCCGCCGCGGCGACATCGTCGTGGCCGCGATCGGCCGCGCTGGCATGGTCCTGCCGGACTGGATCCAGCCCGGCGCCACGGTCATTGATGTGGGCACCAACCGCGTCACCGATGCCGCCGAGGCCGAGCGTCTGTTTGCGAACTTCCCCGAGCGGCTGGCGAAGTTCCGCGAGAAAGGCTCGGCGCTGGTAGGCGACGTCCATCCTGATGCCGTTCAGGTGGCCGGTGCTCTCACCCCCGTGCCGGGTGGCGTGGGCCCGCTGACCATCGCCATGCTGATGAGCAACACCGTCAAGGCCGCGCGACTGCGGCGCATGAACTCGGTGATGCAGCCCGCTGCCGCAAGAAAACCTTGATGCTGCGCGTTGGGCTGACTAGTGGAATCGCTTGCGGCAAGAGCACGGTCGCAGCCCGGATGCGGGAGCTAGGCTGCCACGTGTTAGATGCCGACAAGCTCGCGCACCAGTTGATCGAGCCGGGCCAGTCGGCTTATGAGGAGGTTGTCCGAGAGTTTGGGACTGCGCTTCTCCTTTCTGACAAGCGCATCGACCGCGCTCGTCTGGCGGAAATCGTATTTGCAGACCGCGTGCAACTCGCGAAGCTGAACTCGATTGTCCACCCGCGCGTCATTGCCGAGCAGGAGCGCGAGCTTGCCGCACTTGAAAGCGATGAACCCGGTGCGGTCGCTGTAGTCGAAGCCACGTTGCTGATCGAAGCCGGTTACCACAAACGCCTCGATCGTCTGGTCGTGGTCTGGTGCCGGCCCGAGCAGCAGTTGGAGCGTCTCCTGGCCCGCGGGCTGACACGCACCGAGGCCGACCAGCGCATCGCGGCGCAACTGCCTCTCGAGCAGAAGCGTGCGCTGGCCGACGACTTGATCGACTGCTCGGGCACGCTTGACCACACCCGGCTTCAGGTCGAAGAATTGGTCGGAAGACTCAAGAAACTCGCCGCCTCACAGGGCTGAGCTGAGGGAATACGCCATGCCACTTGTCTGGAACTCTTCGAACGCCGTCCGACTTATTGCTCTCGCGGCCGTGCTCGTCCTCGGGGCCTACTGGGCAGGCTCGCGTTGGGGCACACGCCCGCCCGTCAATGTTGCGGCGCTTCCCGCTGCCTCGCAGACGCCGGCCACCTCCGATCTGACGCCCGAGGAGGCCAACAACGTCAAGATCTATCACCAGGCCGCGCCCGCCGTGGCCAACATAGTGACGCGCGCCGTGGAGTACGATTTTTTCTTCAACGTCGTTCCCGTGGAAGGAGCGGGCTCAGGTTTCGTCATTGACCCGCGGGGCTACATCCTCACCAACGCGCACGTGCTGCAAGGTGCCCAAAGCATCGAAGTGACTTTGGGCGACCAGACGCGCTATCCGGCCAAGCTCGTAGGCGCTGACCCCCGCAATGACATCGCTCTGTTGAAGATCGACCCGCGTGGCAAGAACCTGGTCGCCCTGCCGCTCGCCGATTCACGGGCCTTGCGCGTCGGGCAGCGAGTTCTGGCCATTGGCAACCCGTTCGGTTTCCAGACGACGCTCACGACCGGGGTAGTGAGTGCTGTGGGTCGCACCGTACAGACGGATGAACAGACCTTTATCGACGAGGCCATCCAAACTGATGCCGCCATTAACCGCGGCAACTCTGGCGGACCACTGCTCGATTCGCACGGGCGCGTGGTCGGTATCAATACAGCCATTTTTGCTCCCACCGGAACCACGGCCGGCATCGGCTTTGCCATTCCCATTCATGCGGCCAAACAGATCGCCGACGACCTGATCCGCGAAGGCCGCGTCCGCCGCGCCTACTTGGGCGTGGATACGACGGCCCTCTTCCCCGGCTTGGCCGAGGCTTTGGAGCTGCCGGTTGAAGAAGGTTTACTCATCGAACGCGTTGTTTCCGGCAGTCCGGCTGTTCAAGCCGGACTACGCGGCGGGAGCCGGGCAGTGATTGCAGGTATGCGGCGCATCCTGGTGGGTGGCGACGTGCTGATCGCTCTGGATGGGCAGCCGGTTGCCAACCAGCTCGATATGAACCGCCTGCTGAATCGCAAGCGGCCGGGTGAGCGCGTGCGCCTGACGATCTATCGCGGTCGGCAGAAGACCGACGTCGAAGTAACGCTCGGCGAACGGTGAAGCACGAGGAGATAGATTCTCCCTTTCCTTATTCTCGACCTCACAAAGCAAACAGGGAGGACACCATGAAAAAAGCCAAACGAATCCTGGTGGGCTTGAAAGATGCAGCGCATGCGGTTGAGTTGACGGATCTGGCCTGCCGCGTGGGCGCGCGTGGCGCCTCGCTGCACCTGGTTCACGTGATCGAGTTGCCGGACATCACGCCGCTCGATGCGGATGTGCCGGATCTGGAGGCACAGGCCCGGAAGATCCTGCGGACGGGGGAACGGGTGGCCAAGCGCAGCCGAATGAAAGTCACCACGGTGGAGCTGCGGGCACATTCAGCCGGGGATGCCATCTTGGACGAGCTGAAGACGTACAAATTCGACCTGGCCGTGCTGGGTTATCACCACGGACGGACGTTGGGGGAAATCCTTCTGGGCACAACGGCGAAGCGCGTGTCGTCCCACGCCCCGTGTCACGTGCTGATGAGCATCCTACCGAAGAAATAGCGGCCGCGCACGGCCGCTCCTGCAATCCCCTTGGTTAGGCGTTCCACCGTGCGCGGTGGCGATTGCGCTCCTCTTCGGTAAGCCCATACCAGGACTCGGTCAAGTGGCGGGCCCGCTCGAGCGAAGCCTGAAGTTCGGCGTGCTTGCGCTCGCGCAGTTCGCGGTCAGCGTCAGCAGGGACTTCAATCGGCGCATCAAACGCAATCACCGCGCGCGAGCAAGGGTAGGGCATCTGAAACATGTCCCAGGTATTCTCAAACGTGTGCGCTCGCTCCATCCCAACGTGGAATGCAATCATCGGGCAGCCGGTGCGGCGGGCGAGCATGGCCGGCCCGGGCTTGGCCACAAAACGCGGGCCACGGGGGCCATCGATCGTAAAGGCCACGTCCAGTCCTTGCTCCAGACGCTGTGCCATCACTGCTAGGCCCCGCAGGCCGCCGCGAGTCGAGCTGCCCTGCGCCGTGCCGTAGCCCAGCCGCTCAATGACGCGCCGCGTCCACTGCCCGTCGAAGTTCGTGCTGTTCATCACCACGATGCCGCGGTTGCGCGTCCACCACAGGATGGGAATGATTCCGCGGTGCCAGAACGCGAAGATCACGCGCCGGCCCGACGCGTACACGCGCCCTTCGTGTTGCTGGCCCAGCGCCTCGATGCGCAGCGTTGGGCAAAGCGTCCGGATCAGCCAGTATCCTGCCCAGGCGATTACCGGGATCTGCATACGCCGCCAGCGGGAAAGCTCCGGCAGGCGGGTATCGTAGTGCTGCAAGAGGCGTTGCTCTTCTCGCCCCTCGGTGGGTGTCAATGGGTCAGACATCGCGGTATAGTATAGAGGAACCGCAGCGCTCCATGATGGCCGCCAGCAAGCAGCAACGGCTTACCAATTCCCGAAATTCTATCCGGCGTTTCTGTCTGCTCTTCTTGGGTGCCATGCTCGTAGGCTCGCTGCTGTTATGGGCACAAGCGCCCCCGGAGACGGTAGGGCGCATCTATGGCGAAGACATACAGGTCCATGGGCCGTCGAGTGTGGAAGTCGAAGGCGGCTTCAGCGTCACTGTGCTCGCCAGCGGAAGCACCGTCACCGTCCGCTCGGGCCAGGCCCGGCTCTTGCTCGCTGAAGGCGGCGAGGTGGGCATCTGCGGCCCGGCTCATTTCTCCGTGCTCAAGTCCGGCGGAGCGATCACGCTTGCGATTGACTATGGCCGGGTGCACGCAAAGCTCGAAAACGCAAGCCCCCTCACCTTCTACACTCCGCTGATCGTGGCTTCGCCGGTGGCAATTGCCAGTGGCCCCCGCGATGTGACTGTAGGTCTAGACCAGAGCGGAGCCATGTGCGTACTCGCCGCTCACGGAGCAGTTCGGATTGAACAGCAGCTCACCGGCCAGAGCGTGTTGCTGCCGCAGAGCGGCGAGCTTTTTCTGTCCGGTGGGCAGATCGAAGCCATGCGCAACCCCTCAGGCAGCTGCCAGTGCGAAGTCGTGGTGGCACGATCGCAGCCGCTGGTGCAGACGAGACCGCCGCAACTCAGTCTCCTGGCTTCGGCCGCGAGCGTGCGACCTAATCCTCCGGCCGCCGAGAACAAGCCTGCCACGCAGGACCCGCAAAAGCCACCTACGATCGAAGAGCCTGTTTATCAGGTCCTGATGCCGCCGCTGACCTTTGACGCCGCCTCTCCTGCCCCTCCTCCCCAGCCAAGCCCGGAGACGATCCTGCTGGTCCGGCAGGCACGCGTTCGGCCGGTCAAGGTCTTCCGCGGTCGCGTAGAGGAGCCTCCGGCCCCGCCTCCGGTTCCGACAATTGCCGTGCACAAAGCAGAATTGATCCCCATCCCCGAAGAGATGCCGGCGAAGAAAGAGGTCAGCGTGCTCGCTCGCATCCGGAATTTCTTCCGTCGGCTGACGTCACGCGGCCCTTGTGCCGGCGCGGGTTGCGGGTAGCAGCAAAGCGGGATCAACTCACCTTTACATCCCCTCGTAGTTAGGGCCGCCGCCGCCCTCAGGGGGAACCCAGTTGATGATCTGGTAGGGGTCGGCAATATCGCAGGTCTTGCAGTGGACGCAGTTCGAAGCGTTTATCTTCAGCCGCAGTTCGCCCTTTTCCTTCACCATCTCGTAAACGGCCGCCGGGCAAAAGTATTGGCAAGGGTTGCCGTACTCGCGCACGCACCGGTCGGCACATATGCTCGTGTCGGCCACCACCAGATGGCAGGGCTGGTCTTCCTCGTGCCTAGTCCCCGAGTGATAGACGTCCGTCAGCCGGTCGAAGGTTAACGTGCCGTCACCTTTGAATCGTTCCGGGGCGGCACGACCATCGATCCTCTGATACGCCTCATAGCCCGGCTTCGTCCGCATTGGGTCAATCAGCCCGCGGCCGCCACTGACGAATTGTAGCGCGGTGTGGAACAGTCCAGCGTAGAGCCCGTGCGCATACCCCTGGTGGAAATTGCGCACCTCCCAAAGTTCTTTCTTAATCCAACTGGCCTCGACCTTCTTCGGGAAGGCCGAGAGCGCCTTCGCCGATACATCGCCCGAGCACAGGGCTTCGAAGATCGTCTCAGCGGCGAGCATTCCGCTCTTGATGGCCATATGGATGCCCTTCAGCCGCTGCGAGTTCAGGAAGCTGGCCGAGTCCCCGATAATCAACCCGCCGTCCACATACGTGCGCGGCATCGAATACCAGCCGCCATAGGGGACGGTCTTCGCGCCGTAGCGCACCAGCTTGCCGCCCTCGAGGATTTGCTTCACAAAGGGATGCGTCTTGTA
>Ga0209619_10002953_pt1 | contig 12265 bp, 10 predicted proteins | sample Rifsed16ft3_FD_184011 | JGI IMG/M metagenome (GOLD analysis project Ga0209619, IMG submission 184011) | Soil microbial communities from Rifle, Colorado, USA - sediment 16ft 3 (version 2) | ecosystem: Environmental > Terrestrial > Deep subsurface > Rock core/Sediment | place: Rifle, Colorado... | reverse complement strand
CCCTCCAGGCCGGCGCGTCGGCGGGCGGGTTGGGCTGGTCGACGGGCGGGTTGGGCCGGTCGGAGTCGGGCTGGTGGGAGTCGGGCTGGTCGGCGAGGCTCATGGTGCGTCCTCGGCAGGGGCGCTCGAGCGGGGGGCGGACGCATCTGCGTCGTCCTTCGCCGCCCGTTCCTCGTCAGCCGGTGCCACGCGCGCGGGTTCGTTGGTCGGCAGCGGGACCCCGGCGCCGCCCTGGAGGTAGCGCCGGTGGAGCATCAGGATCTGCTCGACGAGCTGGATCGGCGCGCGACCACCGTGGTCATCGATGGTGCGGGCGATCCAGGCCGCCTCGTCCTCGCGTTCGGCGGCGGCGACGTCGTCGTCGTTGCGGGAGATCGTGCCGATGGCCAGCCACGTGACAGCCGCCCCGGCCACGATGCCCACGATCAGCAGCCAGAGGTTGAACTCGGCCATGCGCCGGGCAGTGTACGTCGCGCCAACGGCGTGAGGTCGCGCCGGGTGGGAGAGGCCCGCCGCCGGCGCGGGGCCCCGGTGTCGGTGGTCGCGCGGTATCCTCGACCGGCCCGCATGATCAACTTCTCCCCGGACCCGATCGCCTTCACGATCCCGCAGATCGGGCCCATCGGGCCGATCCCCGTGCCGTGGTACGGGATCGGCTACGCCGTGTCCGCCAGCTTCGCCCTGTGGTTGGCCACCCGCGAAGCGCGCAGGCGTGGCCTCGACACCAGCTTCATCGGCGACGGGCTCATCTGGGTCTTCCTGGGCGGCCTCATCGGGGCCCGCATCTACCACGTCATCGACCGCTGGGACATCTACCAAGGCGACCTGCTGCGAATCGTCCTGCCGCCCTACACGGGTCTCGCCTTCTACGGGGGGCTGATCGGCGGCCTCATCACGATGGTCCTGTACCTCCGCCGCCGGGGGCAGCCGTTCTGGCGCTGGGCGGACGTGGCAGCGCCCGCCGTGCTCCTCGGGCAGGGGATCGGGCGGTGGGGCAACTTCTTCAACCAGGAGCTCTACGGTCCGCCGACGAACCTGCCCTGGGGCATCGCCATCGAGTGCGAGAACAGGGTGGCCGAGTGGCCCTGCGCGACCTTCCCGTTCGAGACGACCGGCTTCCACCCGCTCTTCTTCTACGAGTCGGCCTGGACGCTCGTCGGAGTGGCGTTCCTGCTGTGGGCCGCGCGCCGCTTCGGCGGCTGGCTGGCCGTCGGGGACGTCGCGCTGTTGTACTTCATGTGGTACTCGCTCGAGCGCTTCGTGCTCGAGTTCCTGCGCGCCGGCTACAACTTCACGTTCTTCGCGATCCCGGTCACCCAGATCTTCGCGACGGCCTTCTTCGTCGGGGCTGCGGTCATCTTCGTCACCCGCCACCGCGCCGATTGGCCGCCCCAGACGGTTCCGCTCCCACCGGCCGAGGAGCTGGCGCGCCTGCCGGGAGGGGTGGCGACCGAGACAGCCGGCGCTCCGGGTGAGCGTGCGGAGATCGGAGCGGAAACTCCGCCAAACTCGGGCTAGGCCCGGACTTGGGGTCACGGCGGCCCGTCCTCGGCGTCGAAACGCCAGTAACTCCTGTCCCTGTCCGCGATAAGCAACCCTCCGCCGGTTGCCTGTCGCCTAACTCCGGCTGTGCCCCGCGTACGGGAAGTTCTCCCGCCGCCGCCGGTCCTCCCGCGCGCCCGCCGCAGCCGTCCTCCCGCGCGGCAGGTTCCCTTCCGCGCGATACTCCCACTGATGCACCACGCGGAGAGCATCCTCGACCTGATCGGCGATACGCCGCTCCTCCGCCTGAGCCGGGTCACCCGCGGCCTCGGGCCGCCCGAGCGTCAGCCGACCATCCTGGCCAAGCTCGAGATGCTCAACCCCGGCGGCAGCGTCAAGGACCGCATCGCGCTGCCGATGCTCGAAGCGGCCGAGCGGAACGGCATGCTCAAACCGGGCGGCACGATCATCGAGCCGACCTCTGGCAACACCGGCCACGGCCTCGCCATCGCCGCCGCGCTGAAGGGATATCGCTGCATCTTCGTGATGGCCGACAAGCAGTCGGCCGAGAAACAGGCGCTCCTGCGCGCGTACGGGGCGGAGGTGGTGCTCTGCCCCACGAACGTCCCGCCCGAGTCACCGCAGAGCTACTACTCGGTGGCCAAGCGGCTCGCGCGCGACATCCCCGGCGCCTTCCAGCCGAACCAGTACTGGAACATGGCCAACCCCGAGGCGCACGAACGGACCACCGGCCCCGAGATCTGGCGCCAGACGGAAGGGCGGGTGACCCATCTCGTGGTGGCCAGCGGGACGGGCGGCACGATCACGGGCGCGGGGCGCTACCTCAAGGGCCAGAACCCGGCCGTGCAGGTCATCGGGGCCGACCCGGAGGGCAGCGTCCTCTCCGGCGACACGGTGGGCCCCTACCTCACGGAGGGGATCGGGGAGGACTTCCTGCCCGGCACGTTGGACCCGACGGTGGTCGACCGCTGGGTACGGGTGAGCGACCGGGACGCCTTCGCCGCGGCGCGGCGGATCACCCGCGAGGAGGGCATCCTCGTCGGGGAGTCGTCCGGCACGGCGCTGGTGGCGGCGCTGGCCGTCGCGCGTGAGCTCATGGCCGCGGATGCGGCGGCGGCCCGCGCGGCGGTGATCGTGGCCATCCTGCCCGACACAGGGCGGAACTACCTCTCCAAGCTCTACAACGACGAGTGGATGCGCCAGCACGGGCTGTTGGATGCGGCGACCGCTCCGGTGCGCGTCGGCTCGGTGCTCGACCTGCCCCACGCGGGCGGCCTCCCGCCGCTCGTGGTCGCCCGCACGACCGACCGCGTCGGCTCGGTCATCGAAACGATGCAGCGATACGGGATCAGCCAGCTGCCGGTCGCCGAGCCGGACGGTTCGGAGGCGGCCGATTCGGGCGCGGATGGGCACGTCCGCCTCGAGTCGGTGGTCGGCGCGATCAGCGAGCGCGGGCTGCTCGACCGGGCGTTCCGCGATCCGTCGGTAGTCGATCGGACCGTCGGCGAGGTCATGGACCCTCCGCTCCCGACCGTGGACGTCGGAACCTCCCTCGACGAGGCCTTCGCGATCCTCTCCGCCGGGGCGCCGGCCCTCGTGGCGATCGCCGCGGGCGCGCCCGTCGGCGTGGTCACCCGCCTCGACCTGCTCGAGCACCTCCTCCACCGGCGGGGGTAGCGTGCGGCGCCTGCACTAGGCGAAGCGCGCCGGGTCGAGCTCCGCCGGGATCGCCACTGGGCGGCCAAGGATCAGCTCGGCGACGAGACGGGCCGTCGCGGGCCCCGTCGAGATGCCCCACGGCCCGTGGCCCGCGGCGATGAAGACGTTCTCCTCATCGGGCAGGCGCCCGACGAGCGGCCGACCATCGACTGACTGCGGACGCGCGCAGGCGCGCACCTCGTCGACCTGGGCGGCGCGGAGGCCTGGGACGAAGCGGTCGGCGCGGTGCATGAGGAGCCGGCCCACGGAGTCCGGGTCCGGCTCCTCGGGCAGGAAGGTCGAGCCGACGACGCTGACGCCCGCGGCAGTCACCAGGCTGAAGGTCGACTCGAAGTGTGCTTCCGGGTCAGCACCACGCTCGGCGGAGTCGAGTCGATTGACCGATGTCACCCCGACCTGCTCGAGGACGTGGACCGGCGGTCGTGCCAGCCGCGTGGCGACCGTCACCCCCCAGGTGCGCACGATCGGCCGCCATCGGCCGGTCGGGTCGGCGATGTCCGGGCTCCATGGGCCGGCCGCGACGAGGACCGAGCCGGCCGAGACCCGCCGCCCGTCGGCGGTCCGAACCGCGACGGGCCGTGCACTGCCTCCGCGGTCAAGGCTGACGGCCGCGCCGATCTCGAGCTGCGCGCCCTCCCGATGCGCCAGCCGGGAGAACGCCCGGACCGCGCCGGCGGGCGGGATGGGGAAGCCGGTCTGGAGTCGCACGGCGGCCAGGTCGGGCGCCAGCATCGGCTCGAGATGCATCAGCTCAGCGGCGTCGAACAGTTCAGGATCGAGTTCCGGGGCGCTCGTCCGGATGACCGCCTGCTCGGCCTCGAGAAGAGCGCGGTCGCTTTCGGGCGCCAGGAGGAGCAGGCCCGCCGGCGCAGTCGGAAAGGCGAACCAGTCCGGTGCCTCCTCCGCCAGACGGCGGTAACGCTCGAGCGTCGCGCGGTGGAGCGGGGCGAGCACCTGATCGAAGGGGTGCTGGACGGAGCCGGAGTTGCGCCCGGACGCGCCCGCGCCGATGGCCGTCGCCTCGAACAAGGCGACCGACGCTCCTCCACGAGTGAGCTCGAGGGCGGCGGCCGTTCCGATGATGCCGCCGCCGATGACCGCGACATCGACGGGCCGCCCTTCGCTCACTGTCATTCAGCTGGTCACCGGCGCTCGCCTCGCTCCGTACCCACCGGATGGGTACCGCGACGAGGATCCACCCCATGAGACCCCCGACCCATCCCTTTCGCCCCGGCGTTCAGGCGGGCAGCCAGGGCAGGTGGACGGGTAGGACGATGTTGAGGAACAGCCCGAGGACGAGGAGCGCGCCCGCGCGCCGCGTGTGGATGAACGAGGCGCCCACGAACCAGAGCGGCCAGCCGACGTAGCTGCCCGGTGGGCTGTCAGGCTTCGGCTTCGCGTAGGTGCGCAACACGCTCGCCAGCCGCGGGATCCCGAACCCGACCAGCGCGACCCACGGCCCGATCCAGCCGACCGCGGCCGCGCCCAGGACGATCGGGTAGAACGCGATCATCAGGGCGGCGTTGAGGAGCCGGGCGTTGCGCTCTCCGAGGATCACGGGAAGCGTGCGGATGCCCATCGGCGCATCGGCCGCGATCTTGTCGATGTGCTTGCCCATGAGCACCGTGGTCACGAGGATGGCGTACGGCAACGACGCGACCCACACCCACTCGGGGATCGTCCCGGTCGCCACGAAGTAGGTGCCGCCGATCATGAGCGGCCCCCACACGAGGAACACGCCCGGCTCGCCCAGGCCGTGTCGCTTCAGGCTGATCGGTGGCGCGACGTAGAAGACCGAGATGAACAGGCCGGCCAAGGCGAAGACCGCCACCGGCCAGCCGCGTGCGATGACCAGGAAGGCCATGATCCCGAGGTCGATCCCGTTGAGGAGCAGGATCGCGGTGCGCAACTGCGCCCGTGTGACCATTCCAGAGAGGATCGGATGGGGCGCGTACTGCGCCCGCACGTAGCCCGCCGTGTCGATCCCCACCTCGAGGTCGAAGTAGTCGTTGATGATGTTGTTCGCCGCGTGGGCGATGACGATGCCCAGGACGGCCAGGGCGAGGTAGCCATAATGGACCGACCCGGGCGCGGACTGGATGGCCAGCATCGCCCCGATGAGCCCCGAGGTGAGGGTCATGGAGAAGACGGCCGCGCGCGTGATGATCAGCCACTTCGAAACGGCGTCCATCGGCTTGTCGGCCGACAGGTTCGCCGTGTCGATGACTTCCTTCCACGCGCTCAGTCGGGCGAACACGGATCCCTCCGATGAACGAAGACAGCGGCGATCGTAGCCCAAGCTCCGAGGGGGCCGGGGCGGCCGGAGATGTCGTGGCCGTAGACCGCCCCGATTTCGCCGGACGCTACGGCCCCCGACCGGACTGGCATCCCGACACGCTCGCCGTCCATGCCGGCCAGGAGCCCGACGAGGCGACGGGCGCGGTGGCTCCCCCGATCCACCTGGCCGCGACGTTTGCCCAGGAAGCGGTCGGGCGGCCCCGTGACGGCTGGGAATATGCGCGCACCGGCAACCCGACGCGCGCCCGCCTCGAGCGGGCGATCGCCGCCCTGGACGGGGCGCAGTTCGGGCTTGCGTTCGCGAGCGGCTCGGCGGCGACCTCAACCGTCGCGGCTCTCGCCGGCCCCGGCGAGGAGCTCATCGTCAGCGACGACGTGTACGGCGGCACCTACCGGTACTTCGAGCATGTCCTGCGGGAGTCGGGGATCGTCGCGCGATACGCGGACCTGAGCAAGTTCCCGGCCGAGACACTGCGCTCGCTCCTTTCCGAGCGCACCCGCATCGTGTGGGTCGAGACGCCGTCGAACCCGCGGCTCAAGCTGATCGACATCGCCGAGGTGGCCGGCGTGCTCCACGGGCGGTCGGGCGCCCGCGGCGAGGGGCCTATCCTGGTCGTCGACAACACGTTCGCGACGCCCCACCTTCAGCGGCCGCTCGAGCACGGTGCGGACATCGCGCTGTACAGCGCCACGAAATACCTGGGCGGGCACTCCGATGCGGTCGTCGGGCTGCTGGCCACGTCCCGCCCGGACCTGCATGAGCGCCTGCGCTTCCTCCAGAACGCCGCGGGCGCCGTCCCCGGGCCGTTCGACTGCTACCTCGTGCTCCGTGGCCTGCGCACTCTTGCACTGCGCATGGAGCGCCACGGTGACAACGCCGGGCGGGTGGCCCAGGCGCTCGCCTCACGGGCCGACGTGGCGCGCGTCCACTACCCGGGTTTGCGGGAGGGCCCGCACACCCACCCCCAGGCGGCCCTGGCAGCACGGCAGATGCGGGGCGCCGGAGGGATGGTCGGTTTCGAGCCCACGGCTGCGGGCGGGCGATCCGCCGCGGAGCGCGCACGCCGCTTCTGCGAGAGGACCCGCATCTTCGTCCTCGGGGAGTCGCTCGGCGGGGTGGAGTCGCTCGTGGAGCTTCCGGCAGCCATGACCCATGCTTCCGTCGCGGGCTCGCCCCTGGAGGCGCCCGCGGCCCTCGTCCGACTCTCGGTCGGGATCGAGCACCCGGACGACCTCGTGGCAGATGTCGCGCAGGCCCTCGACGCGGCGTAGCCGCAGCACCATCCCGATGCCGGGCGAGAAGCAGCCGATCCGCGAGGTCGAGGGGCGCTGGTTCCTGCGCATCCCCATCCGGACGCACGTCGTGACCGAGGCGGACGACATCGTTGACGTCGCGCGGCGCTACGCAGGCCAGCTGCTCCAGCCCGGCGATCTCCTCTTCGTCGGGGAGAAGGCGGTGGCCATCACCCAGGGCCGCGCGATCCCGATCTCGACCATGCACCCGGGGTTGCTTGCGCGGTTCCTCTGGCGCTTCGTGCGACCGACCAGCTACGGGGTGGGCCTGCGCGACCCGTACAGCATGCAGGCGGCGATCGACGAGGTCGGGGCGCCGCGCATCCTCCTCGCCGCGTTGGTCGGCGGACTCACCCGTGCGCTCGGGAGACGAGGGGACTTCTACCGCGTCGCCGGGGTCCAGGCGGCCACCATCGACGCGCCCGGAACGGCCGGCATCGACGAGTTCAAGGACCGCGTGATCAAGGGCCCGCAGGATCCGACCGGCGTGGCCGACCGGCTGCGCGGGATGCTCGGTTGCGAGGCCGCGATCGTCGACTGCAACGACATCGACAGTGCCGTCCTCGGACACTCCCCCGGGGTCGACCCGCGCGTCCTTCGCCTGGCCCTCCTCGACAACCCGCTGGGGCAGGGTGACGAACAGACCCCGCTCGGGATCCTGCGGGAAGTCTTCCCGGCCGCGGCCCCGGATCGGGGTCCGGATCAGGACATTCGGCCCGTGACGGTGGCGCCGGAGCGGCCCGTATGATTGCGCCTCTTTCGACGCGAGGAGCGAATCGTTGACCACGCTCGAACACCGTCGCCCCGTCCCGCGCGCGGCATCATCGGCGACCGGCGCCGCCCTCGCGCTCGAGACGAACGGCCTCTCGGTCGTGGGCGAAGCGATCGTCGACCTCTCCGTGCCGGCGCTCTACGAGGAGGTCATCCGCAACGGGGAGGGGCTGATCGCGGCCGAGGGCCCGCTCATCACCCGGACCGGCCGGCACACCGGCCGCTCGCCCGAGGACAAGGTCGTCGTCGAAGAGCCGTCCACCCAGGACGACATCTGGTGGGGGGCCGTCAACCGGCCGCTGAGCGAGGAGCGTTTCGCCGGCCTCGAGGCCCGCCTGCTGGAGCACGTGCGCGGCAAGCAGGTCTACGTGCGCCACGGCTATGTCGGCGCAGATCCGAGATATCGCCGCTCGATCCGCATCGTGACCGAGTACGCCTGGCACAGCCTCTTCGCCCGCCATCTGTTCATCCGGCCGACGCCCGAGCAGCTCGAGAGCTTCGAGCCGGACTTCACCGTCTACGACATCCCGAGCTTCCATGCTCAGCCGGAGGTCGACGGGACGCACTCGGAGACCGTGATCGCACTCCATCTGGGGCGGCGTCTGCTCCTCATCGGCGGCACGGCGTACGCGGGCGAGATGAAGAAGAGCATCTTCACGGTCATGAACTACCTGCTCCCCGGGCGCGGCGTTCTCCCGATGCACTGCGCCACCAGCGTGGGGCCGGGCGGCGACGTGGCCCTCTTCTTCGGTCTGTCGGGGACGGGCAAGACGAGCCTCTCGACCGACTCGAACCGCACGCTCGTGGGCGACGACGAGCACGGCTGGTCCGATGACGGCGTGTTCAACTTCGAGGGCGGCTGTTACGCCAAGCTCATCCGCCTCTCGCCCACCGCCGAGCCCGAGATCTATCGCGCGTCGCGTCGCCTGGGGGCCATCGCCGAGAACGTGGTGTACGACCCGAGGACTCGACAGATGGACTTTGACTCGGCCGCGGTGACCGAGAACACGCGGGGGGCCTACCCGTTGGACTTCCTGGGCAACGCCTCACCGACCGGAGTGGCGGGCCACCCGAGGAACGTGATCTTCCTGACCGCCGACGCGTTCGGGATCCTGCCGCCGGTCGCCCGGCTGACGACCGAGCAAGCTCTCTACCACTTCCTGAGCGGTTACACGGCCAAGGTGGCGGGCACGGAGGTCGGGGTCAAGGAGCCGAAGGCGACCTTCTCGGCCTGCTTCGGGGCGCCGTTCATCCCGCGCCACCCGGCCGTCTACGCCGAGATGCTCGGGCAGCGGCTCGAGAAGGGCGGAGCGCAGGTCTGGAAGGTGAACACGGGCTGGACCGGCGGGCCGTTCGGGACCGGTCATCGCATCGCCATCGAGGACTCGCGGGCCATCATCGACGCCATCCTCGGCGGCGCCCTGGACGGGGTGGAACACTCTGCCGATCCGAACTTCGGGGTGGCTGTCCCGATGCGAGTGCCCGGGGTGGCGGAAGGTTTGCTCGACCCGCGGTCGACCTGGCCCGACCCGGACGCGTACGACCGGCAGGCCGCGGTTCTGAGCGGCATGTTCCGAGAGAATTTCGAGAAGCTCGCCGGCGAGGCGCCCGCGCGCGCCCGCCTCGGAGGCCCGCCCGGGCGCTGACGAACGGGCTGCCCGACCCTTGCCCGATCGGTGGCCTGGAGCGCGAACACCGGGCGCGGCCGGATCCGCCGGCCCCAAGGCACCGTCGCCGGGCGTCGTTTCGTCCGTATCGGCTGGAGTGTTCACGTGAAGGCTTGGGGTCGCCCAGGGGCGCGCCAGGCTCGGCCTTCCCCCGCTTGTGCGGTCGCGAAGCGTCTGGGAGCAATGCAGCCGATCGATAGGGTCGTAACGGTCCACCGCGCTGGGCTTCGATGGGACCCTTGACACTCAGGTGAGCAGTCCAGCCGATCACGCGCGCGCTCGGCCGCGGGACTTCCCAGCGTGGCATCGGCGCTCCGGCTCGCACGGACTGCAGCTGAGGATGCTCGGCCGCGACAGCGTACCGATCCCTGCCAGTGAAGCGGCCGAAGCGCACCCGTTCGAGGCGACCTTCGGCCCGCGCCGGCCGCCGACCGGTCAGGACTAGGATTCGGGGCAAACGACCCCAGGCCAGCACGCGCTCCTGATCGAGCGCGCCCAGCCTCACCCACGTCAAGGAGGTCTCACGTGCCCCGTCGAAAGGTCAGCGTCATCGGTGCCGGCAACGTCGGCGCCACGACCGCCCAGCGCATCGCGGAGGCCGGCCTCGCCGACGTGGTGCTTGTCGACATCATCGAGGGGCTGCCCCAGGGCAAGGGCCTCGATCTGGCCGAGGCGGCACCGGTCGTCGGCCACGATGCCCGGATCGTGGGGAGCAACGGCTACGAGGAAACGGCCAACTCGGACATCGTCGTCGTTACCTCCGGGCTCGCCCGTCAGCCGGGCATGAGCCGCGACGATCTGCTCGCCAAGAACGCCGGCATCGTGCGCTCCGTGGTCCGGGACGCGGCGCGCCGCTCGCCCGACGCGGTCCTCATCGTGGTCACCAACCCGCTGGATGCGATGTGCCATGTGGCCAAAGACGCGAGCGGGTTCCCGCGCGAGCGGGTCATCGGCATGGCCGGCATCCTCGACAGCGCCCGGTTCCGCACGTTCATCGCCTGGGAGCTCGGCGTCTCAGTGGAGGACACCCACGCCTTCGTCCTCGGCGGGCACGGCGATACGATGGTCCCGCTGCCGCGTTACTCGACCGTGGCGGGCATCCCGATCACGGAGCTCCTCCCCACGGAGCGCATCGAGGCGCTCGTGCAGCGAACCCGCGACGGCGGGGCCGAGATCGTGGCCCTGCTCAAGTCGGGGAGCGCCTACTACGCTCCGGCCGCCGCGGTGGCCGAGATGGTCGACGCGATCCTGCACGACCGTGGGCGCGTCCTGCCGTGTGCGGCGTACCTCCAGGGCGAGTACGGCGTGGACGGGCTGTTCGTGGGGGTGCCGTGCGTCCTGGGGGAGGGCGGACTGCAGCGCGTCCTCGAGATCCGCCTGAGCGGCGAGGAAGCGGTGGCGTTCCGGAAGTCGGCCGACGCCGTTCGGGAGCTGGTCGACAAGCTCCAGGCCATGCCGGTCGTCTGAGCCGGTCCGGCCCGCTCGCTCGCCATGTGCGCCCTCACGGCCGGAGTACACTGTCGCGGTTCCTCGGCCCACGCCGAGCCGCTGCTGCCGGATCCGCCTACGTGGGGGTCAGCACTATGAGACGGACGCTAGCGTCGGTGGTCATCGCCGTGTCGGTTCTGACGCTGACCGTGGCCCCCGCCGCCGCGATCACGAAGTACTGGGTCGCCGACTTCGCGCATCCGTTCGTGGGCCTCATCGTCTTCTACGACGAGGACGGTGAGTTCAGCCATCGCTGCTCGGGCTCGCTCCTCTCCCCGACCGTCTTCCTCACGGCCGGCCACTGCACCGACAACGAGGAGGGTGGGGTGATGCCGTTCGCGCGCATCTGGTTCCAGCAGGCGGCCGGTGCGGGCTTCGATCCGGTGTCCGAGGCGCCCGATCCGGCCACCGGCTACCCGGACCTCTGCGCGGCGGGGACGTTGAGTACCACCTGCGCGACGTCCGACACGATGTACAACTTCGGCTTCGACAACTTTGCCGGTTTCCCGGAGATCCACGACGTCGGGGTCGTCATCCTCGATCAGGCGATCGAGCTCGCCGACTACGCGAAGCTCGCGTCCCCGGGGACCCTCAACAGCCTCCAGTTCGCGCGCGGCCTGCAGGACACGACGTTCCTGATGAGCGGCTACGGCGTGTCGTACCGCAGCCCCGTCAGCACCGTGTCGTTCCGCAGCCGGCTTATGGCTGAGGGGCAGCTCGTGAACCTGAACAGCATCAACAACGCGGGCTTCAACCTGCAGACCGAGGGCAACGGCCTGAACCAGGGCGGCACCTGCGGGGGAGACTCGGGCGGCCCGGTGTTCTACCCGTCGGACTCCAACACGATCGTGGGGGTCACGTCGTTCGGATTGAACCTCTATTGCCGCGGAGTCGACTTCGCGTACCGGACGGATCGGCAGGTCGTCATCGACTGGATCCTGGGCAAGGCCGGGTCAGGCGCGGACGACATCGTTATCGACGGGGCGTTGTCCGCGGGAGCGGGCTCCTCGACCTCGGCGACCGACGAAACCCAGCAGGGCACGGCGACCGACGAAACCCAGCCGGGCACGGCGACCGGCGACGCGACGACCGGCCCAGGCCAGTCCGGGTCGACCCCTTCAGAGGGCGTGGCCGCAACCCCGGTCGCCGTTCCCGACGACCCTTCGGCCGGCCACGCAGCGACCCCGCCGGAGACGGGGTCCACGATCTCGGGCTCGCAGGACCCGGCTGGGCCGGACCGGTAGCGGACCCGGGAGCCCGGCAGCCCGGCGGAGGGCTCGTGGTGCTCCCCGGCTGAACTGCTGCGCGTTCATGGGCCCGCGGCCGCCTGACGGTCGTCGACCGACGTGTCGCGGGCGAACCGGCCACCGCTAGACTTCGGTCGATGTTGCCCGCCGTGGTGGTCCTCGAGTTCGACCCGACGATCGACCTCGGCGGCCGCCTCGTGCGCTGGGAGACGCTGGCCCTCGCGGCGGTCATCGTCGTGGCCCTCGCCCTCGCGGCCTGGCTTGCCGGTCGGGCCGAGC
>Ga0209619_10002948_pt1 | contig 12271 bp, 15 predicted proteins | sample Rifsed16ft3_FD_184011 | JGI IMG/M metagenome (GOLD analysis project Ga0209619, IMG submission 184011) | Soil microbial communities from Rifle, Colorado, USA - sediment 16ft 3 (version 2) | ecosystem: Environmental > Terrestrial > Deep subsurface > Rock core/Sediment | place: Rifle, Colorado... | reverse complement strand
CGCTTGCGCTTTCCAGCTTGCTTATCATACTGACATTCAGTGATCTTAGAGCCCGCCTGAACTCTTCGGCATAGCGCTTTGAAATTTCTTCATGTGGTTTGCCTTCTCTTTTGGCCCTGTTGAATATCTTCTCGTCCATATCCGTCAAGTTCATCACGAAAGTTACCCTGAATCCCAAACTCTGCAGGTATCTCGCCAGGACATCGTAAAAGACAAATGTCCTTGCATGGCCCATATGCACATAATCGTAGACTGTAGGGCCGCAGACGAACATTGTGACCTCATCCTTCTTAATTGACTCGAAATTCTTCTTCTTCCCTGAAAGTGTGTCATATAGTCTAAGGCTCATCCTTTACAAAACCGCAAGTTTCGGCCTTTTCGTCTGGTAATAACTTTGTTGACTAGATAAGAGGAGGTTGACTTGCCCAATCTACTTTCCATTGAACTTAGTTATTGTGAAGAAAGAAATAAGCTAACAGGGCAATGAGTTAGACAACCCCACCTAATTGGATCTCTCAACTCTAATCAGCTGGTATAGGGAATTAGGCAAGAACTTACTGCATACGCTAGGACAGTCTTAAATTCACTCTTCTCTTTTTCTGCAGGGATTGAAATCTGAACGCAAATGTGCTATAATCCTTCACGGTGGTGCAGGAGACCTCTCAAACCTTAGCACTAATGAATTAGGTCGCCTAACCAGAGCAACAACTAAAGCTTTGGAAAGATGATTTGAATCAACCAAGGGAAAGACCGCACTTGATGGCGTTCAGGATGCTGTTCTTACAATGGAGAATTCTGGACTCTTTAATGCTGGCATAGGCTCTGTTCTTACCCTGAGCGGCAGAATAGAGATTGATGCTGCGATAATGAGTGGTCGAAACCTCTCTTGTGGTGCAGTGGGAGCGGTGAGCAATGTTAGAAACCCTATACTATTAGCGCGAAGGATCCTTGAGGAAACCGATCATTCGCTTGTTGTAGGGAGCATGGCCAAAAGGCTCGCGGAGAAATTTGGTTTGGCAGGAACAGTACTTCCTTCCAACAAAAGGAGAGAAAAGTGGAAGCAGATGCGGAAGAACCCTGCAAAATATCTGAAAAAGAACATAGCATACGCTTCTGATACCGTTGGCGCAGTCGCAATAGATGCTAAAGGGAACATTGCATCTGGAGTTTCCACCGGAGGCTTGTGGCTGAAACTTGATGGGAGGGTTGGTGATTCAGCATTAGTTGGAGCTGGACTTTACGCTGAAAATGGGGTAGGTGGTGTAGCTGCTACAGGAATCGGAGAAGCGATAATGAATGTATTGCTGGCCAAAATAGTTCACGGCTACATGGCTGTAGGGAAATCAGTTATGGATGCTTGCAAGTTTGGTATCGAAAATATAACTGCTAAAAAAGGTCCAAATACTGCTGGGCTGGTTGCAATAGATTCCCAAGGTAATTTTGGCTATGCCTTGAATACTAAGACAATGATTGTTGCAAGCATGTCTGAAGGCATGGATAGACCTACAGCTAAAATTCTGACGGATAGATCGCTTGCCTGATTAAGTATCGACTAGACCAGTAAAAAAGGATAAAGAGACTAGCTGAAAGTCCTTAGGCTAGTTCTATAGTAAGAGGCCAAAGGCACTGGTGATGAACACTTATGATGGCGTAGGACTGTTAGTCTTTTCTCAATGCTGATACTGCCGTCAGTCTTGACGCTCTCCACGCGGGATACGTCCCGGCGATCGCACTCAGTGTGATGGCTAGGAACCATGTAGACAACAAATCCTGGAGTGTAAAGATAGGCCGAAGATTAGGTACCCCGAACTGCGCAGTTCGGGTGAGGAGCTCTCCCATAAAGACTCCAGATAGGACGCCTATGGTTCCTCCCAGTACTCCTATAATTACAGATTCTGCTAGGATAAGTAGAACAATAACCCAGTTGGTAGCACCAATCGCTTTCAGAATACCTAACTCCTTAGTTCTTTCTGTTACTGAGGTGAATAATGTGGTAACTATTCCAACAGCTCCTACAAGCATTGAAACTACCCCAATGCTGAATAAAAACACGCTGAAGCCCGAAATGAAGGTTTGGAGAGTCTCTTGAATGACTCTAGGCGTCGTCACTCCGATATTGTTCCCGTAAATAGCTCTTATCTCCTTTTCAACAGACGCATTCATGTCTGGATTTTCTGTCGCAACGAATATTTGATCAAATTGACCTGACTTCTTGAGGAGAGAGTTTGCCGATGCGAGAGGGATGGAGACTGAATTGTCATAGAGTAAGTTACCTGTCTCCTTGATGATACCCCTTACTACAAAACTTCTTCTCTCGATTACAAGTTTCTGGTTGTTCCCGATTTGTTCTACGATTGAGGCCTCTGCTCGAACTAGACTGCCAACTTGTGCAAATGGCTGAGACTCTCCTGCGGGATGTGCGATGTTGAATCCTAGGATCATCCCTGTTGAATCCCTGCCAAGGGTAATACCACCATCCTCGAACTCCATACTTGGTATCACGAAGAGAAGTTTTGCTGGATCGATTCCTACCACTGCAGTCGAAAGAGATTTTCCACCAGAGATTAGAGTTACAGAAGACCTGTAACTCGGAATCACTTCCTTCACCCCGGAAATGGGGCGTATGGCATTTACGGTAAAGATGTTTAGTGGTACTCGAGGACTCACCTGTGGTAAAGGAGGGCCTGGTGCAGGAAGACTCTGGGAGGGCGTGATGGTCAGTACGTCGGGAGCTAAAGACCTAAATTGCTGATTGATAAAGAAGTTAAATCCTCCACCTAAGCCATTCAGAGCCGTGATTAGTGCTGCACCTACTACAACCATCAAGATTGTCAGGCTCGATCTTAGTTTCCTTTCTTGAATTGCCTTCATTGAATACCCAACAATTGAAGATGGCTTCATCTTACCAACTCCTAGATCTGATGGGAAATTTATTTCTGCGGGTCGAAGGTTTCGAGATGGAAATGATGATAATAACTTTTCTAGGAGGTATAAAAGCTATAGCAGAGTTTGAAACCTTACAGAGAGAAACTGATCAGAAGCGTTAGTGAGCTTCGAAAGATAATGCAGAGCCTTGATTCAGACGAAGGTATAAGAGTCAACAGCGCAAAGGAAGGCTCAGGGTGCTTTACCTTCGTTTCAAAAAAAGGTGGCAGATTTACTGTCAATATAGCAGAGAGAGTTTATGATAAATCGCTAAAAGCATATGTTCCTGGAGGAGAAGAAACTTGGTTCTACACCAGCGATATTGAGGAAGCACTGACCAAAGTTATGAAAGGGGCCGAAAGACCTCTCCGTGCATATCTATACTAATTCTTAGCAGATTGAGATATCTTGATTATCTACCGACTGCTGGTGCAGGTTGTGGCTGGTCGAACGACTTTGCCAGATCGGGTATAGTCTTTATGTACTCTTGGATTTGAGCATCTGTGTCGTTTCCATAGACTATCAAAATCTTGTCCAAAGTCTTCGGGACATATTTTCCGAAATCTGAGTTCTCCTTTCCATTGACAAACATGCGGAGTTTCTTGTCACCCTCGTTAGAATACATGACTCCATCGACCGTCAACGAGGTCGGCGTAATCTTCATCCCTATCGTGTCAATAAAGTATCCGAGGGGCACGTTTGTTGCGTGCATGTGTATGGTTGAGGTTCCGCCTTCCAAGTGGACATATTCACTTCTTAGCTGATACTTTGATACGTTAAGAACTTGGGGCTTGCCATTGATGTACATAGCCCAGTCAACATGGTAATGAGCAGAATTGAGGGGACCAATCCCAGGACTGTTCGTAGCTGCCGTATAGACTAGATAGCCTAAGCCTGCAATAATGCCCACAATTATCAGTATTGTTAATGTCTTCCTTACGCTCTTTGAGCGTGTTCTGGCTTCTATCTCGTGCCTTCTGCGCTCCACCCTCTCCTTCTTCTTCTGCCGCCTTTGTTCTTCCCTGTCCATGCCGATGTTGACTACAGATGAAGTTCGCTGGTATATATCTGAATGCTTTCAGAGCTAAATCGAATAAACCAAAAGAGAGATTAATGTAAATCTCGCTATAGCATACTATGAGCGATGAGGATAGGGTTAGAAGGGCGAGGAAGGCTGCAGAGGCCCGCTACGGTTTCCGCATTCACTTTACCATCTATATTCTTGTCAATGCAGGGCTGACAGTTCTTTGGTATCTTACAGGAGCGGGCTTTCCATGGCCGCTTTTCCCGATAATATTCTGGGGGATCGGAGTTGCTGCAAATTACATGGCGGCATACGGAATGGGCGAGAAGTGGATAGAGAAGGAAACCCAGAAGATTCTCAAAGAAAATAAGTGATTAATGCGCTGCTTGAGTTTCCTGCTCAGCAGGTTTAGGCACATCCTCCTTCATCGCTCTTTCAGAAAACTCTCCCGTCTTCCTTAACCAGCTCATAGCCCTTCTGTACCTTTCAATGTCGGCCTGAAGGTACTCTATGTCCTTCTTATATTGCTGAACCTTCTTCCCGATCATCTTCTTGGAGAACCAGCCCTGATTCTTCTGGAGCTTCTCCTCTAGCTCCTTCAATTGCTCTTTCCTCATAGCAATTAGCCTGATTACGTCGTCTTCGTAGGGGCTGGACATATTCTTTTGAACTGAAACATCTGCTTATATTCCTTCTAAGGTTGTTCTTTAGAACTTTCAGTATCCATGCTTTTTGCAGCTGCTGGCCTTCGTGCAGTAATCCCTGCAGCTGCAAGAGCTACGATCAAGATCGTAAACGCAGTGTACAGATGTGAAGTCCTCAGAGTGTCTGTAGTCATCACGGCAAAGCCAAGATATGTTTGCGAAAGCACAAGGACTAGGAAGATGAACATCGTAATCTTTGACACTTTAGTTGCCGTTTTGCTCCTCAGTGCAGCTATGACAAACAGAATTGCCAACGCTACGCCTGCAAAGCCAAGGTAGAGATGTATTGATGAGTACGCTTCTCCGATAAAGCCGAGAATGATCTGCAGTATCAGACCAAAGAGAACTATCACACCGAGCACCGGAACTATCTTCATACTGCTTGGTTGGAGCTCGTTAAAGAAAAACTTTACAGTGCCTGAACAACTTCGTCCTTATGACCGTCAACCTTGACCTTTCTCCATATCTTTGATATCTTCCCCTCTTCACCGATAAGGAATGTGGAGCGCTCTATGCCCCAGTGCTTTATGCCGTACAAATTCTTGAGCTTATAGACACCGTAAGCCTTTGAAACTTCCTTGTCAGGATCGCTGAGAAGCGGGAAATTCAGCGAATATTTCTGCTTGAACTTTTTGTGCGAGTTTATGCCATCGCCGCTCACTCCGAGAACTACAGCATCTTTGCTGGTTATGCTACCAAGAGAGTCCCTGAAACTGCATGCCTCTTTTGTGCAGCCTGGTGTATCGTCTCTCGGATAGAAATACAATATGACTTTCTTACCCTTAAAATCTTTCAACGAAACTTTCTGCCCTGTTTCGCTTTCAAGCGTAAAATCCGGCGCTTTGTCCCCTATCTGGAGCTCTTTTGACATTTTTTATTATATCAAAATGCCTGATTATTTGGCTTTCTAAATCGTGCCTGTCTTCTGCTTATTGCAAAAACTACAGCGATAAGCACTGCTATGAACACTGGCAATATCGATAATGGGAATTCTGGAACTATCTCCGTCGGAGTAAACACTTCGTTAAGAGAACTTACTGTCAAGCCGGGGCTCTTTCCCCCTCCGATGACGAATATCTGGCTTCCCGCGACTGCTGCAGCAAGCCCGTGCCTAGAAGTCGGCATCGGCTGCCTGACTCTCCATGTATTGTTGGATGCAAAGTACTGTTCGTTGTTAGGGAATGTTCCTGATGAGGCCTCTCCTCCAAATATGAATATAGTTCCCATAAGTGATGCTCCAACTATCCCTCCTCTTTTGGAAGGCATTGGAGCCTTTCTGGTCCACCCATCAAGTTTCGGGTCATATTCCTCATTTACGTCCATATTTGTTATTAGGCTTCCCTGTCTACCTCCTATTACGTACATTTTGCCATCAGCAACGCCAGAAGCCAGATGCTCCCTCGGCGTCGGCATTGGTGCTTTTGTAGTCCATGTGTCAGTTGCAGGGTTGTAAGCCTCGTTTGTCCCTAATGTTTTATCTGACTGACCTCCAACAGCGTACAGTATCCCATCGACAAATTGAACAGTCAGTGCACCTCTTGCAGTCGGCATGTCTTTTCCTCTAATCCAAGAATTAGTATTTGGATCGTAAATGTAGAGCCTGTTCGTGGGAACCCAGCCCACAAGATACCCTCCAACGACATAGATCTTGCCGTTGAAAGTTGCGATTCCGACATGGTGCAATGAAACTGGTAGCGGTGCAACAATACTCCACGTGTCAGTTTCAACATCATATACTTCTACCCTATTCAGAGTCTGGCCGTTTTCGGCAAAGCCTCCAACAACGTAAATCTTGTTTCCTATCGATGCGGCCACGTTTTCGGTTCTCGGAGTAGGCATCGGAGCTTTAGTTGCCCATTCTGAAGCTTGTCCATAACTAAATGGCACCAGTAACAGAATAACAATGATTGCTACCCAGACCCGCATCATCTATAATACGCCTGAGCTTTCTAAAAAGCTATTGTATTGAAAAGCAAATAAGATTCTATGGCTCGAAGCGTGTCGAGCGGGGGTTGCCAAGCCAGGTCAAAGAGAGCAAACTGCTCGTGAAGGCGTAGGACTGAGGCTCCTATCCGTTAGCGGTTCGTGGGTTCAAATCCCACCCCCCGCATTATTTTACCTATGAAGAAGAGCGATTGCTCCTTCAGCAATTGCAAAAAAGAAGTGTTCATAAGATTAGCAGATGGAGATAGGCGTGTTTCATGACTCGACTTTGTGTCCATGGATCTCCCATGGCACCATGCACCTACCTCCGTCTGGAATAATTAATAGAAATCGCTCTAAATAAGCTAAATGGATCATTTGTCTATTTGTTAAAAAATTATGGAGAAGCCATAGAGGGCCTGGTTTCTGGGTATGGTATTCACAATAATTGGTGTGCTCACAAGCTTGGTCTCGCTTGCATTGGTACTGCTGGCTCAATCGTTGGCTGGCTCTTAAAACCATTATAATGTACTATCTGACAAGATCGCATGTCAAGGCATTCTTCGGTAAAGTTCCTGCTCCTGCAGCAATGCCTACAGGACAAATAGTTAATTTTATTCAGTCATAGGCATAAAATCTTTGAACCTGATCAGCTCTTCAACATGCCTTATCCTGCCCTTTGCAATTGCCCCAAGTTCCTTTCTATACGAAAGATCTAATGTTGCCCTTCCTTGGAGCAGTTTAGCAGTTCTGCCTGTAAGAGCCTTTCCCTCTTTATCAAGATCCAAGAGCAGGATCGTCTTTCTATAGAGTCCAGTGTTTTCAACCAAGTTCTTCATCCCTCCGCTATGGCAGAGCATCGTTATCTTACCTCTGAAGCCCAAAGACTGCAACGCTCTCCTGTCCCTCTTCCCTTCTACGACAACTAACGAATCGTTTTCAGCATCGGAATTAAGGTTCCTTATCAAAAGGGCGACTTCCTGTATGATACCATCCTGCAATTCCTTCATTTTTTGCAGATCAATTATAGAATAATCTGCAATTAAACGTTACATGTACCCCGCCTCTGACAGGCTCAGGCTCATAGCATGGCTTACACCATAGACTTGCCGGCCTTCTTAACGGGGCGTCCCTATCTGTGGCACCCTTGGGTAAACCCCATGAATCACGCCGGCACTTTCGCGCCACATCATCTGGGGCCGTCGGGGGTTCTATTGTGATAGGGACATGATCAATTAATTCTGATTGTTTTTAATCCTTCTTTTCTTGGTTCTTTTCCTTAGTTTCCTTCAGCAGCTCGACATACTTCCGTATCAGGTCTGCCAGTTTGAGTTGCCTGTCAAGATCTCTTTCAGATGCTAAATTAGAACTTGCTTCCTGCAGCTTCATGACAATGAGCTCTCTGAGACTCCCCATCGTGTCAGCAGTTGATACGCCCTCGATCTTTGTCGCTTCCGTCAGATCATCCTCGTTTACGCACAGCAGTCTTCCCTTGTACCTGAGTTGCAGTCCTCCGCACTTTGGGCATGTCTCTCTGAGCAGTGTAGCCCCTTTGCCCATGAGCTCGGTTGCAAGTTGCGTCTTTGTCTTCTGTTGCGACATTATGATCCCAAAGATTGCATAAATTCTGCTATAGCCTTCTTGACTTCTTCTATAGATGCTCCATCTTCAAGCGTTGTCACGTCGCCGATTTCTGCACCAGCAGCGACGGCTTTTACAACTCTCCTCATTATCTTCCCGCTCCTCGTCTTCGGGAGCAAGCTTACAAAATGGATTTCATCTGGCGTTGCGATTGGTCCAATGATCTTCCTGACGTGCTGCTTCAGCTCTTCGCGCAGCAGCTGGGATGCGAGGAAACCGTTCTTCAATGTTACAAATGCTACTATGCCCTCTCCCTTTACTGCATCTGGTCTTCCTGCGACTGCAGCTTCTGCAACTGCTTGATGGCCGACAAAGGCATCCTCGATCTCTATCGTGCCTAATCTGTGCCCAGCGACCTTCAGGACTTCGTCAGCCCTTCCGAGCAGCCAGAAGTATCCGTCGTGATCTTTCATTGCGTAGTCTCCCGGATAATAATAACCAGGGAATTTGCTCCAGTAAACCTCTTTGTACCTGTCATCATCCTTGTACAGGGTCATGAACATGCCTGGCCAAGGTCTCTTTATGACCAAGAAACCTTTCTCGCCGGGCTTTACAGGGTTACCATGCTCGTCAAATATTTCAGGCTCGATTCCCGGCAGAGGGAGAGTCGCTGAGCCCGGCTTCAGAGGCATAATTCCAAGATTTGGTGTAGGTGAAATCAGAATTCCTCCAGTTTCCGTCTGCCACCATGTATCAACAATAGGACATCTGGCTTGTCCGATAATGTTGTAATACCATTCCCATGCTGCTGGATTTATCGGCTCTCCAACGGTTCCAAGAAGCCTCAGGCTACTCAAATCATATTTCTTGGCCAGATCGTCTCCAAATTTCATCAATGCTCTGATCGCGGTAGGAGTTGTATAGAATATTGAAACGCCATATCTTTCTATGATCTGCCACCATCTATCTGGTGCCGGATAATCTGGCGCACCTTCATACATTACAGTCGTCAAACCGTGGCTGAGAGGACCGAATATTACGTAGCTGTGGCCAGTAACCCAGCCTATGTCTGCAGTGCACCAGTAAACATCATCTTCTTTGACGTCAAAGACCCACTTCGTAGTTGCGTGTACAAAGGTAAGGTAGCCGCCAGTGCTGTGAACCGCGCCTTTCGGCTTGCCCGTAGTGCCCGAAGTATAGAGTATGTAGAGGGGGTGTGCTGAATCGAGAGGTTCAGGAGCGACATAAGGCTTTGAGTCATTCATCAAATCATGCCACCAGTAATCTCTGCCTTCTTTCATGGAAACTTCCCTGCCGACTCTCCTGTAGACGGCAACTTTCTGCACCGACGGCGTCGAAGCAAGGGCTTCATCAACAATTTCCTTGAGCTGAATTACCTTGCCTCTCCTGTAACCTCCATCAGCAGTCACAACAACCTTTGCTTGGCAATCGTTAATTCTTCCAGCAAGTGAGCTTGCCGAGAAACCGGAAAAAACAACAGTAAACGTAGCGCCAATCCTTGCAGCCGCCAAAACCGCAGCGGGGAATTCTGGCACCATTGGCATGTAAAACGCTATCCTATCACCTTTTTGGACACCCAAGTTCTTCAGGACACTAGCGAACCTGTTCACCTCTTGATACAGTTCGTTATATGTAATGGCCCTTCTGTCCCCGGGCTCGCCTTCCCACAGTATAGCAACTTTGTTCTTCCTCCATGTGTTTACATGTCTGTCAACAGCGTTTACAGAAGCGTTGATCTGCCCTCCCTTGAACCATTTCGCAAATGGGGGGTTCCACTCAAGAACCTTGTCCCAAGTCCTGAACCAGTGCAGCTCCCTTGCCATGGAATCCCAGAACTGCTCGGGATTTTTCATTGAAACTTCCCAAGTGCTCCTGTAGTTCTGACTTGGGACTATCTTCGAAGTGGTTGGAAGGCTACCTTCTCCTTCTTCAGTGCTCACAAAGTTTCTGGAAATACTTTCGCTTTATTAAATTTAAGGGAATAAATGTCTTATTGCTAACTTAATAATAGTATTTTGAAGGTCATATGGTAGTGACAGCTACAGAACCCCGCCAGGAGGCCAGCGGCAGACCGAAGACAGTGTTTCTGGCCCTTGCATCATCAAAAAAGACAAGGCTGCTGGCCCTTACGTCGTCTTTTGCAGTAATATATGCAACTTTAAGAATTGTCCCGTCGTTCCCAATTGTGGCAGTGCCGGGAGCATTTTTCTCGTCGTCTGATATTCTTGTCCCTCTTTATGGCATAATTCTTGGGCCAATTTTTGGAGCGGCCGCGGTAATACTTGGAACCTATCTAGGAATAATGTTTGGAAAGCCGTTTGTTCCATTCTTTTTCGGTTTCGATTTCATGCCCGCAGCTATTGGCGCCATAAGTGTTGGATTCTTGGCTAGGGGGAAAAGATACCCCGTAATAGTGATCTTCCTTGTGGTGCTTGCAATGTTTCTTATTCATCCATTCACGGTAGTATTGGTAAACTTGCCGTTCGGGTCTGTACCATACAACTGGCTACACTTTACAGCATTGATATTATTGCTTAGTCCACTATCCAAGAAAGCGTCTTTCTGGATAAATTCTGGACTAACAAGTCAAATTGCAAGAGGATTAGTAATCGTCGCACTTATTGGGACGATGATGCAACACTTGGTCGGAGGGATTTTTTACGAAACAGGATTCCCTCTAATACAGCCAGGTAAGTACAACAAGGAGTTTTTCGCTGTTCAGTGGACGATAATATTTTCGCTATATCCTGTTGAAAGGGTAATTTTGGTGATAGCATCAGTCTTTCTAGGAATTCCTTTGTTAAGAAACTTGAAAGTTGCAGGTCTTGACAAAAAGTACATACGTTAATTTTTCTTCTTGCCCGAAGTCCTGACATTTTTGGAAACAGAATTCTCTTGAAGTGTTTTTAATAATTCAGAATATTTTTGATCAATAAAGTTCATCGCTCCATCGAGCTTCTTCATCTTTCCAGACCTGTATCGAATCAACTCTCTATGGCGCCAGTGATGGATTCCACCTCCAAGAGGGAGCGTGGTGAAATAATCTGGAGATTTTAGTGTGTCTGGAAGAGTGATATTGTAAGGGATAAGATATTCTGCTATGAACCACTCATCACCGTCGGGATATTCGCTTCCAGTCTCAAAATCGAAAAAAAGATGTAGAAGGTCGTTCTTTGAAATCCCTCCCTTCCCAAGGTTCTGATGCTTGATATTGCTGTGCTTGTACCCCAGCTTCAAGAGCTCAGGTTCAAAGTATGCACTTATGATGGCTCTCCTGAGCAGAATATTTGCGTCCTTGAGATACATTCACAGACCTTATCTTTAGGGTTGTATTGGCTGTTTTATATGGCTACAGAATACAGGCCGTCGACGGTATTTGCAGTTGCAAATACGCTGATGTACATTATTACTTCAATTATGAGCAGAAGTTTCATCGCAATAGATGAGCGTGTTCTCACGTTCCTCGGCCAGTCGAATATAATGGCAGTAAACGGTGCATACTGGCAGTTTATTACATCAATGTTCGTTCATGCAGATATAGCACATTTTGTCGGAAATATGTTCTTCCTACTTTATTACGGCAGAGCAGCCGATACGATATTTTCTTGGAAGGAGTTCTCGGGTATCTATTTTGCGTCTGGACTTTTTGGTAACCTGCTTACCCTTCTGCTCGGGCCTTATGCGCTTTCAGTAGGCGCGTCAGGAGCTTTGTTCGGAATCCTCGGAGCCTTGCTGGCTTATTCTGGAGGGTTTTCTGCAAATTCAATGGGTTTAGCGTTAGCATATTCTGCGTTCTTCCTCCTCTTCAACATTAGTGCTGGCGTGAACCTTTTTGCGCATTTTGGAGGTTTAATAGTAGGCCTTTTAGCTGGGTATTGGCTTGGAAAGAGTAGAGGCTCTACGATATGAGAGTCCAAGCAGCTGCAAGGGTGCCATATTCGGCCTTCTGCACACTTTCACCACTGGCAACAATGATGACATCGCCGTTCTGAGGTTTTAGCTCTCGCCTCAGAGTTTTCCAAACTTCGTCGGGGAAATCCTTCTCGCAGTCTGGAGTGTCTCCGGGCAGAGCAAATTTTCCATTTTTGAATAT
>Ga0209619_10002946_pt1 | contig 12277 bp, 7 predicted proteins | sample Rifsed16ft3_FD_184011 | JGI IMG/M metagenome (GOLD analysis project Ga0209619, IMG submission 184011) | Soil microbial communities from Rifle, Colorado, USA - sediment 16ft 3 (version 2) | ecosystem: Environmental > Terrestrial > Deep subsurface > Rock core/Sediment | place: Rifle, Colorado... | reverse complement strand
CGGCGAGCGTCAACGTGGCGGGGAGCCGCCGAACGTCTCCGCCGTCGCTCAACAGCTCCTCCAGCCGCTCCAGCTGGCCCTCGTTGTCGCAGAGGACCAGCGTGGGCGACTGCGCCACGATTCGCGCCAGGCGCTTGAGATCGCGGTCCACCGGCTCCGGGGGGAACAGCTTGAACCAGTGGCTCACCGGCGCTCGCTCGATCTCCAGCCCGGCAAACGTGCTCCACAACCGGGCCCACTCCGCCGGCTCCACCAGCACCGCCTCGCGACCCGGCACCTCCTCGCCCCGGCGCCGGGCGACGTCGAGGTGGTGCGCGGTTTCCTGCCACAGGCGCTCGACCTCCGCCGGATCCACGCCGCGATCTACCACGAGCAGCGTATCGGCGGGGAGCAGGTCGAGCAGCGATTGACGGACCACGGGCAACGGAGAACGGACCACGCTCACGTCGGACACCGGGGCGTGCGCGGAGACCGGGAGCATCGTCACCTCCTCGATCTCTCCCTCCGACCGCTGCGTTTCCAGATCGAAGCGGCGAATCGAGATGATCTCGTCGCCCCACCACTCGATCCGGGTCGGCGCCGCCATGCCGAAGCCGTAGACGTCGATGATGCCCCCGCGCACGGCGAACTGCGCCACGTCCAGCACCGAGGGACGCCGCGCGTACCCCATCGCCTCCAGCTGCTCGGCCACCACCGCGGGACGGGTGGCGTCCCCGCGCCGCAGGGCGAACCGCTGCGCCGCCACGGCAGCCGGCATCCGGGTGCGCTCCGCCGTCGCCCGGATCGTGGTGACCACCACCTGCGCCCGGCCCAACAGCACCGCCTCGATGGTCTCGACGCGCTCGCCCGCGATCTCCAGGTGAGGCTCTTCCTCTCCCAACGCTTCGCGTTGGGGGTACAGCCGCGTCTCTTCGCCGCGGAGCACCGACAGATCCGCCAGCCAGCGCTCGGCATCGGCCGGGGTGCCGGTCACCACCAGCGCCACCCGTTGCGGAGCATCCTCGGTCAGCGCGGCCACCAGCACCGCCGGGGCCGAGCCGGGGAGCCCTCCAACCGACAGCGCCACACCCGGTCCCGGCAGCGCACCCCTGAGTCCCCGATAGGCCGGCAGCCCGCGAAACGCGTTGAGCAAGCCCGGGAGCACTTACGCCCGCCCTCGTCCGGTCTTCGCTCCGACGCTCGCCACCACGAACTCCAGAGCGGCGGCGAGTAGCGCCGCCAGCAACAAGGCGCCGGAGAGATCTGCCCGTTTGGCTCCGCCGAACAGCTCCCGATCCAGCGCGCCGTCGCTCAGCAACTCCGCCCCGGGACCCACGGCGGCCCGGAGCACTTGGGCGTCCGCCGGGGCGAGCCGCGATTCCCGCGGGTCGTGGTTCACTTCGAGCGCGCCGACGGTGTCGCCCCCAGCGGCCCGCAGGAAGTACACCGCGGGCTCCCACGGGGCATTGATCCGGCGGTCGCCCGCCACCGGTTGGGGCCCGGCCGCCGTGAGCACCGCCTCCACGTTGGCCGGCAGCCCAACCACGTCGCCGGGGTGTGCGCCCATGCTTCGCGTCTCGCCCGCCGCGATGCGATTGATCAACAGGTCCAGGAAGGGAACGAACCCCGCGGTGACCGGCAGGTCCGTCCAGCCGTCCTCCAGCCGGCTGCCCAACACCACCACGTCCTGGTGGCGCACCAGCCAGGGATCGTCATTGGCACGCGCTAGCACGGCGCCGGAACCCAGCAGCCGATATCGCCGCCGCACGGTCGCCCCGTCGGCGGCCCCCCCGTCCGCGCCCACCCGCCACTCACCGTCCAGACGATCCCCGAACCGCCACGCCACGCCCCGAGCGGCGAGCGCCCGGTTGAGCGCGCCAATCGCCGCCTGATCCGCGGGCGGCACGACGATGGACCGCGTGCCCGCCAACCGGTCGGCCAGCACCACGGTACGGCCTCTTCCCACTCGCCCGCCCTCCTGCAACACCGCCAGCGCGTCGGCCACGTAGCGACCCGCACCGGCATCGGCCGCGGCCCGCGCTGGCTCCGCGACGCGGGCAGCCAGGAACCAGTCGTCGTCGGCGCGCAGCTCGTCCGGATCGAGGGAGACCCGCAGGGCCAGCCATCCGGGCCGCCCCACCCGCACCGGAAGCGCGGCGCGGTCACCGGGATACGCCACTGCCCGCGCGACGTCCCGTCCGCCCATCGAGAGCCGCAGCGCCACCGGCGAGCGCCTCACGCCCCCGACCGCGGCAACCACCTGCCCGGAGAGCGACCAGACCGGCGGCTCCGCGCGGGCCGAGTCCAGGCTGCGGTTCTCCGGTGTCACCCCCGGCGCCCACGCGAGCACCCGGGTCGTAACCGGATCACCGCTGGAGAACGCCGAGCGTTGCAGATCGCTCAGCACGACGACCTCTCGCCCCGGTAACGCTTGCGACGCCACCACACCGGCCGCCGCGCGCACCGCCCGGCCCAGGTCGAGCCGCCGCGGGCTGGGCTCCAGCCCGTCCAGCAGGGCGATCGCCTCGGCCGGCGTCAGCGCGCGCGGCAACCCGTCGGCCTGCATCAGCCACAGACGGTCGCCTTCATCCACGCGCTGGAGGATGGCGCGTGCGCGGGCCGCGAGCAGATCCACCACCCGCCGCCCTTCGACCACGGCCCCGGAGCTCACGGAATTGTCGAGCACCAGCACCAGCGCCGTGGGCGCATGAGCCCCTCCCAGGCCCACCCGCACCACCGGTCGCGCGGCCGCCAGCACCACGCTCGCGAGAAGCGCCGTGCGGAGCAGCAAGAGCAGCAGGTGTCGCAGCTTGAGCCGCCGGCTTTGTTGTCGCTCGGTCTCGGCGAGGTAACGGACGGCCGGGAAGGTCACTGTCGGGGGCACGCGGCGAGTGAGGAGATGCAGCACGGTGGGAAGGGCGGCCACGGCCAGGCCCAGCAGCGCGAGCGGCTGGAGAAACGCGATCACCCGCGGCGCGTCCGCCTCGTGGCGGCCTGGCGCAGGACGAACCCAAACGGCGTGTCCGTCAGTACGTGGTGGTAGGCGATCCCGCCGCTCCGGCACGCGGCCCGCCACTCCCGGATGGACCGCCGCACCGTTTCGGTGTATGCCGCGCGCAGCTCCCGCGGGCGCGCCACCACCCCGGCGCCGCTTTCCGGATCTTCGAAGCGGGCCTCCGGCTGGCCCTCCAGCGTCAACTCCGCCGGGTCCATGATATGGAACACGATGACCTGATGCCCCCGATGGCGCAGGTACCGGAGCGCCAGCAGGGCCAGCTTGGGATCGAGCAGCAGATCGGAGATGAACAACACCAGGCCGCGCCTCCGCAGCAGGTCGGTGACGCGGTACAGCGCCGGCTCCGCGGCGGTACCGCCGCCGGGCGCGAGCGCCGCCACCGCCGCCGCCAGAGTCCACCATTGCCGCCTGCGGGAACGCGCCGGCACGACGCTCCGCACCCGCTCGTCGAACCCCACGAACCCGGTGGCATCGCGCTGCCGCAGCAGGACCAGGGCCAACGCCGCGCCAAGCCGTTTGGCGTACTCGAGCTTGGTGAGACGCCGCTCGCCACCCACCCAGTCCATGGAGCGACTGGCGTCCAGGACGATCATCGCCCGGAGGTTGGTTTCCTCCTCGTACTGCTTCACCACCAGCCGGTCGGACCGGGCCAGCATCTTCCAGTCGAGGTACCGCAGCTCGTCACCGGGCTGGTAGGGCCGGTGCTCGGCGAACTCGACGGAAAACCCGCGGAACGGCGAGCGGTGGAGCCCGGCGAGCACGCCTTCCACCACGCCCTCCGCCACGAGTTCCACGCCGCCCAGCTGAGCGACTTCGTAGGGGTCGAGCAGGTCGGGCCGACGGGCGGTGTTCATCTAGTGGAACTTACTCAGGCGCGCCGAGGGCCGAGGACGCAGCCTTGGCGGCCGGCCGTCCTCAGGCGGGGACAATGGGAGACTTCCCCGGAACCGGACGAACCACATAACTCATTACTCGACAATATATTAACGAACGCGGACTGATGGCACAGTACCTGCTCCATCTTCAGACCGGAGGGGTTTGAAGGAGCAGAAGGTATGATCAGTTCCATCGCGTTGGTCGCGCTCCTGGCAGCCGCCGGATTGGGGTGGCCCCGCGGGCTTGCCCTCCAGGGTCCGCGAATCGAGCTGTGGACCGATCGCGGCGACGCCACCGTGTATCATCGCGGCGAGCGCGTGCGGGCGCACTTCCGCACCGATGAAGACGCCTATGTCACCGTCTTGCGCGTGGACACCGACGGCCGCGTCCGCCTGCTGTTCCCGGAAGATCCCTGGGAAGACAACTTCGCTCGCGGCGGCCAGGCGTACGAGGTCCGCCCGCGCGACGTGCGGTACGCCTTCGCCATTGACGAGTACCCGGGTCAGGGCTACGTGTTCGCCATCGCCACGCTGGATCCGTTCGATTATCGCGGCATCGTGCGCGGCGACCACTGGGACTATCGCGCGATCGCCGACGGCGGGCGGATCACCGGCGACCCGTACGTCGCGCTGCAAGACCTGGTGGACCTCATGGTTCCGGCCAACTACGACGCGTACGGCTACGACCTCGCCACGTACTACGTGGAGCAATACTACGACTACCCGCGGTTTCTGTGCTACGACTGCCACTCGTACCTGGGATATCCGTACTGGGACCCGTACCACTATTCGTGCCTCCGCTTCCGCATCGTGGTCTACGACGATCCGTACTACTATCCTGCACGGGTCTCCGCGGCGAACCGAGTGGTGTACCGGCGAGTGGCCCGGATTGAGCCGCGCTTCGTGTTCAAGGACCGGACTCCGACGGATGCCTACGTGGTGCGGGTGCGGCAGCGTCCAGCCGAGCCGGCGCCCCGGCGCGCCGACGAGCGCGGCGTCACCGGCCGCGATCTGGGCGGCGTGGGCACGGTTCCCACCCCGGTGCGGGATCCCGGGGCCCGGGTCCCGGAGCGGCCGGGGGCGCAGGGGCTGGTTCCCGCGCGGCGTCCCGACCCGGTGGGTCAGCCAGTGCCGCGCGTGCCGGACCGACGCCCCGGAGGCGAGCCGGCGACGGAGCCTCGACGCCTTCCGGAGCGGGAGACGCCGACGGCGACGGACCGGCCGCGGGCGCCCGGCGGGAGAACGGTCCCGGCACCCGACCGGCGCACGCCGCAGGTGGTCCCGGTCGAGCCCCGTGCCGTCCCCGAACGCGGCCAGCCCACGCGGACGCCGGACCAGGAGCGCCCTAAGCTCGAGCGGCGCGAACCACCGGAGCGCCCCCCGACAGCCCGCCCCGAGCCGCAGCGACCCACGGTCCAGACACGGCCGCCCGTGGCCCAGCCTCAGACGCCGGCCAAGAAACCCGAGACGCCCCAGCAGAAGAAGCCCGAGGCTCTGCCGCCCCGGAAGAAGCCGGGGGGCTAGTACCTCGCTTGGCCTAGCGAGGGAACAATCTCCTCTGCGGTCTCTCTGTTATTCTCTGCGCCCTCTGCGGTGATCAGTTGACGCGATGCTGTTATCTTGCTCCTTACTCGACGGAGCGGCACGTTGTCCAGCTTCAGCACCATCGTAGCCACGTTCCTGATTGCTGCACCCCTACGCCTCATGGCGCAGGACGGCGCGAGCGTGGCTGCTGCCGTCCAGTCCATCACCCCACACGACGTGAAGGCGCGCATCAACCTGCTCGCGGCGGATTCGATGCGGGGGCGCGCCACCGGCAGTCCCGAGCTGGAGCAGGCGGCGAGCTACATCGCCGGGCAGTTCCGGGCGTTCGGGCTGGCGCCGGCGGGCGAGCGCGGCGCCTACCTGCAACGCTACCGCGTCGATCGGGTGCGATTGGACACGGCGACCTCACGGATCGCGGTGGCGGGTGGGCCCACGTGGCGGTTCGGCCACGAGGTGCTGTTCCCCGGCGGCGAGCTGGTGGACGCCGAGGTCAGCGCGCCACTGGTCCTGGTGAGCGGGCTGCCGGAGGCCGCGGCCGCGCAGCGGCTCGACGTGAAGGGCGCCATCGTGCTCATCGTGCCCTCCGCCCGAAGGCGGGTCCCCGCTACCGAGGCCAACGCCGTCATTACCGCGCTGCGGGACCGAGGGGCGGCGGCGCTACTGGTGCTGGCGCTGACCCCGGATTCGCTCTGGCCCGAGATGACGCGGCGCCAGGGACAGGTCCTCACCCGTCGATCCTGGGATCCTGTGACGGCACCGATCCTGTGGGTTCGGGGTGCAGCCGCCGCCTCGCTCCTGGCGGCGCAGGGCGTGGACCTGACCGCGACCCGCGGCGCCGGCCATGCGCTGCGCACCACGGACCTCGGAGTGCGACTCACGCTCACGGTCAAGTCCCAGTTGGTCACCAGCGTCAGCGCCCCGAACGTGGTCGCCGTGCTCGAGGGCAGCGATCCCGCACTCACGAGCGAATACCTGGTCTTCAGCGCCCACATGGATCACCTGGGCGTGGAGCGACCGAGCGCCGGGGGTGACAGCATCAACAACGGGGCAGACGACAACGCCTCCGGCACGACGGCGGTCATCGAGCTGGCCGAGGCATTCGCCCAGCTCCAACCGCGTCCCAAGCGGTCGCTGATCTTCCTCACCGTGAGCGGCGAGGAGCGTGGGCTCTGGGGCAGCAGCGCCTTCACGGCCAGCCCACCGGCGCCGACCGGGCAGATGGTGGCCGACTTCAACCTGGACATGGTGGGCCGCAACTGGAAAGACACCATCGTGGTGATCGGCCGCCAGCACTCGGACCTGGGCGCGACCCTCGCCCGTGTCAACGCCGCCCATCCCGAGCTCCGGATGACCGCGATCGACGATCTCTGGCCTGAGGAACGCTTCTTCTTCCGATCGGACCACTACAACTTCGCCCGACTGGGCGTGCCCGCGCTGTTCTTCTTCAACGGCGTGCACGACGATTACCACAAACCCAGCGACGAACCGGCCAAGATCGACGCCGAGAAAGCGTCACGGATCGTGAGGCTGGTGTTCTACCTCGGCCTCGAGGTCGCCAACGCGGCGCACCGCCCCAAGTGGAATCCCGACAGCTACAAACAGATCGTGGAGGGGCGGTAAGGCGTTGTCCGTTATCCGTTGTCCGTGGTGCTCGGTCCCGGTCTGGCGCACACGGACGACGGAAAACGGACAACGGACAACGCTTTTTCAGCGCAGCGGGATCTCTTTTCTTATGACGCCGCCTTTTTCCGACGTCACCGTCAGCACCACTGCCGGCCGCTGGCCGGTCCGCCGCACCACGTACTCGATCCTGCGCCGGGTCTCGCCTGATCCCTGGCCGCCCACGTCGCGCAATCCGGGAACATGCCCCAACGACGCGCGCCGGGCGCCCGAGACCAGCTCCGCGTCCTTGAGCTCGATGGTGGCATAGACCGGCTCGATCAGGCGCGCGTCGATCGCGCGCCGGGTGATGTTGGTCGGCAGATACCCCGCGTTCTCCACCACGGCGTGCACGCGGTAGAGCCCCGTGGTGCCGATCGCGAGTGCCGCGCTTTCCGTGAGCGCGATCCGCGGACCGATCTCGGCCAGCCAGAGCAGCCAAGGGACGTATTTCTCCAGCTCGCCCTTGAGGAACCTGGTCGGCGGGTTCTGCGTCGTGAACCGCGTGCGCCACCCGCCGATCTCCACCTTCCCCAGCTGCGGATGGTCGAACGCCGTCCACGCGGCGAACCCGGCTCCGCCCAGCTCTTCGTCGTTGAACCGGAGTCGTTCCGCCTCGCTCACCGAGCCGCTGTTGTCGTAATCCCGGCCAAAGCCACCCCAGTATTCCGGCACCCAGCCGACCACGCCGTAGTCCCAGTAGGCCCACGAGATCAGCGTGCCGTGGCGGTGCTCCTTGGGGTTGGTGAAGCTGGGGATGGCGCGCTGCTTCGTCACTTCCTGGTAGTGCTCCGCCAGCTCGAGGATCAGTTGCTGGTCGGCCAGGCCGTAGTCGTCCCACGGCTCACTGGACGGCAGCCGGTAGAGGAAGCCGCCGGACGTATGGCCGTGCACGATCCCCGCCACATTACGATGCCGCACCAGAAACTCGATCGTGGCCTGGGTCTCCGGCTCGGAGAGCGGGTACGGGCCGGCGCCTTCCTGTTCGATCTCCAATCCCCAGTTCCGCGGGAAATTCCGGTTCATGTCGATCCCGCCCACGCCGTCCTCGTTGAAGCGGCCGTCCCCGTCGTCGTCGAGGCCTTCCGAATAGAGCGCCAAGAAGGGGCCGATCGAGTCGCCCGGCTGGCGGCGGACCATCCGGCGGGGGTCGTCTCCGCTCACCCTCCAGAGGCCGTTGGGGTCGGGAACCCGCATCTGGGTCATGGCCCCGTCGCCGTTCAGGTCGTTCGAGGGATCCTCGTCGAGCAGGCCGTCATAGTCTTCGTCGTAGGGTCGGGGCGTCGAGCGGAGCGACGTGCCGGTGGCAAGGGCGATGTCGGCGCCGTCCGGGTTGAACTTGGGGCGCACGTACAGCACCCGGGTGTCTACCAGGCGGGTCACGCGCGGGTCCTTGCCGTAGTTGCTCAGCAGGTACCAGGCGAAGTGGAGCGCCACCTCTCCACCGGTCAGCTCGCCGGCGTGGATGTTGCCGTCGTAGTAGTAGCCCGGCTTCTCCGCGGCGGGGCCCGTCTGCTGGTTGGTGATCTCCAGCACCTGAAGCGGCGTCCCCTTCAGCGTCCGGCCCATGGCGTAGAGCCTGGTGAGGGTGGGATACGCCTTGGCCCAGCCGTCCAGCAACGCGTACGCGTCCGCTGTGCTGTGGTACTTGGCCCAGTTCGGCTGCCGTGGGTCCTCGGCCTGCGCAGCCGCCAGGCAGGGGAGCAGAGCCGTAGCAAGCAGCGCGGCAGCGAGCGGTCGACAGGGCGATGCCATCCTTCTCACATCTCACCTCTCACTTCTTGCGTTATCGTGTGCCCGACGCGTTCCCGAACGGAGCCTCTAACGATGGACTGGTAGGCGTCAGCAGCTCCGCGCCGTTCTCGGTGATGACCATATCGTCCTCCAGGCGCACGCCGAACTCGCCGGGAAGGTAGATGCCGGGCTCGTCGCTGAAGGTCATGCCCGGCTCGAGCTTCTGGGTGTTGCCCCGCACCAGGTAGGGCCACTCGTGGCCATCCATCCCGATCCCGTGGCCCACGCGATGGGTAAAGTACCGGTAGTCGGGCCCGTAGCCGGCATCGGTAATGACCTTCCGCGCCGCGGCGTCCACGGCCTGGCATTCCACGCCTGGGCGCGCCGCGGCGAGTGCCGCCTGCTGCGCCCGCTGCTCGATCGCGAACACCTGCTTCATCTTGTCGGTGGCCTTGCCCAACACGAACGTGCGGCTGATGTCGGAGCGATAGCCTTCCACGGCGCACCCGCCGTCAATCAGCAGGATGGTCCCCTCGCGAATCACCTGGGGTGTCACCGAGCCGTGCGGCAGCGCCGAGTATGGACCCACCTGGACCCCCGCGCCTCCGGAGAACCCGAGCCGCCGGTGGGCCAGCGAGACGAGGTCGGCGAACCGATCCTGCGTCATCCCCTCCGTGAGCGCCCGGTACGCCGCCTCGTAGGCCTTGAGCGTCACCTCGGAGGCCAGGCGCATCAGCTCGCTCTCGTGCGCCGTCTTGACGCCTCGGCACCCGGCGGTGACCGGGGTCGCGCTCACCAGCGACAGCGAGGGTCCGGCTTGGGCCACGCCGTCGCTGAAGACGTGGCGCACGGTTTCCTCGATGCCGACCCGTCCGGTGGCACCGCCTCGGGCCTTCAGGCCATCAGCCACCAGCGCGTAGGGGCTCTCGTCCTCCTGCCAGGTGAGAAAATCCACGTCGCCGGCCAGCGGGCTGTCCTGCACCTGCTCGCGCGCACGCTCTTCTTCGAACGCCGGGCACACCAGAAACGCCCTGCCCTCCACCGGCACGACCAACGCCAGGAGCCGCTCGCTCCCGCCCCAACGGATGCCGGTGAAGTAGTCCAGGGACGTGCCGCCCGTCAGCAGCATCCCGTTCAGCGTGTGGTCCCGCATCAATCGCCTGGCCTTTTCGATCCGCGCCCGGCGCTCCTCCAGCGTGATGGGTGTGGCGCGCTCGCGCATGGAGGTGAGCGCCGCGATCGAGGGAGGCAGCGGACCCGCTTGCTGCTCGGCGGCCGGGGCGTCGGGGAGCTCCCCGCGGTAGAAGGCGCCGGCGGCGGCGACCGCGGAGTATTGGACGAATTCGCGACGGGTGACCATGCGGGGCTCCGGCAGAGAGATCGGCCTAAACGATATCCGGCGGGTCGGGCCGGGGCCAGCGCGGAGGGCGTGGTCCGTGGTCCGTTGTCCGTGAGTCCCCGTGCCTGCCGTCACGCCACGGATAACGGACAACGGAGAACGGATAACGCTCTTATATTCCCGCCCATGCGCCAGGACCGGATCCGCAACTTCTGCATCGTGGCCCACATCGATCACGGCAAGTCCACGCTGGCGGACCGCCTGATCGAGGCCACCGGCACCCTCCAGAAGCGGCAGATGCGGGACCAGGTGCTGGATACGCTGGACCTGGAGCGCGAGCGCGGCATCACCATCAAGCTCAACGCCGTCCGCATGAACTACCGCGCCGCGGACGGCGAGCTCTACGAGCTCAACCTCATCGACACGCCGGGCCACGTGGACTTCACCTACGAGGTGTCCCGCTCGCTGGCCGCGTGCGAAGGGGCGATCCTGGTGGTGGACGCGAGCCAGGGCATCGAGGCGCAAACCATCAGCAACCTCATGCTGGCGCTCGACGCCGGGCTGGGGATCGTGCCGGTGCTCAACAAGATCGACCTGCCCGCCGCGGAGCCGGAACGGCGGGCAGGCGAGCTGGCCGAGCTCCTGGGCACGCCGGCCGAGGAGATCCTCCGCGTTTCGGCCAAGGAGGGGGTCGGCATTGCCGAACTCCTCGAGGCGATCATCCGACGGGTCCGGGTGCCCGCGGGCGACCCCGACGCGCCGCTCCGCGCGCTGATCTTCGATTCCTACTACGACCGCTACCGCGGCGCCATTCCCAGCATCCGGGTGATGGACGGCGCCATCCGGCCCGGCATGGAGATCGCGTTCGGCTCCCACGCCCAGGACCACTACGAGGTGGCCGAGGTGGGCTACCTCCGGCTCAGCCACCAGCCGACCGACCTCCTGGAGGCCGGGGAGGTGGGCTACGTGGTGGCCAACGTGCGCGGCGTGCGCGAGACCCGGGTGGGAGACACCATCCTCGATCCCGCGCGGCCGGCGCAGCAGATGCTGCCCGGCTACCGCGACGTCCACTCCATGGTCTTCGCGGGGCTTTACCCCACCGAACCCAATCAGTACGAAGAGCTGCGCGACGCGCTGGCCAAGCTCCAGCTGAACGACGGCGCCCTGCACTACGAGCCGGAAACGTCGGTGGCGCTGGGCTTCGGCTTTCGCTGCGGCTTTCTGGGGTTGCTCCACATGGAGATCGTGCGCGAGCGGCTGGAGCGGGAGTTCGATCTCGACCTGATCAGCACCGTCCCCAACGTGGAGTACCACGCGTACCGGACCGACGGCTCCTTGGAGCTGGTGGAGAATCCTACGAAGATGCCGCACGGCTCCACCGTGGACCGGGTCGAGGAGCCGTTCGTGAAGGCGCATATCACGACGCCCGCGGACTACATCGGCGCCATCATGCAGCTGGGCCAGGAACGGCGCGGCGTGTACCTGGGGATGCATTACCTCGATCCCGCGCGCGTGCAGTTCACCTGGGAGTTCCCCCTGGCGGAGATCATCCTGGATTTCTACGACCGTCTGAAGACCATCAGCCGAGGGTATGCGTCGCTCGACTACGAGTTCCTGGGCTACCGCCAGAGCGACGTGGTGCGGCTGGACATGCTGATCAACGGCGATGCGGTGGACGCCTTCAGCGTGATCCTGCACCGGATGAAAGCCCACGACTGGGGGAAGAAGCTCGCCGGAAAGCTGCGCGAGCTGATTCCGCGGCAGTTGTTCGAGGTGGTGATTCAAGCGGCCGTCGGCTCCAAGATCATCGCCCGCGAGAGCATTCGCCCCCTCCGCAAGAACGTGACCGCCAAGTGCTATGGCGGCGACGTCACCCGGAAGCGCAAGCTTCTGGAGAAACAGAAGGAAGGGAAAAAGCGGATGAAGCAGGTGGGCACCGTGGAGATCCCGCAGGAAGCGTTCCTGGCCGTGCTCCAGGTCGAGTGAGCGGAGGAGCGATGCGCGTCATCGTCGGGGTGGATCTGGGCGGGACCAACATCGTCGTGGGCGGCGTGCCGGAAGACGGCGGGGCGGTGTACGCGCTCGCCAGCGAGCACACGCCGGTGCAGCTGGGGGCGGAGGCGGTGGTTC
>Ga0209619_10002944_pt1 | contig 12279 bp, 15 predicted proteins | sample Rifsed16ft3_FD_184011 | JGI IMG/M metagenome (GOLD analysis project Ga0209619, IMG submission 184011) | Soil microbial communities from Rifle, Colorado, USA - sediment 16ft 3 (version 2) | ecosystem: Environmental > Terrestrial > Deep subsurface > Rock core/Sediment | place: Rifle, Colorado... | reverse complement strand
GGGCCCCTTCCTGGGGACGTTCACGCTCCTCCTGAACGTGTTCTACGACATGGACACGACGGACCGCGCGAACCCGCGGAAGACGTACGTCCGGGTCGTCGAGGAGCTCATCGGGGAGGGCCTCATGGACCGCGGCACGATCCTGATCGCGGCCCTTGTGCTTCTCATGCTTTTCGTCATCGGCGAACGCGGGCTTGACGGTCAACGTCATGCCAAGCGCCACCGAGCCTGCAACGAGCAGAACGAGAACCGATTTCATCGGCAGATTGAACCGCAGCATGGGCATGGCTCCCCAGGGAAATTTATGTCCCTCAAGGGATTAACGCTCGATCGAGCGATTTGTTACGCTTTATGTCGGAATATCGGATTTTGGTGAGCCCGGATGGATTCGAACCATCGACCCTCTGATTAAAAGTCAGATGCTCTACCCCTGAGCTACGGGCTCCGATGCGAGGCCGCACAGTAGGAACGCAGGCCTGCCCGGTCAACCGGGCGATGCGAACGCGGCCAAAAGCGGCCGCTACTTGCCCGGGTCGTAGACGATGTCGATCAGCTCCTTGAGCTGCGCCTGGGACAGCGGCTTGTCGATGAACTTGCTCTCGATCGCCTGCTGCATGACGAGATCGAGGTTGTTCACCTTGGCCACGTGGTGCGCCTGGTACGAGTAGAACTTGATGGTCTCGCGCGCGTCCGCCACGTCGATCTCGGCGAACTTGGCGTACAGCGCGGTCGATTCGTCGGGCTTCACCACCTGCCGCTTCGAGTCGTGGTTCGATCACAAGTACGGTGCGCCCCGTCGCCAGCATTCGTGGGTCAAGGCGCACATCATGTGCGGCGTCAAGACGAACGTGGTCACGGCCATTGAGATTCACGGCCCCAATACGAACGATGGTACGCAGCTTCCCGCGCTGGTCAACGCCACGTCCAAGACCTTCCCCATCGGAGAAGTCTCGGCCGATAAGGCGTACGGCACGGTCGTCAACGCCGACACGATCGCCGGCCACGGCGGGATGCCGTTCATCGCGTTCAAGAGCACGCACACCGGGCAGGGCGGGCACAGCCGACCGAGGGGCAGCGGCGCGTGGGGCAAGATGTTCGGCTACTTCCTCTATCGCCGCGAGGAATTCGTCGCGCACTACCACAAGCGGTCGAACGTCGAGAGCACGTTCAGCATGATTAAGCGGAAGTTTGGCGACTCGCTGCGGAGCAAGAGCGACACGGCTCAGGTCAACGAAACGCTCGCCAAGGTGCTCTGCCATAATCTCGTTGTGCTGATCCACGAGATGTACGAGCTCGGGGTTGACCCGACTTTTTGGGCGGAACAGACTCATGCCCAGGAAACCTCAGCGTGACGGGGTTTCATGGGCAAAGCCGTTGGGGGGTGTGGGGGGCCATCTCGGGGCCCCCCACGTAATTAGTCGCGCGGCAGCTGCGCGGGGGTCGCGTTGCCCGCCGACAGGATGATGCGGATGCCCTCCTCGACGGGCAGGCCCGTGGCGATCACGTCCTCGCGCGGGACGACGACGACGTCGCCGAGGTAGAGGTTGTTCGTCGGGACGAAGACGGTCACCATCTCGCGCTTGCCCTGGGAGGTGTCCACGACGACGTGGCTCGTCACGAAGCCGAAGGCGTACGCGCCCGCGCGCGGGTGCTCGACGAGGACCACGGCGCGGAACCCGGAGCGGCGCTCGGGCGAGAAGGAGTCGATCAGCATCTTGATCGACGGGTAGAGCCGCCGGTAGATGGGCACCTTCAGGAGAATCCTGTCGCCCAGCGCGAGCACGCGGCGGCCGACGACGTTTCGTGCGATCGTGCCCATGATGAGGATGATCCCGACCGCGGTCAGGAAGCCCAGCCCCGGGAGGGGCCGGCCGAAGATCCGCACGTAGATCGGGGCGAACACGTCGTCGATGCGGCTCCAGAAGATCCAGAGGAGCCAGGCGGTCAGGAAGACGGGGACCGTGAAGAAGAAGCCCGCGATGAACCGGACCTTGAACCAGTTGCGCAGGCCGCCGCCGGACATGATGGGTTCGAGGATAACACCTCGGGCGCGGCGGAGCCGTAAACCGCGGCCGCGAGCGCTCGTGACCGGCGGCGCCGTCCGCCTGGGGCGCGCGATCGCGCTGGCGCTCGGCCGGAGCGGGATGGACGTCGCGATCGGCTACCACCGCTCCGCCCGCGAGGCCCGGCGCACCGTCCGGGACCTCGAGCGCGCCGGGGTGCAGGCGGTGGCGCTCGCGGCCGACCTCCGCGACCCGGGCGCCGCCGGCAACCTGGTCCGCCGCGCCGCCCGCGCCCTCGGCGGGCTCGACGTGCTCGTCAACAGCGCGGCGTGCTTCGAGCGCACGCCGTTCGCCCGGACGACCCCCGCGCAGTACGACCGGCTCCTCGACCTGAACCTGCGCGGCGCCTTCTTCTGCGCCCAGGCGGCGGCGCGCCTCATGGGTCGCCGGGGGGGGCGCATCGTGAACGTCGGCGACGCGGGCGCCGACGGCGCGTGGCCGAGCTACATCCCCTACGCGCTGTCCAAGGCGGGGGTGGCGGCGCTGACGCGCGGGCTGGCGTCGGCCCTTCGCCGCCGGCGCATCGCCGTCAACTGCGTCGCGCCCGGGGCGGTGCTCCGCCCGCGCGGCTTCCCGCCGGCGCGCTGGCGGCGGATCACGCGCGGCCGCGCGGGCAGCGTCGAGGACGTGGCGGCCGCCGTGCGCTTCTTCGCGACGTGCCCGCGCGACATCACCGGACAGATCCTGAACGTGAACGGAGGCGAGGCCCGATGATCGGCGAGAGCGCCCTGGCGATCTGGATGGAACTGGATCCATCCGGCGAGGAGGACTTCAACGGCTGGTACCCGCGGCAGCACCTGCCCGAGCGCCTCTCGGTGCCCGGCTTCCTGCGCGGCCGGCGCTACGCGGCCATCGGCGCGGCGCCGCCCTACTTCACGCTCTACGAGCTGGCCGATCCCGGGGTGCTGACGAGCGCGCCCTACCTCGAGCGCCTCAACAACCCGACCGACTGGACACGGCGCGTGCTGCCCGTGATCCGCCGCGCCGTGCGCAACGGCACCCGGCGGATCGCCTCGAGTGCCGGCGACAGCGTCGAGCGCCACCTGCTGACCGCGCGCCTCGTGCCGGCCGCGGGCCGGGGGCCGGCCGTGCGCGACTGGCTCGCCGGCGCCGCGGTCACGACGCTCACCGCGCTGCCCGGCGTGACCTCGTGCGCGCTGCTCGAGCAGGAGACGGGCGGGACGTCGGTGATGACGGAGGAGCGCCGGCTGTTCGGCGGCGAGGTCCTCGGCGGCGCCCCGTTCGTCGCCCTGTGCGAGCTGACGGACGCGGCCGCGGAGGCCGGGCTCAGGGAGTTCTGGCGCGCCTGGGGCACGCGACTCGCCGCCGAGGCGACCGTCGATCTCTATCGGCTGATGTACGGGCTCGCCTGGCTCCGGCCCGACCCCTAGATCGGGCCCCCCCGTGGCCAGTGTCCCCTTCGCGAAGTCATGTGAAGTCCCGTCGCACGTGGAGTCCGGGCCGCCAGGCGCGGCCGGTCATGCGGCGACCGTTAACATGAATTCGTGGATGGAACACTAGGCGAGGCGGATGCGGCCGCCGCCCATCGCCTGCAGGAAGTCCCCGAGGGCGACGAAGCGCATGAACGGGTTCTGGCGCTTCTCCTGGCCGATCGTGGACGAGGAGCCCCCGTAGTTGTGGCCCGGGAACAGGACGGTGTCCTCGGGGAGCGCCCCGAGCCGCTGGGTGAGCGAGTAGTACATCTCCGTCGGGTCGCTCCCGGGCAGGTCGGTGCGGCCGCACGAGCCGATGAAGAGCGTGTCGCCCGAGATCAGCCGGCCGTCCACGAGGAAGCACTGCGAGCCGGGCGTATGGCCCGGGGTGTGGAGGAACGTGAGCGTGAGCCGGCCGACCGCGAGCGTGTCGTGGTTGTCCACCTTCACGAGGTCGGAGCCGAAGCCTCGCAGGAACTCGCGCTCGGCCGTGTGGACGTAGACCCTCGCGGGCACGCGCGCGAGCAGCTCCTCGACGCCGGGGATCCGGCCGGGCATGCCCCAGTCCTCGAGCGTGCCGCCGACGTGGTCCTGGTGGGTGTGGGTCACAAGCGCGCCGACGATGGCCATGTCGTCGGCCTGCGCCGTCCCGACGATCGTGTCGATGTCCCAGGCCGGGTCCACCACGACGCACTGGCGCGTCTCCGGGTCGCCCACGAGGTAGACGAAGTTCTGCATCGGCCCGAGCTCGAGCTGCCTCACGTAGATCGCGTCCGCGCTCACGGTTTCCATCGTACCCCACCCCCGCCGAGTGCGCTAGAATCGGGCTTCCGGACCACCACTCCCGTCGAGGTGAGCGCATGACGACGCAGGCCCGCTTCCTCCTCCAGGCCAACTTCGTGCCGCGCCTCGTGCGCCTCGGGCTGATCTCGCCGCGCGTCGAGCCCCGCTCCCGCGAGATCGGTCTCGTCGCCTGACCGTGCGCCGCGCGCCGCTGGCGCCGCTCGCGCTCCTGCTCGCGGGCTGCGCGCTGCCGGTCGAGGGCGCGTTCGTGGGCCGGTCGCTCGCCAGCGTCGACCCGGCCCGGACGATCGTGGTCGTCTACAACCACGGCTTCTCGAGCGCGAGCGCCGGCACCTACCGGCCGACGCCGCCGTCGATCGTCCGGCTGGCCGCCGAGCGCAACCCCGACGTCGTCGTGTTCGCCCAGGTCCGCAACACGGCGCGCCTCGAGTCCGACGACCACTCGAGCTACATCGAGGCGGCGATCGGGCACTTCCACCGCGAGCGCGGCGTGCCGCTCGGCAACATCGTCCTCGTCGGCCAGAGCTGCGGCGGCTGGGGCGCGCTCCAGGCGGCGGCGTTCACGTACCCCGGCCTCGGCGGCGTGGTCGCGTTCGCCCCCACCTGCCACGGCAAGCTCCCGCACGCGACGCCCGTGCGGCAGCGCCGCTGGGGCGAGCTCGCGCAGCTGGCCGAGCGGCTGCGCGCGCCGACGCTGATCTTCCTCTACGAGGCCGACGCCTACTACGACCTGGCGGACTGGGACGACTTCGAGCGGCGGATCGCGCGGCGGGGCCGCGAGGCGGACGTGACGGTGCTCCGGCTGGCGCGCGCGCGGGTGCGCGAGGTCTGCCCGCGCTGCGTGCCGGACAGCCACGCGGCGTACTCCGGGCCGGGGTTCGCGCCGGCGTTCTTCGACGCGCGCGTGCAGCCGCTGCTCGAGCGCGTGCGGCGGCGGATCCGCGCGGCGCTCAGCCCTTGAGGTCGTCGGGGAGCTTGGGCAGGTCGCCGAGCTGCTTGGCGTCCACGGCGTAGATCGCCGGGCCCGCCTGGGTCCGCACCCACGCCCGCTCGCCCTCCCGCTTGCCGACGGCGACCGCGGCGACCTCCGAGCCGTCGGCCCGGAGGAGCGTCGCCTCGAACGTCGGCGCGTCGAGGCCATAGCGCGCGGGCGCAGCACCGGTCGGCGCGGCGACCTCCTGCCACTTGAGCGCGCGGAGCGAGAACAGGAGGTTCTCGACGCCCGCCGCCTTCGCCTCGCCCGTGGCGCCCTCGACGAACCGCCACGCGAAGTCGCCGCTGCGCTCGACGACGACGGTCGCGCCGCCGGCCCGGAGCCGCAGGCGCTTGACGTCCTTCGGCTCGAGCCCCGAGAGCAGGATGCGGTCGCGGAGCTCGGTGACCGAGCGGCCGAGGTCCTCGAGCGCCGCGGCGGCGACGAGCACCACGGGGCCGCGCCCGGCGAGGGCCGCGTAGGCGCTCGGGGCGCCGCCGCGGCGCTCGGGCGAGGGCGCGAGCAGGAGCGTCCGCGCCCGCCCGCCCGCCTCCGTCAGGGTCAGCCGCACGGTGGGCCTGGCGAGGTAGCGCGCGATCCCCGACGCGTCGTCGCTGAGGAAGCCCTGGGCCCGGAGCTCGCGGAGCTTGAACAGCACGGCGCCGGCCTCCACCTGGTCCGCGGGCAGCGCCTCCGGCGCCGTGATCCGCCAGCGGTCCTTCTCGCGCACGAGCGTGACCCGGCCTTTCGGGCTCTCGAGGTCGAGCCGCGTCACCTGGTCGCGCTCGAACGCGAGCACGACCCGGTCGCGCAGCACGGCCACGTTCTTCGGCACGGCGGCCCAGACCGCCTCGGGCAGGAGCAGCACCGAGGACTCGCCCGGCCGCATCGCGTAGACGCCCTTCTTCGCGCGGTCGAGGCGCCCGAGCAGCACGCTCTTGCTCGCGCGCTCCTTGTCGCGCCCGGTGTGGACCGTGAGCCGCACCGGGCGGTCGAGCCCGAAGGGCTGGAGCGACTTCGGCTTCTCGGCGACGAACTCCGCCACGCGGGCGCCGTCGAGCTTGTCGAGGAACTCGCGCACGGTGTCGGCGTCGCCGGGCAGCGCGCGGGGGCGCACGAGCTTCCAGCCCGCCTCGGCCTTCTCGACCGCGAGCGTGTCGTCGGGCAGGACGATCTCGAAGCCCGTGACGGCGCCCTGGTCGAAGGCGAGCAGGGTCTTGTCGCGGAACTCGGCGACGGGGCGCGTCGCGTCGCGCAGGACGCTGTCGGAGACGAGGAACACCGCGGGCTTGCCCGCCTCGCGCGCGTAGACCCACACGCCGGTCGGGTTCTTCGTGCCGAGCACGAGGCCGAGCTGCCGGCCGTCCTTGAGCCGGAGCGTCGCCTCGACGGCGGGCCGGTCGAGGCCGAACTCGGCGAGGTCGGCCGGCGCCGCCGCGATCTCGCGGTCGCTGCGCGCCATCACGAGCGTGGTGAGCGTCTCCTCGATCTTGCCGCGGTCGCCGCGCGCCGCGACGGGCGCCTGCATCGCCCAGCCGTCCTGCTCGCGCCTGACCCGGAGCGTGTCGCCGGCCCGCTTGAGCTCGAGCTCGGTGACGTCGGCGAGGTCCGCCGTGAACACGCGCCCCTTCCGCCCCTCGGCGCGCTCGCGCTCGGGGCCGAGCCGCAGCTCGTACACGTAGTAGAAGGCGCCCAGCGCGATCAACACGGCGGCCAGAATCGCGGTCGTCTGCCAGCGCATCTCAGTCCGACTACTTCGCGGCGCGGCGTCGGAGGACGGCGGCGATCCCGCCGACGAGCGCGAGGCCCGGCAGGATCACCACGGGCAGCAGGAACACGACCTGCGCCTGCTGCGAGTTCATGAACACGGGCGTCGGGCGCGCCGACCGGGGCCGGATCGAGATCTGGTCCTCTTCCTCCGCGAGCCAGCTCACGGTGTTGAGGAAGAAGTCGCGGTTGCCCTGGACGTTGAGGAACTGGTTGGCGGCCAGGTTCGACGTCCCGTACACGACGATCCGCGCCTTCTCCAGCGTCGCCACCATCGCGACCGCGAGCGGGCCCTTCGGGTCCTGGGGGTCGGGCTTCGCCGCGCCCCGCTCGAGCCCCGCGCGGTCCGTCTCGCCCCAGCTCTGCGGGCTCGTCCGCGCGAGCGCGACGACGCTCACGCCCTTGGGCGGCGTCTTCGCGGCGGCGAGCGAGCGCGTCAGCGGGAAGAGCGTGCTCACCCCGCCCATCTCGCGCGTGATCGGGTGCGCCTCGTACTGCTGGACGATCGGGACCTCCGGGCCGATGCCGAAGAGGCGCCCGATCGGGTTCTCCTCGACGACGAGGTCCTGCCCGAGCTCGATGCCGTACTTCGGGAGGTACTTGCGCAGGCCGTCGCCCTGGAAGGGATCGGCCATGACGAGGAGCTTGCCGCCCCCGCGGACGTACGCGTCGAGCGCGTCGAGCTCGGGCGGGAACGGGTCGGTGCGCGGCCCGGGCACGATCACGAGGGCCGCGTCCGCCGGCACCGTCCCCGTGCGCGCCAGCACCAGGGGCTTGACCTCGTAGTTGACCTTCTCCATCGCGGCCTTCGCCTCGCTGAGGCCGGGCTTGTCCGCGTTGGCGAGCTCGCGCTCGCCGTGCCCCTGGACCACGTAGACGAGGCGCTTGCCCTCGCGCGTGACCTTCACGAGCGCGTTGGTGAGCTTCTCCTCCTCGGCGTCGAGCACCTTCTCGGACTTCGTCTTCGTCTCGAGCACGACGGTGCCGTACGCCTCGATGCCGTACCGCCGCGCGAGGCCGGGCTCGCGGTCGGGGTCCGTGCTCTTCCACGTGAAGCGCCCGTTCGCGTAGCGGGCATACTGCTTGAACAGGTCCTCCGCCGCGCGCTTGCCCGGCTGGTCGCTCCGGAAGAACGCGATCGCGCTCACGTCCGTCTTGAGGCTCCCGAGGAGCCGGATCGTCTGGGGCGAGAGGCTGTGCCGCTTGTTCTCGGTGAGGTCCCAGCGCCAGCTGTGGCGGTAGGAGAGCGCCTCGACGACGCCGATGATGCCGAGGAGCAGCACGATCGTCACCGCGGTGTTGAGGCCGTAGCGCAGCGTGCGGCCGCCCACGGCGCCGCGCAGCTCGCCCACGCGCACGACCAGCGAGGCCGCGACGAGCAGGAGGCCGGCGAGCAGCAGCCAGCCGCGCTGCTGCGCCCACGCCGGGCGCGCAAACGGCAGGACCACGGCCATCGCCAGCACCGCCAGCCCCGCGTACCCGCCCCAGTCGAGGACCTTGCGGATCATCCCTTCCACCGCCGGGTTTCGAGCGAGCGCAGGGTCAGGAACAGCGCCAGGACCGTGAAGTCCACGTAGTAGATGATGTCCTTGGTGTCGAGCACGCCCCGGGCGAAGCTCTCGTTGTGCTCGATGATGGACAGGTGCTGCAGCAGCTTGCCCGCCGCCCCGCCGGCGTAGTCGGCGCTCCAGCCGAGGATCCAGAAGATCAACAGGATTCCGAACGTCGTGATCGACGCGACGATCTGATTCTCCGTCAGCGACGACGCGAAGACGCCGACCGCGATGAAGGTCGCGCCCATGAGGACGAGGCCGAGGTAGCCCGTCAGGAGGGGTCCGGCCTCCAGCCGGACGAAGTAGGCCACGATCCCGGGGTAGAGCAGCGTCAGCGCGAGCATGCTCGCGTAGAGCACGAGCGCCGCCGCGTACTTGCCGAGCAGCACCGCGCCGTCCCGCACCGGGTACGTCAGCAGGAGCTCGATCGTGCCCGAGCGCCGCTCCTCGGCGAACAGCCGCATCGTCAGCAGCGGCATCAGCAGCAGCAGGATCACGCTGACGTTCGAGAACAGCGGGCGCATCACGCCGTCCGTCACGTTCAGGTCGCGCGCCATCGCCGGGTTCATCGCCGACTGCATGGACGCGAGGGTGAAGAAGGCGAAGATGTTGTAGAAGAAGTAGCCGGCGATGAGCAGGAAGATCGTGAACACGACGTACGCGACCGGCGACGTGAAGTAGAGCCGCAGCTCCTTCTTGAAGATCGCCCAGACCCTCACGGCGCCGCGTCCTCCCCGGCCTCGGCCGTCGTCTCCTCGCCGGCGACGATCCGGATGAAGACCTCCTCCAGCGTGGTCCCGACCCGCTTGAGCTCGAGCAGGCTCCACTGCTGCTGGGCGGCGAGGCGCGAGATCTCCGCCCGGATGTCGCGGTCACGGGACGATTCGACGACGTACCGGCCGGCGCCGTTCGTGATCGCCTCGTCGTGCACCGACACCACGCCGGGGATCGCCCGCATCATCTCGCGCACCGCCGCCGGCGGGCCGATGACCTCGACCTCCACGCGGGCGGTCGGGAAGAACTGCTCGACGAGCGTCTCGACGGGCCCCTGCGCGACGATCGCGCCCTTGTTGATGATCACGACGCCGCCGCTGCACACCATGGAGACCTCGGGCAGGATGTGCGTCGACAGGATCACGGTGTGGCGGCCCGCGAGCGCCTTGATGAGCGAGCGGATCTCGGTGATCTGGCGCGGGTCGAGCCCGATCGTGGGCTCGTCGAGGATCAGCACCTCCGGGTCGCTCACGAGCGCCTGGGCGAGCCCGACGCGCTGCCGGTACCCCTTCGACAGCTTGCCGATGAGCCGGTTCTGGACGTCGCCGATCAGGCAGCGGTCCATGACCTCGGCCACGCGGCGGCGGCGCTCGCCCCGCGCCAGGCCCTTGACCTCGGCGACGAAGTCCAGGTACGGCGCCACGCGCAGGTCCGTGTAGAGGGGCACGCTCTCCGGCAGGTAGCCGATCCGCCTGCGCACCTCCATGGACTGCGTGAGGACGTCGTAGCCGGCGACGCGCGCCGAGCCCCCGCTCGCGGGCATGAAGCACGAGAGGATGCGCATCGTCGTCGACTTGCCGGCGCCGTTCGGGCCGAGGAAGCCGACGACCTGCCCGGGTTCGACGCGAAACGACACGTCGCGGATCGCGGTGACCGGGCCGTACTGCTTGGTGAGGCCTTGGACTTCGATCATATCGAGGCCGGATGTGGATTATAGCACCGTCCGGCTACGGGGCCGGAACGATCGGCGTGATCGCCTGGAGCCACGGGGGCAGCGCGATCATCTTGCCGGTGGCGACGTCCCAGCAGGCGTGCCGCGTCGACCCGGTCGCCACCGTCTCGCCGGCCGCGTTCACGATCTCGTACGCGAAACGGAAGCTCGCGCGCTTGCGCTCGCTCACCCAGCAGCGGACCTCGAGCAGCTCGTCGAGGCGCGCCGGCCGGGCGTAGCGCACGGCCGCCTCGACCACGGGCATGTGGATCTTCTGGTCCACCTCGGAGATCGGCGTGCCCTGCTGGCGCAGGAACTCGACGCGGCCCACCTCGAAGTACGTGAGGTAGTTGCCGTAGTAGACGACCTTCATGCAGTCCGTGTCCTTGTAGCGGACACGGAGCGTGGTCGACGCGATCACAGATACTGGCCGTAGCGGATCTTCTCGACGATCCCGCGCACGCGCTTGTACCCGTCGGTGGCATCGAGGAGGTCGTCCGTGGTCACGGGCGAGGCCTCGCCGGTCTCTCCGGCGCGGTGCACCTTGGCCTCGAGGGCGCGCTGGACGATCACCGACAGGTCGGCGCCGCTCATGCCGCCCATGACCGGCAGAATCTTGCGATAGTCGATCGGCTCGAACAGCGGCCGCCCGGCGTTCTTCTCCGTGCGCACGCGGATCAGCTCGAGGATCTCCCGCTGCCCGTCCGGGTCGGGCAGCGGGACCTCGACCAGGTGGTCGAGGCGGCCCGGCGCCACCAGCGCGGGATCGATCGCGTCCGTGCGGGTCGTGGCCGCGACGACCAGGACGCGCGCCGAGGCGTCGACGGCGTCGAGCTTCTCGCAGAGCGCCGCCACGAGCCGCGCGCTCGCCTCGAGCGCCTGCGGCGGCGGCAGCAGGTGCTCGAGCGAGAGCGCCTCGGCCTCGTCGAGGAAGAGCACCGCCTTGCCCTCGCCGATCGCGATCCGGAGGATCTCCTGCAGCAGCTCGCCCGTGTTCGCGCCGAACTTGGACGTGAGGTTCGTGAGCTTCAGGTGGTAGAAGATCGCGCCGGACGCCGTCGCGAGCGCCTGGGCGAGCTTCGCCTTGCCCGTGCCCGGCGGCCCGTACAGCAGCACGCCCTTCGGCGGGGCGATGCCCCACTTCGTGTAGAGGTCCGGGTTCGTCAGCGCCAGCGAGAAGCCCTTGAGCCCCGCCTTCGCCTCGCGGAGCCCGCCGACGTCGTCGAGGGTCACCGTCGGGCGGATCTTCGTCTCCACCCGGCCCGTCAGGTCGCCGAACTTCTCTCCGAGCTTCGCGAAGACGTCCTCCAGCCGCCGCTGGAGCGCCCACTCCTGGTCGTTGCGCTCGGGGTCCGCCATCGCGTCAGATGTTCGGCCGGCGCGGGGCCACGCCCACGCCGCCGCCCTTGTCGAACACGCGGTCCTCGACCAGCACCGGCACCTTCGCGCGGATCGCGAGCGCGATCGCGTCCGACGGCCGCGCGTCGAGCTGGAGCTCCGTGCCGGCCGCCCTGAGGTGGACCGTGGCGTAGTACACGTCGTCGCGCAGGTCGGTGATCACGACCCGCGTGAGCCCGACCTTCAGCCGGCCGAAGAGCGTGAGGAACAGGTCGTGCGTGAGCGGGCGGGGGGGCGTGACGCCCTGGAGCGGCACGGCGATCCCGGTCGCCTCCGCGAGCCCGATCGCCATCGCGAGCGCGCGCCGATCCCGCTTGCCCTGGAGCAGCACCGTCGGCTGGTGCGTGTGCTGGTCCATCAGGACCGCGATCACCTCCACCTCCTGCGGGCCGGTCGCCCGGGGCGGCGTGGCGCTGGGACCGTCGGGCGCCAGGTCGGCCCGGCCCGGCGCGCCCAGCAGGGCGGCGGTCAGCAGCGCGAGCGTCAGGACCCGGGCCTTCGTGTGCATGCGTGCTCCCCCGTCGGCGGCGTCAGCCCAGTATAGCGCGCCTCGCCGGGCGCGCCGGCACGAGCCTGAGGCTCA
>Ga0209619_10002943_pt1 | contig 12282 bp, 11 predicted proteins | sample Rifsed16ft3_FD_184011 | JGI IMG/M metagenome (GOLD analysis project Ga0209619, IMG submission 184011) | Soil microbial communities from Rifle, Colorado, USA - sediment 16ft 3 (version 2) | ecosystem: Environmental > Terrestrial > Deep subsurface > Rock core/Sediment | place: Rifle, Colorado... | reverse complement strand
CCGCGTCGAGGCCTTCTCGAAGATCATCGCGAGGCTTTTCCCCCGGAGTGGCTCGTACGGCTCTCCCGCCTTCGTGCGGTTCTTCACGCTGCCGGTCAGCTCGAGGAGGCCAACGAGGTCGTCCCGCACGTCAAGGATCGAGAGGAGATCTCGCTTCGCGGCCATGGACCTCGGTCGATTCGTCGAGGCGTACAAAACGTTTGCGCATCGACCCTTGCGACGCTCCGGTGGCATCAAATAACGCGCGAGGGATGGCGGTCCGTGGAGCGGCCCCGGATGACCGCGGCCGAACGGGCGCGGGAGGAGCGGGAGCGCGCGACGCGTCGTCGGCGCACGAGCGTCCGGATCGGATCTCTCGGCCTCGCGGTCCTGTTCGCGAGCGGGATCGGCGTCTTCTTCTCCCCGGGCGATGCGGCTGCTTTCCTCGGGCTCATGGCCGCTGGAATCGTGCTCCTCGCGATCGCGTTCCTCCTTGTTCGGCCGAAGATCCAGGACGTCCTCGAGATCCGCGGGCCGTGACCAAAATGCTATATGCACCCGCGACTTCCGAGCGCCTGCGGCCGGGATGGGCTAGCCTGGTTCATGCTAGGGGGCTGTGGATCCCTTGACGCGAGTTCAAATCTCGCTCCCGGCCCTCCCCTCACAGGCCGATCGTCAGGTGTGCCGCAGAACGGCTCGGGCGCCTGAGGACCTTAAGGCGGCCGGCACGTATTCCTCGGCATGGAATCGGAAGTTTCCTCGGAGAGGGCGACGGGTCCTTCGCTCGCCCGGATCGAGCGATTACTCGAGTACGCCGTGGGATTGCTCGGCGTGGTCGTGATGTTGCTCTTCCTGCAGCCGGGCTTCGCCGTCACGAGGCCCTAGCCGTTCCCGCCGCGACATCCGCCACCACACCTTCTTATAGCGCCTGCCGAATGGGTGAGGCGCTTCCTCAGGGCGACGATGAAGCCCTGCGGTTGCCCGAACCCCGGGAGGGGGCTGCGATGATCAAGCAGGCGGAGAAGGCGTATGCTCCACTCGAGGTGGAGCGACAAGTCCACGAGTTCTGGAAGCGCGCGAAGGTCTACCCGAAGGTCGTGGCCGCGCGCCGCAAGGGCGAGGACTTCTTCTTCGTCGACGGGCCGCCGTACACGACCGGATCGATCCATCTGGGACAGGTCCTCAACAAGACCGTCAAGGATGCCGTGATCCGCTGGCGCCGAATGCAAGGATACAACGTCCGGGATCAGCCGGGTTATGACATGCATGGCCTCCCGATCGAGGTGCAGGTCGAGAGGAGCCTCGGGATCACGAACAAGAAGGAGATCGAGGACCTCGGGATCGAACAATTCGTGAGCACGTGCCGGAACTTCTCGCTCGACCTCCTGAAGCGGATGACAGAGCAGTTCCAGGACCTGGGCGTGTGGATGGACTGGGACAACCCCTACATGACGATCCGGAACGGCTACATCGAGGGCGCCTGGTGGACCCTCAAGCGCGCATTCGAACGCGGCATGCTGTACGAGGCCCTCCGGTCGATCCAGTGGTGTTCCCGCTGCGAGACCGCCCTCGCGGATGCGGAGGTCGAGTACGCAGACGAGACGGACCCCTCGATCTACGTGAAGTTCCCGCTCGCCGGTCGGTCCGACGAGTCCCTCCTCATCTGGACGACGACGCCCTGGACGCTTCCGGCGAACCTCGCGATCGCCGCCCATCCGGACCTGACGTACGCGAAGGTGAAGATCGAGCAGGACGGGCGGACGGAACACCTGTGGATTATGGAGTCCACGGTCCCGACCGTCCTGGCCCTCGCGGGCGTCAAACGTTTCGAGGTGGTCGAGACGAAGGAGGGGCGGGAGCTCGTCGGGCTGGAATACGTCCATCCGCTCGCGGCGAAGATCCCTTTCCAGGCGACGGTCCGAGGTACCTGGGTCCACAAGCTCGTCCCCTCCGACGTCGTCGTGGCGGAATACACGGGCCTCGTGCACTCGGCCCCGGGGCACGGCCCGGAGGATTTCGAACTCGGTCAGAAGCTCGGCCTCCCGGCCTTCTCGCCCGTCGACGAGCGCGGCCGTTTCACGCCGGAGGGGGGAGCGTACGCAAGCCTTCACGTGAAGGAGGCGAACCCCGTGATCCTGCAGGACCTCAAGGACGTGCACGCCCTCTTCGTCGAGGACAAGCTCCTCCACGCCTACGGGCATTGCTGGCGCTGCCGCACGCCGATCCTGTTCCGCGCCGCGGTCCAATGGTTCCTCAAGGTCTCCGACATCAAGCCGACGATGGTGAAGGAGGTGAAGCGGGTCCGGTGGTATCCGGACTGGGCGGGGACCGCGCGCCAGCTCGACTGGACGGAGAACCTGCGGGACTGGTGCCTCTCCCGTCAGCGTTACTGGGGCATCCCGCTCCCGATCTGGCGGTGCGCGAAGTGCGCCCACTGGACCGTCGTCGGCTCCGCGGAGGACCTCCGGAAGGCGGAGGGATATCAGGAGGGCATGGACCTCCACCGGCCGGGGATCGATCACGTCACCCTGCGGTGCGAAAAGTGCGAGGGGACGATGCGCCGCGTGCCGGACATCCTCGACGTGTGGTTCGACAGCGGCGTCGCGAGCTGGGCGAGCCTCGGGTATCCGGCTCGCGAGGAGGAGTTCCGTCGCTGGTGGCCCATGGACTGGATCGTCGAGGGCCCGGACCAGACCCGGGGATGGTTCAACTCCCAGCTCACCGCAGGCGTCCTCGCGTTCGACCGCGCGCCGTACGAGAGCGTCCTCATGCACGGTTGGGTGAACGGGCCCGATGGGCGGCAGATGCACAAGTCCCTCGGGAATTTCATCGAGCCCTCCGAGGTCGTCTCGAAGTTCGGGATCGACCCGCTGCGGTTCTACATGATCGCCGTGAACGCGCCCTGGGACGACATCACGTTCCAGGAAGAGGGCGTACGCACGGCCCAGCGCACTCTGAACATCCTGTGGAACGTCCTTCGCTTCGCGACGACCTACATGGTCCTCGACCGGTTCGATCCATCCGCCATCGATTCGAAGGCGGTCGAAGCGCACCTGCGGCCGGAAGACCGGTGGCTCCTTTCGCGCCTCGAAGGGCTCAAGGCGAACGCGGATGCGGCGATGGAGACGTACAGCCTCCACCGGGCGTACCGCGCGGTCGAGTCGTTCGTCCTGGACGACCTGAGCCGGTGGTATGTGAAGCTCGTGCGGGGCCGCACATGGCTCGAGGCACCCGACGAGGACAAGACCGCGGCCTATCATGTCCTCCACGAGGCCCTGGAGACCCTCGCGGCCCTGCTCGCACCCGTGACCCCGCACATCGCGGAGGCCGTCTACCAGCGTCTCGGCGGGTCGAAGCTGAGCGTTCACATGCTCGACTGGCCGGCTGCCCGCGAGGAGCGTTTCGACACGAACCTCGAGGCCTCCATGACGATCGTCCAGGAACTCGTCGAAGTCGCCTCGAAGGAACGCCAGAAAGGTGGTCGGAAGCTACGATGGCCCCTGGCGCGCGTCGCCCTGAAGGCCGCGACGCCGGAGGCGGCCGCCGCGCTCGAATCCCTCCGTCCGATCTTCCTCGACCAGGCAAACGCGAAGGAGCTCGCGATCCTGAAGCCGGACGAGGAATTCGCCGGCACGGTGCTCGTCGCGAAACCCGATCACGCGGCCATCGGCAAGGCCTACAAGTCGCTCCTCCCAAAGATCGTGAAGATCCTCGAGGCGCGACCCCCCGAGGAGATCAGGAAAGCCCTCGACAAGGGCCGACACGACATCGGGATCGAGGGGCAGGTCGTCACGATCGAGCCCACCATGGTCGCCTTCGAGAAGCGGATGCCCGACCAGGTCGTTGCGGTCGAGACGCCCCACGGGGAGCTCTACCTCGATCTGCGCGTGACGCCGCAGCTCCAGGCGGAGGCCTACGCGCGCGAGATCGTCCGACGGATCCAGCAGATGCGAAAGGAGATCGACCTCGACGTGGACGACTACATCGTGACGACCGTGAAGGCGAACAAGGACTTCGCGGCGATGCTCGCCCGGGAGAAGTCCCTGATCGCCCGGGAGACGAGGTCGCGCACCCTGACGTTCACGGACAAGGCGGTCGACGAGGAGTATATCGTCGAGTGGAACGACGTGGACGGACAGAGCGTGACGATCGGCGTGACGCCCCTCCATGCCTCCGAGGCCTTGCGGGAGTTCACGAAGATCCCGGGGATCACGCCGGCGAAGGCGATGGCCCTCTTCGACGCGGGCTACAAGAGCCTCGCGGCCCTCCGGCAGGCGACGAAGCAGGAGCTCGTCGCGGTGGACGGCCTTGAACCCGCGGATGCGTCGCGGATCCTCGACGCGCTCTCGAAAGCTCCGCCGGCGCAGGCCCCGTGCGGGTTTTGCGACGCACCCCTGCCGAAGGATGCGCGCCGCTGCCCCCGGTGCGGCGAACCGACGACGGAGGAGGCGGACTGGTGCTCGCGGTGCGGATCCGCCATCATGCCGGGGGTCGACGCCTGCACGGTGTGCGGCCTCCCAATCGTGCGGAAGAAGGTCCCGCCCTCCCGGGTGCCCTGCCCATCCTGCGGCGAGATGATTCCGGCGGGCGCGTCGCGCTGCCCGTCGTGCGGAGCCCCACGGTCCGAGACGTCCGCGCGGAAGCCCGAGGCGGCCGTCCGCCCGGCCGAGGCGCCCTCCGTGAGCCTGGGTGGCTCGTCGACGTACCTCGTGAAGGAGGCCTCGTCCGAGGAGGCGTATCGGCTCTTCGTAGAGGCGATCCGGAGCGGCCGGAAGGGGCTCTGCATCACCCGCGTGTTTCCCGCGAAGGTCCGGGAGCGGTTCGGCTCGCCGGACCTCCCGATCCTCTGGCTCAGCAACGTCGGGAAGGAGGACGCGATCCGACCGAAGGACCTCGAGAAGCTCTCCCTGGCCATCGAGCGGTTCCTCACGCGGGAGAAGGGGGTCGTCCTGATGGACGGCATCGAGTACCTCGTGACGAACAACAACTTCCTGACGGTCCTGCGACTCCTTCAGTCGATTCGGGACCAGGTCGCGATCAACAATGCGATCCTGCTGCTCAGCGTGAATCCCTCGACGTTCGACTCGCACCAGCTCACGCTCCTCGAGCGCGAGGTGGACCAGGTCATCGCGCCCTCTTCGGGTCCCGGGCGGACGAACGGGTCGTGAGGTCCCGCCCGAGCGGCGGACCGCCGTTGGACGGCCCAGGATGTTGACGGTCTACGCGGTCACGGCGGCAACAACGTCCGCGAGCCGCGGAACGGTGGCGTACTTTCCCAGGTCGTCCACGCGAATCCACTGGCTCTCCACGTTCTCCCAATCGAGCCGGACCCGCCGCGTCGGGACGTCGAAGAGGAACGGGTGGACGACGTACGCCGTCGTGCCGACCCGGGCGATGATCGCGGGAGCCGTGCCGCGGAAGCGGGCGCGCGTGATGCCCGTCTCCTCTCGGATCTCGCGGCGGGCCCGGTCCCTCGTGTCCTCATGCCCCTCGAGGTATCCGGAGACCGCGGACCATCGCCCCCGGAAGCTGCCCACGCGGCCACTCCGGCGTACGAGGAGGATCCGACCGGCGTTGCGGAGGATCGCGGTCACGACGGGGACCGCGCGGACGTCCGGAAGGTCGACGAAGCCCCGGTCCGCGTCGACGATCACCCGGTCGCCGGTCCGCAGGCCCGCCACGTCGACGCCGTCCACCATCGGGATCCCCGCCAGGACGGCGCCGACCGCGACGATCGCCTCCGCCCGCGCGTTCACAATCGACGCGGGGCCTCGACCCCGCTTCACGAGCCCGTACAGGACATACGATCCCACCGTGCTCCCCTTCCCGTGCGGGAACGCGAACGTCCGGCCTGCGAGCTTCGTCCCCGCGGCGTCCGTCGACCGGTCGAGGATCCGCCCGGTCACCGGATCCGCTCCGCCGACGAACGAGAACGGCACGCGGGAGACCGTCGCGATGGCGGACGCCCGCCCAGGTGCGATCGGTCTCGCGAGGACCTTCATGCGTATCGCTCCAGGAGCGCCTCGATGTCGTCGAGGACGACCTTCTGGCGGCACAGGCTCGGGAGGTAGTACGCTCCCTTGCCCGACGGAGTGGCGACCGTGCCAAACCGGTGCTCGAGGAGGGTCACCTCGAGGCACGTGTCGGCGAGGACGACGCCGCCGCGGGACTCGATGCTCCGTACGGCGCCGGGGTTCGCCTCCCGCGCGGCGCGGCTCGTGAACACCCACACGGGAATCCGGGGCTCCTTTCGATCCACGAGGCGCGCGATCGCCCGGAGCTCGTCCGAGGAGAGCTGGGGCGAGCCGAGGGCGATGACGTCCGGGTCCTTCCCGTTCGTGTAGGACCGCTGGGCGTCGCGAAGATCTGCACGGGTCACCCGGATCGTCGGCAGACCGCGGGTCCGCACTCCAGCCGCCTCCGGTGTGACGCCGGCGAGGTGGAACATGCCGCAGGACCCCGAGGACGCGAGGGCTGCGCCCAGCCACTTCAGGTCCGCCTCCGATGCCCGGAAGCCGCGGAAGTACGGGAGGCCGTCCCCGACCCGCTCGCCAGCGACGAGTCCGAGGAGGGAGTAGTCGAATCCCCGAGGCCTCGTCGTGACGCGAACGACCACGGTCGGCCGGCGTCCCCCGGACGTGTGGAGCCCGTAGTTCGGCGTCGCTCCCACGATCGCGGCTGCCAGGGCGGACGGCCCGCCTTCCCGGTTCGTCCGGGCTCCGAGGACCGAGTTCGCGAAGCACACCGCGTTCGACTCGGACCATGCGACGTGGTCACCGAGACCCGGACGCACCCCGAGTTCGTAGGGCACGCAGGAGTACGTGGGACGGACGCCCATCCGCTCGTAGGCGCGGGCGATCCTCCTCTGCTTTTCCGCGAAGGATCGGGGGATCCCGAGGGCGCGCCACTGACGGAGGTCTGTGCCCAGCGGGTTCACGGTCGTCGGGACGACGACGCGGGCGTCCCGTGCGAAGTCCTCGAGGAACTCGAGACCCGGGTCGCCGATGAGCTTGTACGACGCGCCGGAAACATGGGCGGACGTCACGGGCACGAGGTCCCGCGCGCCGTTCATCTCCCCCAGGGCGACGAGGATCCGCATCGCCTTCCTCTGGGCCGGCGTGCCCCGTTCGAGCAGGGCCGCCTGGGCGCGCGAGAGGTCCATCAGGGACCTCCGCCTGCGAGCACGCGCGCGACGCGGCGAGCTTCCTCCGGCTTCGCGGGGAAGGCCATGAGCTTCACCCGGACGTCCATCGTGTCCGGATCGATCGCGAGGTCCAGGGCACCCGCGTAGGCCCGCTGCTTGTCGATCCGAAAATGGAGGACGCCCTCGTCGTCCACGCGGGCGTCCACGTCGTGCGCGACCTTCGCAAGGAGCCCGGTGGACGTCCACTGGGTCCACACCTCCGCGATGTCCGCCGCGCGATCGACGCGCCGCGTGAGCCGGACGAGCGGGTTCCCGAAATGACCCTCGAGGATCTCCCGCTTCATCCCGCCCACGGGGCACGCGGTCTCGAGCGCCTGGAGGACGCGGGGTTCCTCCTCCGTCGCGTGGCAGTGCACGCGGACCTCGATCCAGTGGATGGGGAGCTTCGCCATCGTGCCTCGTTCTTCCCGGCGGCCGTGACGCGTCGCGGAACGAAGCGTCGCGCAAAAGGGTTTGCGTCGTGCACGGATCGAGGGGCTCCGCGGGGAGGTCGACGGGCGTCCAATGAGGCCTTTATACTATCGGGATAGTAACCCTGGCTCATGAAATCGGGCGCGTTTGCGATCCTGATCGCGTCGATGGCGGCCCTCTCCGGAGGCCTCGCGATGTCGTCCCTCTCGGACGACGTCGCGGACGATTTCGAGTGCGAGGACCTTGTCGAGGGCGACCGGATCGAGATGGAGATGAAAGATCAAGGGGCCGATTCCCGGCAGGAGTTCCGCGTCCGCGTCGAGGCGGACACGCGATTCCAGGTTGAGGTCGAATTCCGTCAGGAGGGGACCGTGTCGGCGGATCCGATTGTGGAGCCCCTCCATGGTGGAGGCGATGAAGATGACGAGGAAGATCCGCCGGCGGCGGTCGATCGCAGGGCGCGCCTGCGAATCTGCGGTTTCGTCCAGTTCGCGGATGATGGAGACGGCATGCTTGGTTCGAACGATACGATCGTCCGCTCGGATCTCGTCCGTTTCGACCTGATCGAAAGGACGGAAACGGCCGATGCATGGGTGTTCACATCGGTCGCGGAGGACGGCAGCCTCAGCGTCACGGCCCGTGTGCCCAGGGCGCCCGACGACTCCGGGGCGCTGATCGCGTGGACCGTGGAGGCGCGGCACGCATGCGGTCCGGACGCGAGCCACTACGCGATCCTCATCGACCAGTCCGACCCTACAGACGAGGAGCGGTTCGTCGCGGTGGAATGTGGTGCTGACCTGATGGCCACGGGCGAGGCCTGACCCCGCCCCCCTCTTTTTTTCGCGGCGGGTCAGATGGTGCGGAGACGCTCGCGAATGGCGGCCCGGAACGAGTCGAGGTCCGACTCGTTCACCACGACGATGTCGGCGGTCGCGATCACATCCCCCAAGCCCCAGCTTAGCTCCCGCAAGTCGCGAGCCCTCAGCGACTCGGTCCCTTCCGCGTCGTCCGCGCGATGGCGGCGGACCATGCGTTCGTAGCGGGTCTTCGGGGAAGCGTGGACCGCGAGGACCAAGAGGTCCTCGCCGAAGGCCTTCCGGAAGACATCGAGCTCCGCGAGCCCACGGAGGCCGTCGATGAGGACCCGATCTCCGCGGATCCGCGGGAGGGTGCGCTCCGCCCAGATCCCGAGACCGTGGGTCTGGCGTTCCGCATGCGCCATCCCGCCGACGGCCGCGTCCGTGATCGGGAGCCTGCGTCGCTTCGCCTCCTCGCGCACGACGTCCCCCATGCGGACGATCGAAAAGCCGAGTTGCTGCGCGACCGCAAGGACCTCCTCCTTCCCGCTGCCGGGCATGCCCGCCACGCAGACGACCTTCACGGGCCGCGAGGAACCGAGGCGGCGGCTTAAGGGTTTCTCGGATGATCCTAGCGCGTCGAATGGCTGCCTCGTCCTTGACGTTGAGAGAGCGCAGCCTACCTGCTCCAAGTCCAGGAGAGGACGCTCGCTCCCGTCACCAGAAGCGCCCCGAGAACTGCGACGAACACGCCGTAGGCCTGCACGGTGCTAGAACTACCGCAGACGGGATTGGAGTCCCCAATGAAACCCGTGCCTAAGCCGCCGAGCGTCAGTAGTAACAGGGATCCAGACCCCGTACCCATCCCGACATGCGGACTGCCAAGTGCGAGGCCACCCAAAGCGACCGCCGCCAGGACCGCGGAGGGCCAGACTATCGGACTACTTGGCACGACACATTCGGGCGGCGCCGAGAGCGGGTCTCGGCCCCAATGATACCATGGCATCCACGCACTCGCGACGATGAGCGCCAAACCTCCCACCCCTAAACCGAGGCAGATGATCCGTCGGAGATTCATGGTTCCTCTCGAAGAGATGGCGCCTCCGCACAGAAGCGAGCGTCCGCTCATCAGGGACGGACCATAAACTGGTTTGGAGGGAGGTCGCGATTCGTCGCGTCAGTAGTCGGAGCTCCGCACGAAGCGGACCGCGAACGAAACAACGAGGATTACGACCCCTGCGAGGATCGCCGGAAACCCGGCACCCTCGAACGGGCGAGGACATCCGGCCCGGTAGAATGTGCTGCACGGTGTGTATGTCACGAGCAGGAACCCCGCGACGATCACGAGGACGCCCGCGATCATGGCGAACGTCATGACCTCGTAATTGATGAGCCACGGCTTGGGGCCGAGCGGGTCCACGTTCGCGTGGGATCGACTCGCGCGCACTTCGGTCCCGATACCCTTCGCCCAGGGTAAATACGTTCGGCCGTCCTGCGCAGACCTCGCGCCAAAGTTGGACATTCCCTCCGTGCCCAAAAATAGAAATACCGACTCCCCGTAGCTTGTATCGGAGGCCTCCGATGCCCCTCGACCTCGACCTGAGCCGGCTCCGATTCGGGACGGAACTGCTGAAGCGCGGATTCGCGAAGATGCAGAAGGGCGGCGTCATCATGGACGTGACGAACGCCGAGCAGGCGGCGATCGCGGAGGAGGCCGGTGCGGTCGCGGTCATGGCCCTCGAGCGCGTGCCCGCGGACATCCGAGCGGCGGGAGGCGTCGCACGCATGGCCGACCCTCTGAGGATCCAGGAGATCATGGACGCCGTGACGGTGCCCGTCATGGCGAAGTGCCGGATCGGACACGAGGCGGAGGCCCGCGCCCTGGAGTCCCTCGGGGCGGACATGATCGACGAGTCGGAGGTGCTCACCCCGGCGGATCCGTACTTCCATGTGAACAAGCGCATCTTCGAGGTGCCCTTCGTCTGCGGCGCGAGGAACCTCGGGGAGGCCGTCCGGCGGATCTGGGAGGGCGCCGCGATGATCCGGACGAAGGGCGAGGCCGGTACGGGGGACGTCGTCGAGGCCGTCCGGCACATCCGGCTCGTGACCAGCGCGATCGTGGAACTCAAAGAGCTCGACAACGATCGGCTGCTCGGGATCGCGACGAAGTTCGCGGAGAGCTACACGAAACTCCTGAAGGATATCCGGTCCGGACACGGCGTCGAACCCGTCGTGCGGGAGGCGGACGTCCTGTTCGCGGGCTCGACCCTCGATGACATCACGGAAGGGGTTTTCCAGGTCATCCAGGAGATCAAGAAGATCCAACGCCTTCCCGTGGTGAACTTCGCCGCGGGCGGCGTGGCGACCCCGGCGGACGCGGCCCTCATGATGCTCATGGGCTGCGACGGCGTGTTCGTCGGCTCGGGAATCTTCAAGGCCGAGAACCCGGAGACGCGCGGCCGGGCGATCGTCGACGCGGTCGCACACTTCGACGATCCCGCGACGGTCGCGGAGGTCTCGAAGGGCCTCGGGCTCCCGATGAAAGGCATGGACGCTAAGGCCCTTCCGATCGAGGCGCGCCTCCAGGATCGCGGCTGGTGAGCCGCCCCAGGAGGGCATCGACGGCCTCTCGGACCCCGGCCCCCGTGAGGGACGAGACCTTCGGATGGCCGAGGTCGGCCCCCCCGAGGTCCGCCTTGTTCTCAACGACCTCGATGGGCGCGTCGGGGAAGAGGGCGCGGACCTCGGCGAGGAGTCGCTTCTGGTCCTCGACCGGATAGCCGCCCGTCTCCGTCGGGTCGAGGAGGAAGATGACCCCATCCGCGAGATGCGCGAGGGCGGCGATCGCCTGCCGCTCCATCGGGTTCCGTTTCGCCAGAGGCCGGTCGAGGAGGCCCGGCGTGTCGAGGATCTGGTACCGTTGGACACCTCGTTCAAAGTGTCCGAGGGAGATCGTCGTCGTCGTGAAGGGATAGTCCGCGACCTTCGGCCGGCCGCTCGAGGCACTGCGCACGAAGGAGCTCTTCCCCACGTTCGGGAAGCCCGCGACGACCAAGGTCGGTATCTCGGGGTCCACGATGGGGATGCGGCGAAGGGCCCTCCGGGCGTCCGTCATCGCGTCGAGGTCCGCTCCAATCTGGTGCACGAGGGACGAGAGACGGCCGAAGGCCTCTCGCCTCAGGGCCGGGACGTCCTTCGGCGCCGCCTTCCCGATCCGTCGCACGTAGTCGCGGGAGATCGCCCGCGCCTTGTCCGCGGCCCAGTCGAGCGCTCCGAGATGCCTCTTGAGCCTCCCGCGGTCCGCGAGGAGGTCCACGAGTTCCCGGTAGAACGGGGGCAGGCGATCGATCGACGGGAAGGCCTTTACGTACCCGTGGAGGGTCGCTTCGATCGTCGAACCGGCGATCCGGGTTTTCGCCGCCGCGAGGTTCCGAGTCCTCGCCGCGCGGTTCACGCCTTTCGCGGTGGCCTTCGACGCCCGTCCGAACGCCTTGTCGAGGACTTCCTGGGCCGTCAGGACGGACGGCAGGTCGAACACGCCCGCACGAATCGGGCGGATGGGATAAGGGTGCCGGTGCCGCTAGAAGAGGCTGACCCCGATGAGGAAGAAGACGACGAGGATCGCGACGCGGTTCAAGGCCGCGAGGAAGTTCGAGACGAGGTACATGTTCTGATCGAGCCGCGAGCCTTCCGGGTAGAAGAGGGAATACAGGTAGATGGGGATCGTGTCGCTCATCAAGGGGATGCTCAGGAGCACGTAGAGGCCCGCGACTCCCGTCTTCGCGACGAACTTCTCCGCCTTCGAGACGAACCATGCAGCGAACCGCCAGCGGGTCGACCAGGACCGGATGGACCCTTCCACGTGGAGCCCGAGGACGAAGACGACGAAGA
>Ga0209619_10002942_pt1 | contig 12285 bp, 9 predicted proteins | sample Rifsed16ft3_FD_184011 | JGI IMG/M metagenome (GOLD analysis project Ga0209619, IMG submission 184011) | Soil microbial communities from Rifle, Colorado, USA - sediment 16ft 3 (version 2) | ecosystem: Environmental > Terrestrial > Deep subsurface > Rock core/Sediment | place: Rifle, Colorado... | reverse complement strand
CTTGGATTATTTGCTGGCATAGTGTTCGGGGGGATAAACCACCTGACGCTGAAAGCACCGTCATTTAACATTTCAGAGGGAATAACCAATCTTGGCATGGTCTGGCCCATGCTCTTTATTACTATTGCCTGCGGAGCCATATCGGGTTTCCACGCAATGGTTGCGGGCGGCACCACATCCAAGCAGATTACGTCTGAGTTGCATACAAAGCGGATAGGCTACGATGGAATGATCCTTGAATCCCTACTTGCACTTCTCGTAATCCTCGCAATTGGAAGCAGCCTTGACTTCTCCGATTACAAAACCATAGTGTGGCCGCATACTCAAGGTGCAAGATCCAATCCAATTCTTGCCTTCTCTCTTGCTGTTGGTCAGCTTTTCTACAGCACCTTTTCCATTCCCATATCCATAGGAACGATATTCGGGATACTGCTTCTTGAAGGATTTGTCATTACAACCCTTGATGCAGCAGTGAGGCTCAACAGGTATCTGTTTGAAGAACTTTGGAATATTATATTCCGGGGAAAAATCCCAAAAATCCTTCAAAACTACTGGGTCAATTCCGGTATCTCGGTAATTCTTATGTGGACTCTTGCGTATTCAAATGCCTTTTCTGCCCTCTGGCCCATATTCGGAACAGGCAATCAGATGCTCGCCGCACTAAGTCTGATTGCAGTCTCCATGTGGCTGTTAATAAGGGGAAAGAGGGTGATTTATACTCTTATCCCCGCGATATTCATGGTAGCAACAACAATAGCATCGCTGATTATTCTGATGAAAAAGTACCTCGCCCTGGGCAATAAAATCCTAATCGTGGCTGATGCATTCCTGCTGATCTTCTCCATCGGGGTGATAATTGTCGCCATACAAGCCTTCTTGCGCATAAGAAGCAGAATATCGCCATCCTGAAAGATGGAAATTCATTCAAATTTAGAGTTCTTATTCTCTGCCTCCGGCTTGCAATTTTACGCATCGGTTATATAATTAAACTGTGCGGCTGCTTATAACAAAATCCGCGGGTTTCTGCTTTGGTGTGAAAAGAACAGTTGAACTTGCTCTTAAAGAAAGCGCGCAAAAGGGCAAAATTTATACCTTTGGACCAATAATACACAACCCGCAGGTAGTAAAATATCTGGAAACACAAAACATCCACGCTACCGAAAATATCAGTGAGATTCCCGAAAGCAGCACCGTTGTAATTAGAACCCACGGGGCAACCATTGATGATCTCAACGGACTCAGGAAAAGCAACCTTACCGTTATTGACGGCACCTGCACATTTGTCCTCAGGCCACAACGAATGGTGAAAGGGCTGTCGGAACAGGGATACTTCATTGTAATCGTGGGAGATGAAAAGCATCCGGAAATAAAAGGGGTCAAAAGCCGCGCAGATGGAAATGTAATGGTTATAAATCCCTCAAACACAAATTTCAAGATCCCAAAAGCAAAAAAGATTGCCGTTATCGCACAAACAACGCTCCCCATGGAAGACTTTGAATCTGTGATCAGACGGCTCAGGGATTCTACAAACGACATTAAGGTGGTAAACACCATCTGCAGGGATACATCCATACGGCAGAATGAATCCAAAAGGCTTGCAAAAAAAACAGACGTGGTTCTTGTTATCGGCGGAAGAAACAGCGCAAACACGAACAAACTGACAAGGCTTTGCAGGGAAATAAACCGGAAAACATATCATATTGAATCGGAAGAAGAGATCAAATCATCATGGGTTGAGAACGCAGATAGCGCAGGGATAACTGCCGGAGCCTCTACGCCTGACTGGCTGATTGAAAGGATAATAAAAAGAATAAAGGAAGTCGCCGCGGTAGAATCAACTGAAGCCGTGGATTAATTAAACCCCCTTCTCTTCCAGATACTTCTCTATATCAATTGCAGCCATGCAGCCCATACCAGCAGCAGTAACCGCCTGTTTGTACCTGTGGTCAACCACATCGCCGCAGGCAAAAACGCCATCAATATTTGTCCTCGTCCAATTTTTTACCGCAATGTATCCCTTTTCGTCCAGATCAATTTGCCCTTTAAAAATAGAGGTGTTCGGCTCATGTCCGATCGCAACAAATACCCCGTCGCAATCAACATTCTTTTTTTCTCCGGTCTTCACATCCCGGAGAACCACACCCGTAACCATCCCAGCCCTGGAATCCAGCAGATCGTCAATCACAGCATTCCATATAAATGAGATCCTTGGATCTTTCATTGCCCTGTCCTGCATGATCTTTGAAGCCCTTAGTTTATCCCTGCGATGAACAATGGTAACAGAACTTGCAAAGCGCTTAAGAAAAAGCGCATCCTCCACCGCAGAATCACCGCCCCCCACCACAATAACCCGCTGGTTCTTGAAGAATGCGCCGTCGCAGGTTGCACAAGTGGACAGCCCCCTGCCGAGCAACACCTTTTCGGAATCAAGCCCCAGCATTCTCGCGGAGGCGCCGGTAGCAATTATAACAGCCCTTGCATTGTATTCACCGGATGAAGATTTCACTACAAACGGATTAACCTTAAAATTCACTTCGGTTACGGAATCCTGGACAATTTCAGCGCCAAAACGCTGCGCCTGCTTCTTCATAAGGTCCATCAATCCGGGGCCCTGCACCCCTTCCGGAAAACCGGGAAAATTCTCTACCGTTGTGGTCAGGGACAACTGCCCGCCTGGCTGCAAGCCCTCCAGAAGAAGAGGTGAAAGATTTGCCCTCCCCGTGTAAAGCGCCGCGGTGTAGCCCGCAGGTCCACCGCCGATAATTATTACATTGTATGTTTTCTCAGGCATTGTAGTGTCCTTCGTCAGCCTTAATCCAACTTAATTTACAATACTAATCATTTCCCGTAAAATTACAACAAAAAAGCAAATCTCTTGACTATGATGTAATGCTGATTGATAATAAGCCGATGAAAAAATTTTATGCTGTTTTAATTCTATCAGTCTTACTCGCGTGTGTTCCAAAAACATTAAACAAGCCCGTTGAACCACATTTGACAAAAGCAGATCCCATTGCTAAAAACATTGACAGCCAGGACCTCCGGATTAAATATGCTAATATGCTGCAAGCAATGCGGGAGGAACTGCAGAGGGGCATGTCCCTGAATCTCCCTGGTTATCCCAAGCCATATTTTGTAAGTTACCTCACGAAAAATACAGAGAATATTTCGGTAAGCGCATCAAACGGCGCAATATTCTGGGATAACAACATCCCACAGCGCACAATATATGCGGAGGTGCGTGTAGGAGATTACAATTTTGACAGCAGCGTATCCAAGGGAGAGGTTATCAATTTTCCACAGAATGAATTTGTTAATTTTTTTGCGCCCCTTGATGACAGCCTCTACGCAATGAGAAGGAAGCTCTGGTTGTTAACAGACCTGGAATACAAGGAAGCTGTTGCGGCCTATCTGAATAAAAAAGCCAACAGGGTGTATAAAATAGAAAAGGACGAAGTGCCGTCATTCTCACGGGAAAAACCTGCGGTCTTTTCCGGCAGGGCAGCGGAGTTAAATATAAATCCTGATTTTCTAAGGGAAAAATCAAGACAATTGAGCTCCTTCTTTAATAAATACAATGAGATCATAGAATCCGAGGTAAGACTTGATTTCAGAAAAAAGGCTTCTTTATACATAAATTCTGAAGGGGCATTGATACTCACAGAAAATGCAGTGTTAACAATATATATAAACGCAGAGACAAAGGCGAAGGACGGAATGCCACTGAGCAACTTCAGGGTATATTCAATAGCGGACATCAAAAATCTTCCATCTGATGAACAGTTATACAAGGATATGGAGGGGCTTATAAACGAGATTCTCGCCCTCCGGGAAGCAAAAGAAATGGAACCATACACCGGCCCGGCGATTTTGTCAGCAGAGGTTGCAGGGGTATTCTTCCATGAGGTTCTGGGGCACAGGCTTGAGGGCGAGAGACAGGATGATGAGCAGGAGGGAATGACCTTCAGCAAAAAGGTGGGAACAAGGATACTCCCTGAATTTTTCACGGTAATTGACGATCCCACGCTCGTTGAATCCGGCGGTATAACCCTTACAGGATTTTATGAGTATGATGACGAGGGCGTCAAATCACTGCCTGTCACCCTTGTTGAACAGGGGGTATTGAAAAATTTTCTCATGTCCCGGACGCCGACAAAGGGCTTTCTCAATTCAAACGGGCACGGCAGGGCCGAATCCATTCAGAAGCCCATGGGCAGGATGGGGAATTTCATCATCAGGTCAACAAACGAAAAAACAATGAATGAACTTACAGACATGCTCATTGAGGAATGCAAAAAACAGAACAAACCCTACGGGTTTATAATTGAACGGGCAAGATCAGGGGAAACAAATACCTCAAGATTCGGCTTTCAGGCATTCAAAGGAGTGCCGCTCCTTGTTTATAAAATATTCACCGAGGACAGGCACAAGGAACTCGTGCGCGGAGTTGACATAGTGGGTACACCGCTTACTGTGCTTAACAAAATCGTTGCAACAGGGAGTGATTACACCACCTTCAACGGATACTGCGGCGCCGAGTCAGGATTTATTCCGGTTTCCGTTATTTCACCGGAAATCCTTGTAAAAGAGATTGAACTACAGCGCACCAGCGCGCAGAAATCCAGACTGCCCATTCTCCCGCCGCCGTAAAGCTTTACATTTTGTCCAATGTGGCGAAAAAAAACTTGACAAATATTTTAACTCTATTATAGTATAGTTCTAATAGAGTTAAAATTAGGAGGTAGAATATGAAATCAGGGGTGTTTATTTTTTTAATAATCCTAACCCTTCCAATAGAAGCTTCATCCCAAAACTGCGCAATTAATTCGGTTAAGGGAACAGCGTACTTAAAGCGCGGAGGTGCGGAACAACTCATATCGGGCAACATATCTCTTCAATCAGGAGACGAATTAAAGACAGTGCAGGGCGAACTCGTTGCTGCATGTGGGGATAAAAGCATTGTAATGCTTAAGGAGAACACCAGCGTTATCATGAGAGAAAACACATCAACAAGCGAATCCGCTTTCAGCTTTCTCTCCTCTAATTACCCAATAACAGTCTGGGAGATCAAAGCAGGAAATGTGCTCGCCAGAATTTACCCGCCACAGGAGGTAAAGTCAAACAGCCTTTTCACCACAAACGATACGGTTGTAACCGCAAAGGGAACAGAATTCAGCATTAAGGTAAATAACGGAACGCATGTTTCGTCAATAAAGGGAACCGTTGCCGGCGCAAATATAGAAAGGACGATCACATATATCCTCCCTCAGAAAACAGCCGGGCTATTTAAGGTATCTTCTGATAATTTTCTTTTTGCAAAATCAATAAGCGGAGAATTTAACCTTATGACAAGAGAATCCATATCTTCCATTGAAACAGGAGAATCAGCGTATATCCGTACGGAAAAAGACACGGGACGAACCACTCTTCGGGTACCAAAGGATTCGCCTGGCGGAACCGTTATTTCTTCCGGAGATACAAAGATAATCGTAAATCCGGGACAGGAATTAAGCCTTGACATAACGGAAAAGAATACCATTGAGGTTTCTGCCGGAGAAGAAAACAAGAACCCCGTCCCCGGAAAGATTGTCGGTTGCGGAACCAGGGTACATATAAATCCGTCTGCCAAGGCAATGGTTGTTGCAAATCCGGCTATCAGAGCTGTAAGGATAGTCTCTCATACTGGAACAGTAAAGGTTGAAGGATCAGACGGAAGGATTGTTTATCTTGAAGGAAATCAGTCTTTTCTTGATCAATGCGGTTTGCCCGTTGCAGAGGCTGTGCCACCGGTTGAACAGCCTGCAAGCCCGATAAGCCCAGAATAGGCTAAGTCATGTTAAGGATTTTTTCTTTTATTCTCTTTACGGGTATTTTAGTAAATTCCGCCAACGCTGTCGGCAACATTCATCTTGGAAGAGTGGAATTTCATCCATATCTTGAGACAATGGGGACTTACACCAGCAATCTAACCCAGACAAAAGAGAATGCCCTCTCAAGTTTTATTGCAAAAAACAGCGTAGGGCTCGGCGCATTCTGGCCCGGAGATGTCCATCTTCTGAAAATTGATTATGGGCTAAACATCTTTACCTTCAGCAAACTCAACTACGATAAAAAATCATTTATTAAAAATTCAGCCAATATAGGGCTTGATCTGAATTTTTCAGGCGGTTTATTTTCCGAGATAAGCGATATTTATCTTGAAACACTCAGCCCTGCAAGCGGAGAGGACGCAGGCGTTATTGAGAGAACCGAGAATACCGGCAATTTTATTATAGGTTATAATCCAGGAGCAAGAGTCAATTTTTCCGTTTCATACATGAATGTCCTTCACGATTACAAACTTTCTGTTTATAACACGCTTGACAGGATGGAGCAATATGTGGGGCCGCTGGTCTATGTCAAATTAATGAATAAAACATCCCTTGTCGTTGATTATAAATTCGGAGCAATCGGTTATAAATACAGTACTGGCAGCATCAGCAAGGATTCTACTCAGCATGATATCATGATTGGGATAACAGAGAAGATAAACTCAAAACTGACATATGAGGTTAAGGGCGGGGTTGAATTGCGCAACTACAATGACCTGCCCGAAAACGACTTCTCAACCCCCATTGCCGGACTGTCCTTAATCTTCCAGCCATCCGCACTTTGGGGAATTGACCTGAAGTTCCTCCGCAGGGCTTATGAATCCAACTGGGCAACGAATTATTATTTCTTGCAGAATAAGACCGACCTGGGAGTAAACTGGTATCCAGTAACCAAAATTACTTTAACGCTTAGGACCGGCTACGAGTTTAATCAGTACACAAACGAAGAGAGCAATCCATCCACTGGTTCCCAGGAAAAAAGAACTGACGGAGTATTACCTTTCGGTATTGATATAACATACGATATAAAATCCTGGCTTAAGACTAACTTTGGGTATTCCTTAAGATCAAGGAGTTCCAATTTTGATCAGTGGGATTACAGCGAAAACAGGATTTCATTAGCAATTCTTATAGTTTTGTGATAACATATTACCCCTAAGATGAGGGGATATAGCAAGATAACTTGTTTTACTTTCTCGCTTCTTGTGTTCGGAGCATGCGTTATTTCTCCGGAAGAGAGAAAGGCTAGTTTATCAAACCGTCCTGTTATAAGGTCGGTGGTTGTGGTACCCTTTATAAACTATTCTGGGGCAAAGAATGCAGAATTGGACGTTAATGGTATCTTCATCTCCGCCCTTAGAAATTACAGATGGCTCAAGGTGATAGGAAAAAAAGATATAGACAATTACCTAAGAAAAAGAGGTATTAAAAAGCGCCTAACCTACGACCGCATAACAGCGCTTACGCTGGGAAAGATTTTCAGAGCAGATGTTGTGATTTATGGCTCAATATTATCTTACTATGACAGAAACACAGAGAGCCGGGAAGGGAAAAGCCCGTCGCTTTCCATGGATGTAAGAGTAATTGACACAAGGAGCGGCAGAACCGCAGATGCCTACACAGTTTCAGGTATTGCCTATCCAAATCTGTTCAGGTCGTCGGTGGAGGATTCATTCACCGCTGCTATAAATGATGCAATACATAATATAACATCAGATTTAATAGAAGGGAGGTAAAGATTGGAAATAATGAAAAAAAATATTATTTTTTCAATTCTCTTCATTGTGGTCGCCGGGTGTGCAAAAACAATAAAAGAATCCCGCGTGGAAAATCCGGCAATCCTCCGGGCAACGAAATGTATTGCTGTCCTACCCCTTGAAAACCTATCCGGCAAGGTAATGGCTGGCTACAAAATGGCAGAGATTGTATCATCCGAAATAATTACTTCAAAGCGATTCGGGGTAATGGAGCCGATAGAAGTACTGAAGACCCTCGCTGCGGCAAAGATTCCGCTGACTGCAAGAATTGACAGCATGAAGGCTCAGGAAATAGGCATGGCGCTCGGGGTAGATGCTGTGATCTCCGGCACTCTCAGGGAATTTTCCTTCCATGGACCCTTTGCCGAACTTGGCGAGGGGGCACCAGTCGTTTCATTTGAATTGCAATTGGTGGACTCTTCTAACGGAACAACTGCCTGGTCCGGTAAAGTGGAGAGCATAGGAAAAGAAGCAATTGATACCAGCAGGAATTATCTGATTAATCATGCGAGAAACGCTGTAAATGAAGGAATTAGTCCGCTATTTGAATCAGTAAACCCGAGGAATATCTACATTCCCTGCTGGAGGAAGCCGCCCCCTGCTGTTGCCGCAACGCCATCCGCTCCTGCCCAGTCAACCCAGCAGAGGCCGGCTGCCCCGCCGACATCGCTAAAACCCACTCCTGTTACTGCTCCTGCACCACAGAAAACAGGACCAGCAAAGATTGAACTTATAAATGCAAGCGGTAAACCAACTGTTGTTGACATTGTCGGGATGACCTTACTGTCAAATAATCACGATTTGCGGAAGATAACAGACCAGAAAACGCCTGCTAATACCACTGCGATCTATTATAAACCCGGGTATGATACTGAGGCCCAGAAGATAGCGGGAGAGATTAAAAAGGGACTTAACATTATCAGAAAAGATAATCTGCCGAATGATGTTGACATACAGATAATTGCAGGCAAAGACTTCTAAATGAATTAATGTGGATTAATTGAAAGATGAACTTCAAGAGAAATATCGCTTCTGTGTGCGTCCTGTTGTTTGCAATATTTCTTAACACTGCAATATCAACAGCCCAGGATTACAGGATCAGAGAACGGGATGTTCTTAAAATAACAGTCTATGAACATCCGGATCTCACCATCGGTGTGCGGGTAAGCGGAGATGGGACAATTACATTTCCCCTTCTTGGGAATATAAAAGTCGCAGGACTCACTGAAAAGGAGGCTGGGGAAAATATCCTCCGCCTCCTTGCCGACGGCTACATTATAAATCCGCAGGTAAGCATACTCGTAGAAGAATACAAAGATTTTGTCTATGTTACCGGCGAGATAAAAAAGCCTGGAGCTTACCCCTTTGAAGAGGGTATGACTGTCCTCAAGGCAGTGACCCTTGCTGGTGGGTTTACCGATAAAGCTTCTGTAAGGAGGATAAAGATCCTGCGGGGCACGGTAAAAATAAATACTGCTCCTGATGAAAAGGCAACAGATAAAAAAAACGAAAAAGATAACAATAAAAATAATAACACAACCGAAATAAAGGCAAAGGCAGAAGACCCTATTTATCCCAACGACATAATTGTTGTTCCGGAGAGTTTTTTCTAAGGGGGAATAAGTGAAAAGGAGCAATCTTGCAGGATAACATAGGAAATTATCAAAAGGACTCTTACCAGGAAGAGACTGAACTGCATATCAGGGATTACTGGAAGATATTCCAGAAATACCAGTGGTTCATCCTTGTTTTCTCCATAGTGGTTGTAACGCTAACAACTGTCTGGACATTCATGCAAAAACCAGTTTACATGGCAGGTACCACAATATGGATTGAAAAAGAAGCCCCCAGGGTGGTATCCTTCCAGGAAGTCATGCCTGTTGATACATCAACTACCGACTACTACCAGACCCAGTACCAGATTCTCCAGAGTCAAACTATCGCTAAAAAAACGCTTTTAAAACTAAGCCTATTCAACAACCCTGAATTCAGTCCCGGGTATAATACAACCCGGGAGGCTCCGAAAACATATGAAGATATAGAGACCGGAGCAGTAAACGCATTTCTGGCAAAGCTCAAAATAGAACCGGTAAGAAATTCAAGAATTGTTAAGATAAACTTTGAATCATTTAACCCCAAACTTGCTGCAACTGTGGCAAATGCTATTGCAGATGTTTACATTGAACAGAACCTTGATACAAAAACCGGGGTATCGCAGGAGGCTGTCATCTGGCTGCAAAAGAAGATTGAAGAACTGAGACAGAAGCTGGAATCTTCGGAAATGGATGTACAAAAATATAAGGAGAAAAATCGGATTATCGCTATTGAAGAGAAGGAAACTATCACAGCCCAGAGGCTCAGCGAACTGAACCAGCAGCTTCTTGAGTCGCAGACTAAAAGGGTTGAGGCGGAGACAAGATATAATAGCCTTAAAAAGTTAAGTCTTGAGCCTGAAATGATCCAGTCTACCCAGGAGGTTATCAGCAATTCCTTTATTCAATCTCTTAAGACCCAGGAGGTTGTTCTTGAAAAAGAGATTGCTGAAATGGCTAACAAATATGGGCCAAAACATCCTCAGATGGAGCGCATGCAGTTACAGTTAACAGAGATCAAAGAAAGAATAGACAAAGAGGTTAGGAAGATAATCAATTCCATCAAAACAGAATATGAGGTTGTGAAAGCAAGGGAAGAGATCCTCAGAAAAGCCTTTGAGGATATGAAGGCAGAGGCTTTTGAGTTAAATAAAAAATCCATAGAATACGGTGTGTTAAAGCGGCAGTCAGACAGCGACAGGCAAATGTATGAGATCCTGCTTAAGAGATTGAATGAAGCAAGCGTAGGCGAGGATATCCAGACCGTGAATGTCCGGATTGTTGACAGAGCCGATGTTCCAAAAGCGCCGATAAAGCCTAGAAAATTACTGAATATAGTGCTTGCAATAATGATCGGACTCGGGCTCGGAGCAGGGCTGGCATTTTTCTTTGATTACATGGACAATACCTTCAGGACGCCGGAGGATGTGGAGGAGATCTTAAATACCCCTTTTCTTGGTATTGTCCCGAATATTCAAATAAAAGAATCTGATAAACCCGATAGCAGGGACATGATAGTGCAAGTCAATCCCAGGTCCACATCCGCAGAAGCATTCCGCTCCATAAGAACCAATCTTCTTCTTTCTTCAGCGGATCACAGACCTGAGGTGCTTCTGGTAACAAGCCCCGGACCCAGTGAGGGCAAGAGCCTGATAGCCATAAACCTTGCCCTGATCCTTGCCCAGACAGGAGGCAGCGTTGTCCTCGTTGATGCAGATATGCGAAAACCAAGAATTCACAAGGTATTCAATGTTGACGATTCAAAGGGCCTAAGCACTCTCCTTGTTGAACGCACAGAAATGAATGAGGTAATAGTAAATTCCGGCATCCCAAATCTCTATATAATACCAGGGGGACCAAAACCGCCAAATCCATCAGAGCTGCTCGGCTCCAAGAGAATGACCGAAATTCTGAAGGAACTAAAAGGGCGTTTTGAGAGAATTATAATTGATTCTCCCCCAATTATCGCCGTTACTGACGCACCGGTAATTTCAACAATCTGCGACGGAGTTGTGCTTGTCCTTAAAGCTGGCATGACCTCAAAAGATCTTGCAAAGAGATCCCTCAAGAATCTAAGGGATCTGAACGCAAGGATTCTCGGCGCAGTATTGAACGATGTTGACCTTGAAAAGGACAAGTATTATTACTATTATCCCTATTATAACAAGTATTATAAGCATTACGCTGGCGAATCAAAGGGAAGCGGTAAAGGATGAATGCAAAACAACCATTTTGAATATCGCCTTTGATTATCCTTGATGATTATGTTCAAAGTATTTTTTGAATTCTGCCTTATCTCAATTCTTGTTATATTAACGATTGCATTTGCAGGAAACACGGACCTTGCGCATGCAACCGGAGAGGTAACGCTCTTTCTCCTGCTTCCCCTGACAATATTATTTCAAAACAACTTTGCCAACGGCGTTAGAAAAATATCTGAAAACCCTGCAACAAAATTCTTCCTGGCAATTCTGCTAATCTCCCTTCTCCATGGCGCAGCGTGGCTTAATTTGAGCATATACCCCGCCTACTCCATCTCATCCGCCAGAACCCTTGTCAGCTGTTTCTATGCTTTCCTGCTTTCTGTGCTTCTTCTTAATGAACGCAGCGCAATCATAAGGTTCTGCGTTTTTCTGATGATATTCGGAGCGCTGGAGGCAGGAATAGGTCTATCTCAGGCATTCTCCGGCCGGAACACCCTGTTCGGCATTATCACCCTGCCGAAGGACTGGAGGGCATACGGGACATTCTACAATTCTGATCACTTTGCCGCCTTTCTTGAGATGTGCTTCTTTACCTCACTGGGAATCCTGATGAGCATCCTGCCTTCAAGTGAGCGGTTCCTGCACTGGCGGGACAGGGTTCATTCCCTGAAGGGGAAAGAAAAAAATATTTTTGCGCTTATATCTTTATGTTTGCTTCTGCTCTTTCTCGGCATCGTATTTACCAAGTCAAGAATGGGAATTATCTCCACATTCTCCGCCCTTGCCCTCTTTGTGATTTTTTTCATCCAGAAAAAAAGAATGAGTGCTCATAAAAGGCAGATTACCTATCTCATAGCAATTT
>Ga0209619_10002939_pt1 | contig 12289 bp, 12 predicted proteins | sample Rifsed16ft3_FD_184011 | JGI IMG/M metagenome (GOLD analysis project Ga0209619, IMG submission 184011) | Soil microbial communities from Rifle, Colorado, USA - sediment 16ft 3 (version 2) | ecosystem: Environmental > Terrestrial > Deep subsurface > Rock core/Sediment | place: Rifle, Colorado... | reverse complement strand
CCAGTTGCCCGATGGCGGCGGCATCGTGGTTCCCCAGGAGACAGACCAGGTTGGGCAAAGCCCGGAGTATGGTGATGCACTCGTTGGGGTCCGGACCGTAGCCCACCACATCGCCGAGACACCAGACCGCGTCCACGCTGCCGGCAGCCTGCAATACGGCGTTCAGCGCGTCGGCGTTGGCGTGGATGTCGCTGATGATGAGCACGCGCATGGAATGCTGGGGGTCATGCTTTTAGGTTACTGGGACCGAAGGCGCCCGGTAACAGTTCAGCCACCGTGCCTTCGCGGAGCACTTCTCCAGCTTCATTGGCAACCAGCACCAGGGTTTCGAGGGAAAATTCGGCCAGGACTTGACGGCAGGAACCGCAGGGTGTGCCACCGTCGCGGGTAACCACGGCGATGGCCTGGAAGTCCTTTTCCCCTTCGCTAACCGCTTTGAAAACCGCCACGCGCTCGGCGCAAATGGAATCCGGGTAGGCGGCATTTTCAATATTGGCGCCCTGGTAAATGACGTCTGACGAGGTCAACAAGGCGGCGCCAACGCGATAGTTGGAATAGGGAGCATAGGCGTTGGCCTGTGCCTGCCGGGCTGCAGCCAACAGGTCTGCGCGCCTCTCTTTACTTAACACGGGACTCTCGTTTTTTAGCGGGCTTGGCAATCACGGTCTTGCGAGCACGCACGCGGCGAATGCGCCGGCCCACGATTTGTTCAATGGTCATGCTGACACCTTCCTCTTCCAAATTCTCGCCTACCTTGGGCACGCGGCCGAAACGGTTGAAAACATAGCCGCCCAGCGTGTCGGCGTCTTGGCTGCTTAAGCGGCTGCCGATGATCTCATTGAAGTCATCCAGGTTGATGCGACCATGAAAGATGAATTCGCCTTCGGCGACCTTTTGGTAGGAGAGCTCTTCCCCGTGATCGTATTCATCCTGGATCTCGCCGACGATCTCTTCCATCATGTCTTCGAGAGTGACCAACCCGGCCACGCCGCCGTATTCATCCACCACGATGGCAATGTGAATGCGGCCGGCCTGCATTTCTGCCAGCAGGTCATCCAGCTTCTTTGACTCGGGAACGAAGTTGGCGGGCCGCAGCAGTTCGCGCAGCGATTTGACGGCGCCGGGGGCGCGTCCCACGCGGAGCAGATCCTTGGCGTACAGCAATCCGACGATGTTGTCGATCGTTTCTTTAAAGACCGGAACGCGCGAGTATCCCGATTCGAGCAAGGCATCCACGGCCTGGTCGACCGGGGTGTGCACATCCAGCGCGTAGATATCGATACGGGGCACCATGATCTCGCGCACCAGGGTGTCGCCGAACTCGAAGATGGAGAAGATCATTTGGCGCTCGTCTTGTTCCAACACGCCCGACCGCTGGCTGGCATCTACGAAAGAGCGCAATTCGTTTTCGGTAATAGTCACCAGCTGCTGGGGTTCACTGTGGCCCCGATTGGAAAGACGAGCCGGCAGGATCAATAAGGGCCGCATGAGCAGGGACACGGCGCGGGCCAAGGGGCTGAGCCGCAGTGCCCAATGTTCAGGGTCACGCAACACGCGGCGCTCCACGAAAAATTCGAAGAGCCAAATGAGCAGGGCGATCAACAGCAAGAGCCCGCCCAAGTTTTGAATGGGAATAATGGCCGTTTCCAGCGGGATGACCAGGGCCAAGACCAAGCCGGCAATTAGGAAGCGCAGCAGGGTGAGCGAAAGGCGCAGACTGTCACGCAGGCTGGCGCGGCGCTTGATCAGGTCCAGGGCGCGATCCACTTTGATGCCCTGCTCTTCGCTGAGCGAGGCCAAGCGGGAATAGCGCGCATTTAGAATCCCAGCGCGGGTGGCAGTGATAACCAGATCAAAGATGAGCAGCAGGACTAACAGGTATCCGAGCGGACTAATCTGAATCCTCCAATTTGCGGATGGCGCGGGCAGGCACACCCACCACCACGGTGTTGGCGGGCACATCCTTGGTGACCACCGCGCCGGCGCCGGTGCGCGCCCCCTTGCCGATATGCAAAGGAGCAACCAGCATGGTGTCGCTGCCGATGAAGACCCCCTCTTCGATCACGGTTTTGTTCTTATTCTTGCCATCGAAATTAGCGGTGATAGTGCCTGCGCCGATATTGACGTTGGCGCCGATGGTGGCGTCTCCGATGTAAGAAAAGTGGCCCATTTTCACCCCAGGCCCCAAAGTGGAGCTCTTTACCTCGCCGAAGTTGCCCATGTGCACGCCATCCCCCAGTTGGGCGCCGGGGCGCAGGTGGGCAAAGGGGCCGATTTCCACATGGTTTTCGATAATGGCCGTCTCGACCACGGCAGCCAAGATCTTACAGGCGTTGCCTACGCGGCTATCTCGGATCACGGTGTTGGGGCCGATGACGCAATCTTCGCCGATGTGGGTAGTTCCCAGCAACATGGTGTTGGGCCATAGCACCGTATCCTGCCCAATGGTGGCGCCGGCTTCAATAAAGGTGGACTGCGGGTCAATCAGCGTAACGCCGGCCAGCATCCAATGCTGATTAATGCGCTTGCGCAGCGCGACCTCAGCTTCGGCTAAGTGCACACGGGTATTGACGCCAATGGCTTCGTCCGGGTCTGCTAAGGCGACTGTGGCAACCTGCTCATTGGCTTTGGCGGCCAGCTCAAGCAGATCGGTCAGGTAATACTCTTTTTTCTTTGGGGAAGGTTTGAGTTTGCCCAGCGCTGACCACAACCAATCGGCACGGAAACAATAGGCGCCGACGTTCAATTCATCGATAGCCAATTCCGCGGGGGAAGCCTCGGCTTCCTCGATGATGGCAAGCACTTCGCCGGAGCTGCCGCGCTTCACGCGGCCAAAGCCGCGGGCCCGGCTGTGCTTGAGGACCAGCATGCTGAAGGGCCCTTGGTTCTTTTGTTGGGCGGCAAGCAGCGCTTTTAGAGTGTCGGATGTGAGCAACGGCAGGTCGGCATTGGAAACAAGGACCAGATCGGCTTTGCCTTCGCAGGCATCCTTGGCTTGCAGCACGGCGTGCCCCGTGCCAAGCTGCTCCGCTTGCTCGATGAAATCGGCGCCAGGACCCACCACCGCACGAATGGCTTCAGCGCCGTGGCCTACGACCAGCAGGGGGCGGCCTTCACCTAGGCCCTCGGCAGTTTCGAGGGCGTGCAGGACTATCGGGCGCCCAGCCAGGAGGTGAAGTAATTTCGGCAGGCGAGAACGCATACGGGTCCCCTTGCCGGCAGCCAATAGGATGACGCAGGCACTCATGGGTGCTGGCCTTTTGGAATGGGGAAAGACCGCCCTGGCTGAAAAGGCCGAAACGAATAAACCTGATCTGGCTTGGAGAGGTTAAATAGCTCTGGTAAAGGAGGTTCTTCGGTTTTTTTAATAGGCATCGATTTGAGTTGCAGTCGGGGCGCCTGGACTCGAACCAGGATCCACGGATTCAAAGTCCGGTGTGCTGCCATTGCACCACGCCCCAGCACTGCCCGCTTAGGGGGGCAACAAGTGAAATTGTAACATAGCGAAATTCCGGCGGAAATTGAAGGGATGGATCACCCGCTAAAGGATGGGATAGCGAACAAGCGAGCCTAAAGCAAAATGCTCACTGGGTTGAGTCAGGAAAAAGCCGAGAAAGGGGTGGTGCAGGGGCTAATCTTTTGGAGCCAGACCTAATTGCACAGCTTGTTCGTAGGTGAGGGCGCCGGGCCTGGGCGCCGAAGGCAATTCTTTTTCTTTGTTCTTCCAGTACTTGTCGGTGCGGCTGCGGCTGATGGGTCGGGTTTCTGCCTTATCCAATAAGCGTTCCAGGTGGGGGTCAGTATCCGTTATCTGTCTGGCAGGCCTTTGCGGTTGGTGCGCGACGCCTTGAGTTGCCAGTTCCAGCCTGTCCAGCTCGGCTAGGATGCGCCCGACGGATTTTCGCAAGGCCTCGGCGTGGGCGGCCGAGCGGGCGGCGGTGAGGGGCTTGGTGGCGACCAACAAGGCATAAGAGGAACTTACGCTGGTCAAGTGCAAATGATAATCTTTGCCGCGGAAGGCGAGGAGATCGTCGCGTTGGTCGGCTTTGGCAAAGGCGGCAATGTGACCGGCGGCGAAAAAGGCGGCCATCAAATGGGGCATCAACGAAGTTTCGATCTCATCATCGGGAAGGGCACCGGCGCGCGCCAGGATCTGGCCGCGTTCATTGATAAGGGCCACACTCAAAGCCTGAAGATTGAGGCGCAGCTGGGCCAACTGCTCCGAGATGTGCTTGGCCGCGTGGTCTGCGGTGGAGAATTCCTTCTCCATAGCTGTGATCTCGGGCGGCAGGATGCTCTGGGCCATGCCGAAGAGGCGCTCAACCGCGTCCAGCAGATCCGAAAGCTCCACTGGCTTGAAGAAAAACGCATCGGCCCCGGAACGGGCCACCTGTTTGCGGATCTCGGCTTCATGCACTCCACTTACCAAGATCACTTTGGTATTCGGTTCGCGACGGCGAAAACGGACCATTAACTCCAGCCCGGAGATCCCCGGCAAGAGCACATCGGCCAGGAGCAGATCGAAGGGGCCCGAATCCAGCGCCCTGAGAGCTTCCTCGGCGGAGGAGGCAATGACAACGTCGAAGGCGGGGTCCAGGCTTTCGAGCCCGGCGCGAAAAACTTCGGCGCTTTCCCGCTGATCCTCAACGAGCAAGATGCGTTTAACGGACATCGCGCGGGAATTCTAGCATCAAGCGGGATGGCGGGGGGAAAAAGAAGGGCGGAGATTAGGGATACAGAGATTAGAGATTGGAGATTACCGACAAATCGAGGGTGTTCACACGGAAAGCAGATTGCGCTAATCGCGCTGAAGGACCACCCAGGGGGTGCCGTGCTGCGGGTTGGGATGAACATGGAGGGGAACGTGATAGGCGCCTTGCAGAATCTCAGTGGTCAACACCTCGGCAGGTTTGCCCGAGGCGCGAATGCGGCCCTCCACCAGCAGGACAAGCCGATCAGCGTACAAGGAAGCCAGGTTGAGATCGTGCATGGTCACCAACACGGCCAAATTATGCTCGCGGGCCATGCGGCGCATGAGACTAAGCAAACCAACCTGGTGGTGCAGGTCCATGTGGGCGGTGGGCTCATCTAGCAGCAGGATGGGGCAATCCTGGGCCAAAGCACGCGCCAGGATGACGCGTTGCTGCTCACCACCCGAAAGCTCGCCAATGCGGCGGTCGCTGAGATGGCTTAGGTCAGCAGCTTGCATGACGCGCTGAATGTGATGAAGATCGCGGGGTCCGAGGTGGCCTAACCAACTTAAGTGCGGGGTGCGACCCAGTGAAACACACTCGAACACCGTGAAGACGGGGGGCAATTGTGTAGATTGAGGCACCACTGCGATCTGACGGGCGCGTTCTCCTGCAGACAGCGCCGACACATCCCTCCCTTCAATAAAAACAGTCCCCGAAGCGGGCTGGAGCACGCCGCTCACGGCGCGGATCAAGCTGGTCTTCCCGGAGCCATTGGGGCCGATGAGGCCAAGCACTTCGCCGCGCGCAAGCTCTACATCGAGGTCGTGCAGCACCTCCTTTTCGCCATAGGCCACGCACAGGGAGCGAACAGAGAGCATGGGCTACCAGATCAGCGCGGCTTTGGCGCGGCGCAACAACCAGAGGAAGAAAGGGACACCAACCAGCGCGGTAAGGATGCCGACCGGCAACACCTGTGGGGCAAAAAGCGAGCGGGCCAACAGGTCGGCCAGCAGAAGGGCGGCAGCTCCGCCCAGAATGGAAAGCGGGAGGAGGCGGCGATAATCGCCGCCCCAGACGAGGCGAAGCGCATGGGGGACGATGAGACCGATAAAGCCGATCATCCCCGAGAAGGCGACGGCCGCTGCGGCGGCAAGGGAAGCGGCAAGGATCAGAACGATTTTGATGCGCTCGACGGGCAAGCCCAGTTGTTGTGCTTGCTCTTCGCCCAGTTGGAGCACATTAAGCTGGTGCCCGGAAACCAGCAGCAGGCCGAGGCCAATCACAATGTACGGCAGCGCGGCGAACACAGGCTGCCAGCCGCTCAGCGTGGCGCCCCCCAGCAGCCAGGCCAGGGCCCGGCGCAATTCGTTTTGGGAGTAAAGCATCAGGAAGGAGGAGAGCGCGGTGGCGAAGGAACTCACTGCGACACCCGCCAGGATCAGCGTAGTGACGGGAACGGTTTTACCGATGCGGGCGATAGCCACCACCACCGCAACGGCCAAGAGGGCACCCAGGAAAGCCGCTGCTGGGATGGTGTAGAAACCCAACGTGGTGGTGGGCCAGCTTTGCCCCATCACAAAGACGGTGCCCAAACCGGCGCCGGAGGCCACGCCGATCAGGTAGGGATCAGCAAGCGGGTTGCGGAATAACCCCTGGTAAGCGGCGCCGCTGCCTGCCAAGGCGGCCCCGGTGAGGGCAACCAAGATGGTATGCGGCAGGCGAACGTCGTAGACGATGGTGGCGCTGGTTGCGGGCAACGGGCCCCCGACAAGCGCCTGCAAGAGGTCGCCGGGGGGGATAACTACCGAACCAATGGCAACGCTGAGCAGCAGGGCGAGAGCCACGAAGAGCCCGTTTATCAGGAACGGCTGTCTCTGCAGGAAGGATGGTTTCATTGGATGCGGCCGAGAGGCAAGGCCTCGTTCTTTTCGGCTAGTCAAACAGGTCCGGGTGAAGAAGGCGAGCCAGTTCTTCCAGGGCATCCACCAGGCGCGGCCCAGGCCGGCTGATGAGATTGTCGTCGAAGGGGTAGACCTGGCCGGATTTCACCGCGGCCAGGTCCGCCCAGCCGGCGCGCTGGCCAACGGACTCCACGGTGATGCCATAAGCCGCATCACCCAGGAGGATCAGATCGGGATTCTGGACGAGCAACTCTTCGATGCTAATCTGGGCAAAAGCGCCTTGCAGACCCGCTGCTGCATTTCGGCCGCCGGCGCGGGCAATGAGCAGATCGATGAAGGTACCAGCCCCCGAAGTCCAGGGGGCGGAGGGGTCGCTGGCGTCCAATTCGTAAAAGACAGTCGGCGTGTTGGTTTTTGCGGCCAAAGCGGCATCCACAGCGGCTACCCGTTCCTGTAAAACTGCGTTCAACGCGGCAGCTTCGTCGTTGCGGCCGGTTAGTTGGCCTACGATAGCGAGGTTGGCATACAGCCCATCGAAATCAGCCGGGTTGGCCAACCAGAACACAGTCACGCCCAATTGTTCCAGTTGGGCGACTTGTTCGACGGGAGTAATTTCAGCAGCCAGCACCAGGTCCGGTTCCAAGCTGATGATCAATTCGGTGTTCAATTCGATGAAGGTATCGCCGATATCGGTGACATCCTGGGCTTCAGGTGGAAAATCGGAGAGGACATCGCGGCCGACCAGTTGAGAGCCGGCGCCGAGCGCGAAAAGGATCTCGGTGTTGGAAGGCGCCAGGGAGATGATGCGCTGGGCGGGCGCTTCGAAGGTGAGGGTGCGCTGCAGGCCATCGGTGATGGTGAGCGGGAAAGCGGCGGCGGTTGGGGCGAGGGTGGGCGCGCCCTGGGTGGTGCTGACCGCCGGGGCGGGCAGGGTAGGCTGCGCGGTGGGGCTGGCGCAAGCAGCCAGGAACAGGGTGACGAGTAGGGCCGAAAGAGAGGTAAGCTTCATGGCGAGTCTCCTAACTAGCAAGTTAAACAAAAAACCCTGCACGTGGCAGGGAGGAACAGGCAGAACCAGGTTCTGGCTGGTGCGCTTCCCTGCCACGGGGACGAGCACTGCAATGGCCTCCGGGCCGGCGACCTGGCTTACCGCGCGAGGCGGATCACAGTTGCGGGACAGCGCCGGAATCTCACCGGCTTCGCAGTATGCCGCTGCAAGCAGCGGCCACCCGGATACAAATGGTAAATTACAGGTCTTTATTGTATAGGTTGGAATAGACAGAGTCAAGTTTTTGGGTACCCTATAATCCAGGCACCGAGGACGAAATGCTGAAGGCCTTGAAAAATTTTGTTCGCAAAATACTGATCCACCCGTTTGGATATGACCTGGTTCCTTTAAAACAAGAACTGGCGAACGCGCCTTTGGCGGTAGGCACACCGCCGGTAGTAGCGAAAGCGGGAAGCGAGAATATCGACCTGTATATCCACTGGTTTGGGGAAGAGGCTGTGCGCCAGCGGCGGTTCTACAACGTAGGCGCCGAGGCGCAGTTCCACCATTCGGCGTGGACCAAGGTCAATCATCCCAGCGAACATTATGGGTCTGAACAAATCGATATCCCTTGGGACTTGATGTCCGACCAACCTCTACCCATTGAAGACGGGCAGGCCAAGGTGGTCTTCTCGCGCTATACCCTGGAGCATGCGACGAATGAGGCGGTTGAGCACTTTTTAAGCGAAGCTTACCGGACTCTGGCGAATGATGGTTTTCTGCGGGTGATCGTCCCTGATATTGAGATCTATTATGCGGCCTACCAGTTGAAGGACGAAGCGTTCTTTTACCGGCCGAAACACGACCTGAAAACTTTTCCCAACGATGATTTCCTTTCTAACATCAACGCGGCTTCCTTCGAGCAGAAGTTCTTGTGGAATTTTGCCAGCAGCGCTAGCGTGCTGCACGCGGACGGCGCTGCTGAGCGGATTTCCGACCAGGAATTCCGAAGGATCTTTGCGGAGCTGAGTTTTGAAGATGCTCTGGATCATTGCACGGCTAAATGTTCCTTGGAGGTGCAGCGCCGCCATCCGGAAAATCACATCAACTGGTTCACTGCGGGCAAGTTGCAGGCTTTGATTCGAAAGGCCGGGTTTACCCGTGTTTATCGATCAGGTTATGGGCAAAGCCTTTGCCCTGTTTTACGTGATAGCCAATTGCTGGAGGCGCGCGATCCGGAAGTTGGCTTGTTTATAGAAGCCCAAAAATAAGGCTTTACCAGGCTTCGGCCGTCTGCCTATAAATAGCCCCATTGACATTTAGCCGCGCGCATGTCAGAATTCATTTTCTGAAAGCTGGCATGAAAGAGCGTGAATATCGCCTCTTGGAGGCTATTTCGGCAGATGAAAGCGTGACTCAGGCGGGCCTGGCGCTGCATTTAGGCATTGCCGTAGGGAGCGTCAACTGGTATATCAAGCGCCTGATCAGCCGGGGTTATCTGAAGGCTACCCGAATGGACCGTACCCGCCTGCGCTATAACCTCACCTCTGAGGGCATGGCCGCTTTTACGCGCAACGCAGTCCAATATATGAAAGATTCGCTGCAGGTCTATCGCGACCTGCGACATCAGGCCCGAGAGATGGCCCTCCAGATCCAACGTAGAGGAATTCAGGAAGTATATTTGGAGGGCAACGATGAGGTCATGGACATTTTGAGGCTTACCTGCTTGGAGATGGGGATCAGCCTGCAAACGGAACCCGAAAAATGGTCGGTTAGCCGGAATGGACGCGGTTACGAATTGAAGGAAGCAGCGTAGTTACGATGGAAGAACAAAAACGTTGGGACCTCTATAACCAGTTTTCGTTGTGGGGCGACTTGGACCGCTACACAAAGATGCTGGCACGCTATGAGTTATTCAAGCTCATTGCCGATAAGCCGGGGGATATCGTGGAGGGAGGTGTGCTGAAGGGGGCTGGTTTGCTCTATTGGGCAAAATTGATCGAGATCTTCAACCCGCAATCTCGCCGAAAAGTGATCGGCTTTGATACCTTCGAGGGTTACCCAGAAGACGGCGCCAGAGGCCACGACCGCAAAACCGCTAAAGACTTCAAGCAAATACAAATCCAAGATCGCCAGGATGTGGCCCTCAAGACAATTATGGAGACTGCCAGACAACAGGGTTTGGACCAACGCATCGAACTAGTGCAAGGGAAAGCAGAAGAGAGCATCCCGCGCTATGTAAAAACCCACCCGGGGTTTCGGGCGGCTTTGATCGACCTTGATTTCGTGCTTTATGAGCCCACCCTGGCCGCACTAGAATCGCTTTATTCAACCGTAGTGCCCGGGGGAGTAGTGGCGCTGGATGAGTATGCAGTTCCTGGCGCGGGGGAAACCGAAGCCGTAGACCAATTTTTAGCAGGCAAAAGCGTAAAGTTGCTGTCTTTCCCCTGGGCGAAAAGCCCCACGGCGTATTTTGTGAAAGAGCAGACCCTTGGTTAAGCCCACCATTCGGATCGGTAACCGGCAGATCGGGCCAGGGGAACCGACTCTGATCATTGGCGAAGTGGCCCAGTCCCACGACGGCAGCCTGGGAATGGCGCACGCATTTATTGACGTGATCGCAGAGGCCGGCGCGGACGCGGTCAAGTTCCAAACCCATATCGCCGCGGCGGAAAGCACACCGCAGGAAAAATTCCGCGTGCCTTTCAGCCGCCAGGATGCGACGCGCTTTGATTATTGGAAACGGATGGAGTTTAGTGAAGGGCAATGGAAAGAATTGGCGGCGCATGCGGCTGAACGCGGGCTGCTGTTTTTAAGTTCACCATTCTCAATAGAAGCCGTGGAATTGTTGGATCGGATCGGCGTGCCGGCCTGGAAAATCGCCTCCGGGGAAGTGGTGAATTTCCCTCTATTGGAAAAAATGCTGGCTACGCAAAAGCCCGTGCTTTTATCGGCAGGGATGAGCTCGTGGGCCGAGATAGATAAAGTGGTTGCCTTTTTTCAAAAAAACAATGCCGCGTTGGCTATCTTCCAATGCACCACATCCTATCCCTGTCCGCCTGAAGAGATCGGCTTGAACGTCATCCGGGAAATCCGGGAGCGGTATGCCGTCCCGGTGGGACTCTCGGACCATTCGGGAAAGATCTATGCAGGCCTGGCAGCTGTTAGCCAGGGGGCCAATCTGATCGAGGTGCATGTAACGCTGAGCCGGGGAATGTTTGGGCCCGACGTGCCAGCTTCATTGACGCCCAAGGAATTGCGGCAACTGGTTGAAGGGATAAGGTTTATCGAGGCTGCCCTGGCCGCTCCCGTGGATAAAGACCGGGCTGCCGAACAAAGGGCTGAGTTGCGGGAGTTGTTCTTTCACAGCCTGGTGGCGAAGCAAGACCTACCTGCCGGAACCGTGTTGCAACGAGAACACCTGGCGGCCAAGAAACCGGGAACAGGAATACCGACAGAGCGATTGCCACAACTGATCGGCCGCAGGCTGGCCCGCGATCTAAAGCGCGACCAGCTGCTGGCGGAGGAGGACCTGGCTTAATGGCGCGCAAAATAGGGTTAGTGGTCACGGCGCGGCCCAGCTACGCGCGCATCAAAACCGCGCTGCAAGCCATCAAGCAGCACGATGAGCTCGAGCTGCAATTGATCGTAACGGCTTCGGCTTTGCTCGATCGCTATGGCAGCATCGTCAACTATATCGAGCAAGACGGTTTTGAAATTGCCGCCCGGGTCTTTATTGTGCTGGAGGGCGAGAACCTGATCACCTCGGCGAAGTCTACCGGACTGGGCATCATGGAACTGGCCACCATCTTTGACAATCTACGACCCGACGTGGTGGTTACGGTAGCCGACCGCTACGAGACTCTGGCAACGGCAGTGGCTGCCGCGTATATGAACATTCCCCTGGCGCATGTGCAGGGCGGAGAAGTGACCGGCTCGGTGGATGAAAAAGTGCGGCACGCGGTGAGCAAGCTGGCCAACCTGCACTTTGCCTCGACCCAGGGGGCGGCGGAGCGCTTGATCCGCATGGGCGAAGACCCCAAGAGCGTGTTCGTCACCGGCTGCCCGTCGATCGACTTGGCGGCTGAGGTGTTGAAGAACCCGGACCTGGACTTCGATCCGTTCAAGAAATACGGCGGCGTGGGCGCTTCCAGCGACCTGGCAGACGGCTATGTGGTGGTGATGCAGCACCCTGTGACCACCCAGGTGGGTGAGTCCCGAGCGCAGATCAGCGCAACCCTGGAAGCGGTGGAGGCCACCGACCTGCCGGCTATGTGGTTCTGGCCTAATGTGGATGCCGGTTCGGATGATATTTCGCGCGGCATACGCATCTTCCGCGAGAAGGGCCGTGGCAAAAAATTCCATTATTTCAAAAACATGGAACCCGAAGACTTTTTGAGGTTGGTGTACAACAGCAAGGCGATCATCGGCAACTCCAGCATGGGCATCCGTGAATGCTCTTTTTTGGGAGTGCCTGCGGTGAATATCGGCGACCGACAGGCTGGCCGGGAGCGCGGCAATAACGTGATCGATGTGCCAACCGATGCGGAGAAAATCAAGGCAGCCATAAAAACTCATCTGCGCAACGGGCGCTATGGACCTGTACGTATTTATGGGGACGGAAAAGCCGGGCAACGAATTGCCCACCTGCTGGCGACCGAGAAGTTAAACATCGCCAAGCAGATCAGCTATTAGTGAAGCGGAAC
>Ga0209619_10002937_pt1 | contig 12297 bp, 6 predicted proteins | sample Rifsed16ft3_FD_184011 | JGI IMG/M metagenome (GOLD analysis project Ga0209619, IMG submission 184011) | Soil microbial communities from Rifle, Colorado, USA - sediment 16ft 3 (version 2) | ecosystem: Environmental > Terrestrial > Deep subsurface > Rock core/Sediment | place: Rifle, Colorado... | reverse complement strand
TCCCGCCATGACACCGCCCACGGGCGACAGTGCCTGGCGCCGAGCCGGCCCTCCATCGACGCTCCATTCGAGCTCTCCCGGGCACTGTGTGCGGATGGTCAGTCGGTCTCCGACCTGGATGCGGTTCACCTGGCCCACATGAGTCCACAGGACGGTGTGGGGCACGATATGGGTGTCGAGCTCCTCGGGCGGTGAAGCTCCGCGGGCACGGTAGACGTTCTTCAAGTGCGTTCGAAAAAGATCGTCGAACTCCTCGTCGCTTCCCGAGTCCTGGTCCGAGCCGAACCACCAAAACCAGTCGCTTCCCTCGGCGATGTAGAGTGCCTCGAAAGCCTGCGGTGCTGAGCTCGGCGTGGCGCCTTCCGCTTGGAGGAAGGCACGCGTCCGGCCGAGGAGCTCCCAGGCACGATTCTCCTCGTCTTCTCCGATCCAGGTGCCCAGATCCACACCCGGTGCCGAGCCCGCTTCGTCGATCCAGGAGCCGGTGAAAAGCTCGTGCACTTGGCGGTGCTGTTCCATCGGATGCGCGGGAACTCCCCTTCGGGCGTTTCCCTCGAGAAACTCTCGGAAGGTGACGGTACGAACCTCCGAGTCCCTCGCCAGAAGTCGATAAAGCGCTTCCAAGAAGGGCCGCCCGTCGTCACGGTAACTTCCCCAGGCATTCTCACCGTCGAGGATCACCGTCAGCAGGTAGTCTCCTTCGGCGAAAAGTCTTCTCGCGTATCGCTCCTTGATTTCCGTCACGAAGTCCTCGGCCGCCTTCTGGTAGTCGGCGTAGCCCTGGTAGTCGAAGCCAATGGCGTTCGAGAGCCCCGTTGCGCGGAAAAAAATGCTCAGTGACTCTCCGCGGTGAGCCGCACGATACGGCCGGCAGAGCACGTGAGGATCGCTGACTTCGTATCCCCATCGGCCGGACCGAGCGAGAACGCCTTCGTCGGAGGCGATCCAGCGAACTCCGTGCCGCGCATAGATGGGCACCGTGGACGCGCTCACCGCGCCTTCGGCAGGCCACATTCCCTGCGGCGACGTTCCGAAGGCGCCGCGGTACAGCCGAACCGCGAGCTTGACCTGTGACTCCGCGTCCTCCGGATACTGAAAGCGCGCCGGATGCGCGGCACCCGGCCGGTCGATGGTGGCTTCCTCGGTATCCACGATCAGGGGGAGAATGGGATGTGCGAAGGGTGTAGTCACCACCTCGATACGACCTACGTTCTGGAGCGCTCGATGAACGGGTATCACCGCGCGCAGGATCTTGAACTGCTCGGTTACCATTGCCTCGATGTCGCGCGCCGTGAACCCAAGGCCTTTCTCCACGAGGTCTCGCACGGATGCGGTTTCTCCGGTGGCGAGCTCCACCTCCCTTTCGCGGAACTCTTTCCCGAACCAAGCCAAGTTGAACCACATCTGGAGGTCGCGCACATCTCGAGTGCTGAATCGACGCCGGTCGCGACGCTTCACGAAGAGCTCCCGGTAACGGGGGTACACCGCGATCTGGTTGTGCCAGTGAGCGTCGAAGAAGTGCGTGAGGACGTAGTGGCGCTCAGCCGAGGTCAGTGTCTCGGCCGATTTCCGGGTCAACTCGAGCGCACGGTCCGTAGCTCCGCCCTCGACATAGTCCCTGAGTTGCCAGAGCAGAGAGGCGCTCAGGTTCACCGTCAGGTGTATGCCGTCCTGCTCGCCCACCATGCGAGCCATCGAGTAGTAATCGCGTAGCGCGTGGAGTCGAACCCAGGGTTGGACATAACTACCCTCGGGCTTCTTGAGCGACGTATCCTTGTAGATGGGCTGATGCTGGTGCCAGAGCAAGGCAAGGTATAGCTTTGGGCCGACGAGAAAGGAAGCCGTCGGCCCGACGAGGCTGCCTTCACTGGCGCGGCCCAGCACGTCGTAGCTCACGCGATCGCCGTCCGAGAACGGGCCCAACCAGGCATCCCAATAACTGTTCGACCCTTCATTAAAGCACCAGGTAGCCGTCACTTCGCCGTCGATGTGAGCACCGTCCCGGGCGACGACTTGGTACTTGACGCGAACCATTTGGCCCGATTCGATGGGCCAGGTTCCGATGCGCAAGCGGACCGGCTCGCCCGCACTCACCCTCGACGGTTCCCGGGGCGCGTCCGGCGTCAGGTGCCAGAGGTTCATTCGCACTCTTGGCATGCAATTCGCATTCCCAAGAAGCGGCAGACGAGAAAGGCTACCTGAGAGCAAATACACGAGGGTGGAAGCGATGGATCAGTCCGACATCCAGCATGAAGGAACACTTGCGGCTCTCCGTGACGTCGTCCAAAAGAGGCAGGTCTGTTTCGATTCCTTCCGGGAGCGGGTCGGCTTCCAACACGCTGGCTCGAGGTCCATCGGCTACGAGCTCATTCTGAGCGGAATCCACTCGCCGGGTTCCCAGCCGCCGCTCCCGGGCTGCGATTCGTGCAAGGACGTGTACGAGGACCTTAAGAAGATCGCCCAGTGGATCTTGCCCAAGGATCATCGGCCCTCCTTCTACGAAATCGAGCCCTATCGGCCGATTATCCGCGCGACCCGGAAGCGCAAGTTGCGCGAAGAGGTGACTCTGTCGATCAGGATCCTTCATCGGGATCACTACGAAGACCCCATCGATACGTGTGAAACGCGGTGCTTGGTGGAAATGGAGAACCGGCTCATGCAAATCTGGGCCTGCGCGGGCGAGTGGACGCCACTCGCGACGAGGGGCATCCGCCGCGACTAGAGCTTTCGCCCGGTGCTTGCTATCACGGAGAGCGATCGTTCCGCTGAACGCTTCTCGAACCGTCCCAGCATACCGTAGGTTGTCGTAGAGAAACGCCACTCGCGCACGAGCTCGTCGTCAGTGTCTATGTCGGGGGCGAGCTAGGGGGAGTGACCGGCATCCGGCACGCCGGCACGGTTGACCCGTTCGCATTCCGCGGCTCCCCGGACCCCTTCGTTGACGAAACAGCACCCATGAGCTAAAAAGGTGGTATGCGTCCCAGGGGAGCCTCCATTCAACGACACGGCCTGAGCTGGGTCATCCTTTTGGCACTGACCGCGTCGGCATGGGATGGAATGCTTCGCGGTGGTCGCCCCGACGACGGTCAGACGATGCAGTGCTGTCGCAAGGAGGGCTATCGCTGGAGCCAGGACACGGCCGAGAACTGCTGCCGGCCCAACCGTTGCGCCGACAATCCAGCCTCTCCGACCGCGGCCAGTGGGAGGGCTGGAAAGACCGAGCGCCAAGACGCCCTAGCCGGGCTGCCCTTCGCGGTGACTTCCTCTGACGACAGCTTCAAGGCACCGACTCCCCACGCGCGCGGGTTGCCCGTGCCCTTCAACGAGTCCCGCTCTTTACCCTTGCTTATCTGATCCCTTCCTGTCTGCGCACCGCCGCGCAGCTCGACCTCTAGCCTGAACACGGTCCGGGTGCGTCGCTACGCCCGGGTTGTCCGATGCGGCGCGGCATTTGTCGACCGAACTAACGAGAGGTGCGGATGAAACGACTTGCTTGTCTGTGCGTGTCTTACGTTCTCATGAGCTTTGGAGGCAGGGGGGCTTTGTGCCAACCGACGCAGGAGAGATCTCAAAACGGCCATCAGGTCGAAACGGATCCGTTTCCAGGCGAGAGCCGGCTCAGCCGGGACGCACTGGTTCGAGCGGTTCTGGAGCGCAACCCGACCATCGAGGCCGCCCGCTGGGTATGGCAAGCGGGGCTTCAGCGAGAGGCCCGGGTGACGAGTCTGGACGACCCCACCGTGTCCTATGCCTTCGCTCCGCTGAGCCTCGGGGCCGCCGAGGTGCGCTATGGACAGCGCGTCCAGCTCTCGCAGCGACTCCCTTACCCCGGCAAGCTGGGGCTGGAAGGAGAGGTCGCCCGCGCGGAAGCAGATGCTGCCCGTTACGACTATCAGGCAGTACGCTTGCAGCTGGCCGCGATGGCGTCCCTGCTCTTCGACGACTACTACTTCGCCGACAGGGCGCTCGAGATCAACGGCGAGCACACGCGGCTCTTGGAAGAGTTCCAACGCATCGCCACCGTTCGGTACGTGTCCGGACTCGCAGCGCAGCAGGATCCCATCCAGGCCGAGGTGGAGGCAGCTCATGTCCTTCACCAAGACGTGGTCTTACGAGCGACACGCTGCATCATCATCGCGCAGATCAACGCTCTGCTCCACCGCTTGCCGACGGCGCGTCTGCCGCCTCCGCCAACGTCACTCGATCCGCCTGAGACCATGGAAGCACACGCGAACGAGCCAGCCGAGCACGCAGTCTCCGAACGACCGGAGCTCCTTGCCCGGCTGGCGGAGATCCAGGCCCGCCAGGCGGAGATCCGTCTACGCGAGAGAGATTTCAAACCCGACTTCGAGGCCATGACGTCCTTGGATTCGATGTGGGATGAAGCAGAGCACCGATGGATGGTCGAGCTCGGCGTCAACTTGCCGATTCGGCGGGGCCGCCTCCGCGCCGCGGTCGCGGAAGCGGAAGCGGCGCTGAGGCGCGTGGAAAGCGAGCGTCTCGCCCTGGAGGACGCGATCCGGTTGGAAGCCTACACCGCGGAGCATCGGCTGCAAGAGGCTGCGCACGTCGTGGAGCTCTATCGTAGCCGTCTGCTTCCCGCCTCGAGTGATCAGATTCGCGCGGCCCGCGCCGGGTTCGAGACCGGACAGAACAGTTTTCTTGCCCTGATAGAAGCCGAACGCAATCAGCGAAACGTCGAGCTTGGCTACCAGGAAGCTCTAACCGGATTCTACCAGCGCCGCGCCGAGCTGGACCGAGCCCTGGGCCGGATCCCCGGTGTCGACGAAGACGAGCAACGGACCTCGATGAAGAAAAAGGACGACCCGAGGGCGATGGCCCTCGATGGAGGTGGGAAATGAATGCTTCTCGTCCAAGGCTCCAATGGATTCGGTTCGTCGCCCGCATCTTTTCGATCGCGGTGGCGGCTTCTCTGGTGACGAGCTGCTCCGAAGACGGCCAACCCTCGGACGCCGGGAGAGCCCAGGTCGCGGGTCACGAAGGACACGATTTTCCCCAGCCGGTGCAGGAATCTTTGCAGCAGACACCCTCCGCCCACCAAGGGGAGATCGCCTACTACACCTGCTCGATGCATCCATCGGTCCGACAACAGGAGCCCGGCAAGTGCCCCATCTGCTCGATGGATCTCGTGCCAGTGACCCGGCAGGAGGTCGAAACCGGGATCATCACCTTGAACACCCAGCGGCGCCAGGCGATCGGCATTCGCACCGCGCCCGTCGAGCGGAGACCGGTGTCCATCCGCACCCGCGCCGTGGGAAAGGTCGTCTATGACGAGACCCGCCTCGCTGAGGTGACGGTCAAATACCGTGGTTGGGTAGGCGAGCTCCGCGCCGATGCCACCGGAGTACGCGTGCGAAAAGGGGAGCCTCTCTTCACGCTCTACAGCCCCGAGCTCTACGCCACACAGGAAGAGCTCTTTACCGCGATAGGCAGCCAGCATGCCGCCCGCGACACATCGGCACCCGACCGCGCCGACTATCTGGTCGAGGCGGCTCGGCAGCGGCTTCGCCTCTGGGACATCGGGGACCCGCAGATCGAGGACATCCTCGCCCGCGGCGAGCCCCAGCAATATCTCCCCATCTTGTCGCCGGCCGACGGCTACGTGATCGAGAAGGGTGTCTTCCAGGGGGGGGCGGTCGAGCCCGGCGAGGTGCTCTACCGGATCGCGGGGCTCGACCGTATCTGGATCGATGCTGAGGTCTACGAGTCGGAGCTGCCTCTCATCGCTCTCGGTCAGGAAGCAGAAGTGACCTTGCCTTACCTTCCGGGAAGGAAGTTCCAAGGAAGCGTGTCCTTCATCTACCCCTATCTCGCAGACGAGACGCGAACGGGGCGGGTCCGGGTCGAGCTTCCCAACCGAGGCCTGGAGCTGAAGCCAGACATGTACGCGAACGTCGAGCTGGTGAGCGAGCGGGGCGAGAGACTCGTTGTTCCCGAGGAGGCTGTTCTCTACACGGGTCCTCGGCGGCTAGTCTTTCTCGACCTGGGCGAGGGCCGCCTCCGTCCCCAGGAGATCGAGGTGGGAGTGAAGTCCGGCGATTTCTACGAGGTGCTCGCCGGCCTCGAAGAAGGCGACCTGGTGGTGACCTCTGGGAATTTTCTCGTGGCGGCGGAGAGCCGACTCAAGTCGGCCCTCCACCACTGGTGAGCATCATGGAGGGCACGAGCAAAAGCGGTCTCATCGCACGGCTCATCGCGGCGAGCGCCAACAACCGCTTCCTGACCGTCCTCTTCGTCCTCAGCCTCGCCCTGTGGGGCTACTACGGCATGACGCACGGACCACTCGACGCCATTCCCGATCTCTCCGACGTCCAGGTCATCGTGTTCACCGAGTGGCCAGGGCAGAGTCCCGATATCGTCGAGGACCAAATCACCTACCCCCTCTCCACCACGCTTCTTTCGGCACCCCGGATCAAGTTCGTCCGCGGACAGTCTTTCTTTGGCTTGTCTTTCGTTTACGTGATCTTCGAAGACGACGTGGACATGTACTGGGCCCGATCGCGGGTTCTCGAGTACTTGAACGAGGTTCAGGGGTCCTTGCCGGCGGGCGTGACACCGACGCTCGGGCCGGACGCCACCGGCGTGGGTTGGGTCTTCGAGTACGCCCTCGTCGACCGTAGCGGAAGAATGGACTTGCAGCAGCTCCGGAGCTTTCAGGACTGGAACCTCCGTTACGCTCTGGAGAGCGTTCCCGGAGTCGCCGAGGTGGCCTCCATTGGCGGTTTCGTCAAGCAGTATCAGGTCATCGTCGATCCGAACAAGCTCCTCGGCTATGGCATCCCTCTCCAGCGGGTGATCCAGGCGGTCCGCGAGTCCAATCAGGAGGTCGGCGGTCACGTGATCGAGCTAGCGGCCCACGAGCAGATGGTGCGCGGTCGAGGCTATGTGGGCTCTATCGAAGATCTCGAGCTCGCCCCGCTGCTGGTGAGTGAGTCCGGCGCGCCCGTCTACATCAAGGACGTCGCCGAGGTGCGGCTCGGCCCGGATGTAAGCCGCGGCCTGGCGGAGCTGGACGGTGAAGGCGAGGTGGTAGGCGGCATCGTGGTGATGCGGTACGGAGAGAACGCGCTCCGCGTGATCGAGACCGTCAAGGAACGACTAGAGGCGATCGGGCACGGGCTCCCCGATGGGGTCGAAATCGTCGTCACCTACGATCGATCGGATCTCATTGAAGCCTCGATCGACACGCTCCGGGAAACGCTTCTCGAGGAAATGATGGTGGTGAGCGTCGTCATTTTCTTGTTTCTGATGCATGCGCGGAGCGCCCTCATTCCCATCATCACGCTGCCGCTGGGAGTCCTCTTTTCTTTCATTCCCATGTACTACCAGGGCCTCACCATCAACATCATGTCGCTGGGAGGGATCGCCGTCGCCATCGGCGCCATGGTGGACGCCGCCATCGTCATCATCGAGAACATCCACAAGAAACTGGAGACGGAGCTCACGGACCGACGGGCCGCCGTCATCGAGGCCATGCAGGAGGTCGGACCGAGCATCTTCTTCTCGATGCTCGTCATTGCCGTCTCTTTCATGCCGGTCTTCACCCTGGAGGGCGTCGAGGGCCGTCTGTTCAAGCCCCTCGCCTTCACCAAGACCTACTCGATGGGCTTCGCCGCGATTCTCGCGGTCACTCTCACCCCGGCGCTTGCCGCGACCTTTATCCGCGGAAAGATCCGCGGCGAGGAGAAAAACCCGCTCAACCGATGGTTGGTAGCGGCCTATGTGCCGGTGGTGCGATGGGTGGTGCGCTTCCGGAAGACAACGGTGGCGGTCGCCCTCCTTTTGATACTGGCCACCGTCCCCGCCTTCCTGCGGCTGGGATCCGAGTTCATGCCGCCGCTCAACGAAGGAGTGATCCTGTACATGCCCACCGCGCCGCCCGGCATGTCGATCACCGAAGCCTCGTCCATCCTCCAGTCCATGGACCGGAAGCTCGTGCAATTTCCCGAAGTCGAACGGGTGTTCGGGAAAATGGGCCGCGCCCGTACCGCCACCGACCCAGCGCCGGTAGGTATGGTGGAGACCATCATTCTGCTGAAGCCCAAGGAGCAGTGGCGCGAGGGGCTTACCTGGGAGGATCTCGTTGACGAAATGGATCGGGAGCTCAACTACCCGGGCATGCCCAATATCTGGTGGATGCCCATCCAGACCCGGACCGAGATGCTCACCACCGGCGTCCGTAGCCAGCTCGGCATCAAGGTTTACGGCAATGACCTCACGGAGATCGAGGAGGCCTCCATTGCCATCGAGCAGGTGTTGCCAGAGATCGCCGGGACCCGAAGCGCATTTGCCGAGCGGGTCACCGGAGGGTTCTTCCTGGACGTGACGGTGGACCGCCAGCGTGCAGCCCGCTACGGCCTGAGCGTCCAAGAGGTGAACGAGGTCGTGACCACCGCCATCGGAGGTATGAACGTCTCGGAGACCATTGAAGGCCGGGAGCGATACGCGATCCAGGTTCGCTATGCTCGCGAGTTCCGCGATCACCCCGAGGCCCTGGAAAGAGTTCTGGTGGCGACGCCCGCCGGAGCGCAAGTGCCTTTGCGTCAGGTAGCCGATCTGCAGTTCGTGACCGGTCCCGACATGATCCGCAGCGAAAGTGGACAGCTGGTGAACTTCGTCTTCGCCGATATCGGCGACCGGCCCATCGGTGACTATGTGGAGGAAGCGCGTCGCGTCGTCGCCGAGCGGGTTCAGCTTCCTCCCGGCGTGCGGCTGGAATGGGCCGGGCAGTTCGTCTATCTCGAGAGGGCCAAGGAGCGACTCAAGATCGTTGTTCCGGTCACGCTGCTCATCGTTTTCATCCTCCTCCTGATGAACACGGACTCGATCGCCGAGACCGCTATCATCTTGTTGGCGGTTCCTTTTTCTTTAGTCGGAGCGATCTGGCTTCTCTGGTTGCTCGACTACAACATGAGCATCGCGGTCTGGGTGGGTCTTATCGCGCTCGCCGGTCTCGACGCGGAGACGGGCGTGGTGATGTTGCTCTATCTGAAGCTCGCCTATCGCCGGCGTCAAAGCCAAGGCCTACTCAGCTCCTTCGATGACCTTCGCGAGACGATCGTGGACGGGGCGGCGAGAAGAATTCGCCCCAAACTCATGACGGTCTTCACCACGATGATCGGGCTTTTTCCGATCTTGTGGAGCACGGGGACCGGCGCCGACGTGATGAAGCGGATCGCCGCGCCGATGGTGGGGGGATTGGTGACTTCGTTCGCACTGGAGCTGACTGTTTACCCGGCCATCTTCGCCCTATGGAAGGGCCGACACTTGGCAGCCGAGCGGCGCTCCCACTAGCCCCTCAGGCGTTCTTGCTGGCGATATTGCCGATCGCATGGGCCACTTCCTTCGATCGATCGACGCTGTCTTCGAGTGCCTGATAGATCTCCTTCCACTTCATCACTTCGATGGCATCCGCCGCCACCGCCGATCGAAAGAGCTTGGTGATCACCAAGCTAAAGAGAGCATCCGCCTGATTCTCCAGCTCGGAGATCCGAACCAGGCCGCCCTCGGTCTCCGCGATGGTCTGTGGGCTCCAGATCGCTGAGACCAGCTTCTCGATCTCTTTCGTGCAGGATGCCAGTATCTCGCTCATTTGCAGGAGCTCCTCAGACCCTCCCACGACGTTGAGCTGCACCATCAGACTGCCCACCATTTCCATATCGTCCAGAACGCTGTCGATCCCGGACGCCAGATCGCGGATGTCTTCGCGATCGATGGGTGTCAGGAAGGTGGTATTGAGGGCTTCGAAAATACGCCGCGTTATTTCGTCACCCCGGTGCTCGAGATCCTTCAGTTCCCTCGACTTCTCTCGTAGGCTCTCGTGATCGCCCGTGCTGACCAGGGAAAGGAAGACAGTGCCGGCTTGGGCGAGGTTGGACGCGTCTTCGCGAAAGAGCGTCTGAAATCGTTCGTTCCGGGGAAGAAGCCACTGAAAAACCGTATTCAGCTTCATAAGCCTAGCCTTTGATAAGGGCGCCTCACCGCAGCAACCGAGCCACCGCGTAGGCGATCGCCCCGCATATCGGAAAAGTCAGAATCCAGGCGGTCACGATGCTGCCCACCACCCCCCATCGGACCGCCGACAGCCTCCGGGTGGCGCCGACTCCGATGATCGACGTGTTGATGGTGTGCGTCGTGCTGAGCGGGATTCCGAAGTGAGAGGCCAACAGAATGGTCAGACCCGCCCCCGTTTCGGCGGCGAACCCAGAGACGGGCTCCAGTTTCGTCATGCGCAGGCCCATGGTCTTGATGATGCGCCAACCGCCCACCGCCGTGCCCATTCCCATGACGAGGGCGCAGATCAGAATGACCCAGTACGGAACGCCGAACTCGGGGAGAACCCCTCCCAGCACCAGGGCGAGCGTGAAGACACCGATGAACTTCTGTCCGTCGTTGCTACCGTGGCCGAACGCCATGAGGGCGGCGGACAGGATCTGAAGCCGACCAAAGAGCTTCCGCATCGGGGCCGGACTCTTTTGGGACAGAAACCGATAGATCGTCACCATCAACGTCAATCCTCCCGCGAATCCGAGGAACGTCGAAAAGAGGATCCCCACTAAGACTTTGCTCCAACCCTCCCAGAGGAGAACGGAGGGTCCGGCCACCGCGAGTCCGGCGCCCGCCAGGCCGGAGACGAGGGCGTGACTCTCGCTGGTGGGTAGCCCGAAATACCAGGCGGCGGTGCTCCAGATGACGATAGCCACCATCGCGGCTCCCACCGTCTGCAGATCGACAGCCTCGGGTTGAATGATGCCCTGGCCGATGGTGGCTGCCACCGCCGTCCCCGAAAAGGCACCGATGGCGTTCAGGACCGAGGCCATGAGGAGGGCCAGGGGTGGGCTCAGGACTCGGGTGGACACGACGGTGGCGATGGCGTTCGGGGCATCCGTCCAACCGTTGACGAACTCCGCCGCCAGGATGAGCGCCAGGCAAGGACCGAGAGTGAACCAGAGAGCTCCGTCGTTCATGGGGGTTGTCTAAAGCGCCTGCCCGACCTGTTTTCAGGCGGGCTAGATTAGCACGGGAAGGCTCCGGGTGGAAGGAAACCAGACCGGAAGCTTTCTCCAAGACGCCACCTTACGTGGGTTAACACCCCGTCGACTTTCGGCGGTTGTGACGGGAACTTCCCCACAGCCTCGTTGCCGATTCCCCCTATTTTCCCCACTCCGAGCGACGAGCTCCGACCTTGTAACCCGCTTGACGTAAATCACTTTCGGGAGCGCGCCAGGCCAGGGACGCCGGGCATACTTCTTGCTGTCACAGTCGTTTCGAGGCGTCGCCCCCAGCCTCGTGCCTCCGGATGAGCAGGGAGCCATGGCCGATTCTGGAGCAACCGACCCGAAGACAGCCCGCCACGCCGTGGCGGCAGCGGTGGGCAGCCGCTATCACCTCCAGTCCAAGGTGGGCGCCGGTGCCTTCGCCGACGTGTACCAGGCCCACGATACGATACTCAACCGCGCGGTGGCCATCAAGCAGTTCCGGCTGGACAGCTTCGGCTATCTCAACAAGAAAGAGGATCTCCGGGAGAGGATACTGCGCGAGGCGCAGGTGGCGGCGAAGCTGCACCACTCGAATATCGTCACCATCCATGACGTCATCTTGACCGACGAGCGGTGTGTCATCGTGATGGAGTTCGTGGAAGGCGAGACCCTGGAGACCGTCCTCAAGAAACATCGGCGCCTCGGCCTTTCCGACACAACGAAGGTCTTGACCCAGGTGGCGGAGGCACTCGGCTACGCGCACCACCAAAAGATCGTTCACCGCGACGTGAAACCGGCCAACATCATGGTTTCCCCTTCCGGCCAGGTCAAAGTGACCGATTTCGGAATCGCCAAAGCGGAGTCCTCCACGAACCTAACCGCCGCGGGGAGCATCCTCGGAACGCCAGACTATATGTCGCCGGAGCAAGCGCGTGGCGGAAAAGTGGATGGCCGATCGGATCTCTTCTCACTCGGCTGCGTCCTGTATGAGTGCTTGTCCGGTGAGAAACCTTTCCCAGGTGACAGTTTGACCGGCGTGCTCCTGAAGATAGTCAGCGAGGAGCCTCGTTCCATCGATTGGGAGAACTTGGGCTTGCCCGTCGCGGTCCGGGCCGTCCTGCAAAACGCGTTGGCCAAGGACCCGCTAAAGCGATTCCATTCGGGCGCCGAGTTCATACAAGCCCTGCGCTCTCTCTCCACCGTCGAGCCCAACGGACCGAGCACCATCTTCACCGATGGGGAAGACATTTCTGACTCGGCACAGGAACTCGCGGCCGAGCTGACTACGGCTTCCTCC
>Ga0209619_10002936_pt1 | contig 12299 bp, 10 predicted proteins | sample Rifsed16ft3_FD_184011 | JGI IMG/M metagenome (GOLD analysis project Ga0209619, IMG submission 184011) | Soil microbial communities from Rifle, Colorado, USA - sediment 16ft 3 (version 2) | ecosystem: Environmental > Terrestrial > Deep subsurface > Rock core/Sediment | place: Rifle, Colorado... | reverse complement strand
CGTCCAGCGAGACGCTGAGCCGCTCGAGCAACGGCATGATCACCAGGATCGTGTAGGGCAGCGACACCACGACGTGTCCGACCGCGACCGCGTGCAGTCCGAGCCCGATGTAGACGCCGAACGCATTGGTGAGGAGCTTGTCCAGCGCCGTGAATATCACGAGGAGCGACACACCGAAGACGAGGTACGGGATCACGAGCGGAGAGAACATCAGCGCGGACGCCGCCGGCTTCCCGAAGAACCGCCGCCGGATGAGCGCGAAGGACGCCAGCACACCCAGGCCTACGGCAACCACGCTCGACACCGTAGCCACGATCGTGCTCCGCACGAGCGAGCCGATCAGCACCTTGTTGCCGAAGACGTCCTCGTACCAGTGCGTCGTGAACCCCTCCAGCGGGAACGTGGTGTCTCCAGCGTTGAACGAGAAGAGTCCTAGGAGCGCGATCGGGACGTAGAGGAACAACACGAGAAGGGCGAAGTAGATCCGGAACAGCCTGAGCGCGCCCCTGGAGGCCGTGATCTCCATCAGCCGGCCACGCTCCGCACCTGGACGAACCTGCCGAACAGCATCATCAGGCCGGCGACCACGAGCAGCAGGAACATCGCCAACACGGAGCCGAACTGCCAGTCGATCCCCCGGGTGAACGAGTCCTGGATCGCGTTCCCGTACATGTAGCCGCTCGTCCCACCGACGAGGAGCGGCGTGACGAACTCCCCGATAGTGGGGACGAATACGAACACGAACGCCGCCACCACGCCCGGCAGGCTGAGCGGCAGGGTGACACGCCAGAAGGTCTTGAGACGACTCGCCCCGAGATCACCCGCCGCCTCGAGCATGCTGCGGTCCAGGTTGTCCAGGCTGGCGAAGATCGGGAGCGCGACGAACGGGATCCACACGTAAGCGAGCACGAGCATCACGGTGAACTGGCTGTACAGCAGCCACTGGATCGGGTCGTCGGGGTTCCGAAGGTTGAGCGAGAACAGGAGCGAGTTCACGACTCCCGCGTCACCGAGGATCACCTTCCATGCGAGCACACGCAGCAGGTAGCTCGTCAGGAACGGCGCGATGATCATGAGCAGCAGGACGTACTTGCGCTTCCGCACGCAGAGCGCGAGGAAGTAGCCGATCGGGTACGCGAGCAGAACGACCGCGACCGAAACCGTGAGGGACATCCGGACCGACTTCCAGAACAGGCCGGTGTAGATGGTGTCTCCGCGGAGGAACCGCGCCCAGTCGTCGAACGACACCACACCGGCATCGGTCGGGAAGATACCTATCGCGCCGACGCTGTACGCGGCGATGAACCCCACAGGAACGATGAAGAACAGCAGGAGCCAAAGCAGCGGTGCGGAGAGCAGGCCCGCTGTCACCCGCCGGTCCTGCCTCCGCCAGCGGCGACTCGCCGCCGTCGTCTCGAGGGTCGCCAACAGCCTACCGCCGCCGGAACCGACGACTCAGGACGCCAGGACCTCGGCCCAGTACTGCGCGTACAGGTCGCGCCGCGGCATGTACGACTCGGGGATCGCGTTCGGCGGCTCGAGCACCGTCGGGTCGTCCAGGCCCAACGCCTCGATGATCCCCGGCGAGACCACGGACAGGTCGACCTGGGTGTTCGTATGCCCGTAGTAGTAGTAGGCGAGAAGGAACTCGGCTGCCACAGTGCTCGCCCACGAGTCCACGTACTCGTGTGCGTGGAAGTAGTTGTCGGTGTCGGCGAACAGCCCCATCCCGCACACCCAGGAGATCCGTCCCTCCTTCGGTTTCATGTACTTGTAGTTCATACCCTTGGAGTCCGCGTACCCGACCGTGTCCGGCCACGCGTAGCCGGCCCAGACCTCTTCCTTCTTGAAGGCGAGCCAGAAATCGTAGGACTGGTTCCACAGGAACCGGACGAGCGGCTTCTTCGAGATCAGGAAGTCGCGGACCTCGATCAGCTCGTCGTCGGTCATGTCGTACGGATCGGAGACGCCGAGGAACAACCCTGCAACGTGGAACATGTTCAGCGTGTCCACCCAGGCGATCTTGCCCGCATAGCGCTCGTCGAAGAGCACACCCATGGTGTCCTCTTCCGAGGTATCCACATGATCCGCGTTCACGAGCGGCGCGATGAAGCCCCAGTCGAGCGGTATGAAGTACTGCTGGCCGTCGATGACCCCGGACTCCATCAGTTTGGTGTTGAGGTTCGGGAAGTTGGGGATCAGCGACGTGTCCCATGGCTGAACGGCACCGAGGTCGACCCAATCCTTGTACTTGTAGCCGCACGGGTGCACCACGTCGTAAGTGGCGCCGGCAGCGACCTTCGTGTAGCCGGCGTCGTCGTTCTCGTACAGGATGAACTCGGGCGTGTCGCCCGTGTTCTTCAGGTACTGGCCCCAGAGGAAGTCCTTCTCCTCCTTGGGGTAGTAGTCGCCGTTGCCGTACCCTGACCAGTCGAAGACCTGGAGCCCGCCAGGCTCCTCCGCGATGGGCGGCCGGACGATGCCCCCGGTGGCGCTGGTGGCTCCGCCGCCTCCGCCGCCGCCTCCGTCCTCGGCGGCTTTCTTACACGCAGCGAGCAGCGCGGCGCCGAAGGTGGTCATGCCTGCGAGCTTGATGAAGCCCCGCCTGTCCGTGTTCTGAGCGAATAGCCTATCGAGTTCGTTCTCGTTCACGGCTCCCCTTCCTGGACGTCCCCCACCGATGTCCGCCGTATCATGCCCCGAACCTCCCCGAGACCGCCACTTGCACGAAAGGACAACCGTGAGACCTCGCATCGTCTGGCTCGCCCTGGCGACGCTGACGCTGGTCACGGCGGCCTGCGGCTCGGGGGCCGCGGCTCCGGACCCCGTCCCCCCCGACGCCCTGCCCGGCGAGGCGGGGGATGTCGTCGAGCTCGACGCGACCTTCGTCGCCGGGGACGCGATCGACTTCGCCGAGCTCGAGTCGATCCTCGAAGATGCCGGGTTCGCGGGTGGAACGCAGCGGATATTCAGCCAGAGTGAGATCGCACGACCTCAGCGATCCCTCGCACGCGTCCTGGCGTTCGGGGACGCGGCCGGCGCTCAGGCATACCTGGGGTGGCTCGAGGATCACCTCGACGAGGTGATCGGCACCGCCGAGCTCCTAGACCCGCCCGACGTGCCGGGCTCGGCGTTCCTCGCGATCAGCCAGCCCGAGTGCTTGTGTCCCAAGGCGACCCCCGTCTACCTCGCCGCCTGGGCGAAGGGCTCGTCCGTCCTCACGCTGGAGGTCGGCGGCAAGGGCGTCGAGACGGCCGACGTGCGCGAGCTCGTGACCACGCTGGACGGGGCAGTGGCTGCGTGAGCCTGGAGACGTTCGAGGCGTACGCCACCGGGCTCGACCATCCGGAGGGGGTGACGGTCGGCCCGGATGGGCTCGTGTACGCGGGCGGCGAGGCTGGCCAGGTCTACCGGATCGCCGGCGACGGAGAAGTGGAGGAGCTCGCGTCGACCGGGGGGTTCATGTACGGCGTGACCCTCGACGGCGACCGCAACGTCTACGCGTGCGACTTCGGCAATGGCTCGGTGGCGCGGATCTCCGCGTCCGGCGAGATCTCGACGTACTCGACCGGGACGCCCGAGCGGCCGATCCGCGTTCCGAACTTCGCGGCGTTCGACGACGCGGGGAACCTCTACGTCACCGACTCGGGGATGTGGGGCGACGACGATGGCGTCGTCTTCCGCATCTCGCCCGACGGTGCCACGAGCGTGTGGAGCGAAGACGTCCCCCGCTTCCCCAACGGCTGCTGCCTGACGGCGGCCGGTGATGCGCTCCTGGTCGTCCAGTCGCGCCGGCGTGCGATCGTGCGCGTGCCGATCTCCGACGAGGGGAGCGCCGGGGCGCCGGAGGTCGTGGCCGACCTCAACGGAGCGCAGCCCGACGGCATCGCGCTCGGGCAGGACGGGACGATGTGGGTGGGCTGCTACCGGCCCGACCGGATCTACCGTATCGCCCCGGACGGCGCCGTCGAGGTGTTCGCGGACGATCCCGACGGCGTGGTGCTGAACCAGCCGGCGAACATCGCGTTCCTCGGTGATCGGATCGTCGTCTCGAGCCTCGGCGGGTGGAACCTCATGGCGGCGCCCGTGGGGATGCGCGGACTGCCGCTGCGCTACCCGTCGCTCTGACGCTCGCTCATAAGCACCAGGTTGTTCCCGTCGGGGTCGGCGAAGGCCGCCATCCAGAGCTCGGTCTCCTCGGCGCGATGGACCACGTGGGGCTGGTCGCGGAACTCCACGCCACGATCCTCGAGGGCGGCGAACGCCTCGTCGATGTCCGGGACGTCGAAGTACAGGACCGGGTTCGAGCGGAACTCCGGCGTCTCCGGCCTGCCCAGATACAGGCGCACGCCGTCGCAATCGAAGAAGGCCATCGGCTGACCGGGCACCTGGAACAGGAACGTCATGCCGAGCACGTCCCGGTAGAACGTCACCGCCCGGTCGACGTCGCTCACACTGACGTGGATCTGGCCGATCGTGCCGAGCCCCTCGAACGCCATCTCTTGCTCCTTGGTGGGAGGACCCGGTCACGATAGCCCGGGCGTGTCCGAGGCCGCTGTTACGCTCCGGCGCGTGCGCGGAGCGGAGGAGATCCTCGCGGGGCTGAACGACGCCCAGCGGGCGGCGGCCTCCGCGGTCCGAGGCCCGGTGGCGATACTCGCCGGCGCGGGGACGGGCAAGACCACCACGATCACACATCGGATAGCGCACCAGGTGGCCGGTGGGACGTTCCCCGCCTCGGCGATACTGGCGGTCACGTTCACCGAGAAGGCGGCGGGCGAGCTCCGCGGGCGGCTCGCCACCCTCGGCGTTGAGGGGGTCGAGGCGCGTACGTTCCACGCCGCCGGGCTCTCACAGCTCGGCCGTCTATGGCAGGCGAACACCGGCGAGGCCCTGCCCGAGATCCTGGACCGCAAGGCGATGCTGATCTCCGCGCTCGCGAACGCGCTCCCCCGACCCTACCGGTTCATCCCACGCGGCGAGCTAGCCAACGAGATCGAGTGGGCGAAGAACCGGATGGTGGCCCCGGACGCGTACCTCGCCGAGATCGACCGCACCAGCCACGAGCCGCCGATCCTGCCCGAGCTGATGCACCGCGTCTACGAGGGCTACGAACGCCGCAAGCAGCGCACCGGCCGGATCGATTTCGAAGACATGCTCGGGCTCGCCATCCGCCTGTTCGACGAGCATCCCATCGCGGCCACGGAGGTCCGCGAGCGCTTCCACGCCTTCACCGTCGACGAGTACCAGGACGTGAACCCGCTCCAGCAGGCACTCCTCGAGCGATGGCTCGGCGAGCGCGACGAGGTTTGTGTGGTCGGCGACGACTACCAGACTATCTACACCTTCACCGGCGCCTCGCCCGAGCACCTCCTCTCGTTCCCCGAGCGGTACCCGGACGCCACGGTCGTACGTCTCGAGGAGAACTACCGCTCCACGCCCGAGGTCCTCGCGGTGGCCAACCACCTCGCCGAGCGCCTCGGCGGGTTCCGCAAGTCGTTGCGGACGACGCTACCATCGGGGCCGAGCCCGACCGCGCGTCCCCTCCCCGACCCGGCCACCGAGGTCATGTTCGTCGTCGACGAGATCCGGCGCCTGCATCACGAAGGCGTGCCGTTCGAGGAGATGGCCGTGCTCTATCGGATCAACGCGCGCTCAGAGCCGTTCGAGGAGGCGTTCGCGGACGAGGGGATCCCGTACCAGGTCCGCGACGGCGCGTTCCTGCGCCGCCCCGGGCCCCGGGCCGTGCTCGCGCGCCTCCGCCGCGCCGGGAGCGGCGTTGTCGAGTCCGTCGAGCAGGCGACCGACGCCGTCGGCTACGACCCCGACGCCGAGCCCGACGACGCCGAAGAGGTCACGCGGCAGGCGGACCTCGCGCGCCTCCGGGCGCTCGCTGCGGAGTTCGCGGCGGCCGATCCCGCGGGCGATGTCGCCGCCTTCGTCGCCGAGCTCTCGCGCCGCTTCTCCGCCGATCGGAGCGCGCGAGGCGTGAACCTCTCGACGTTCCACCGCGCAAAGGGGCTCGAGTTCGAGGCGGTGTTCCTGCCGCGGCTGCTGGACAAGGAGCTGCCGTTCCGCTCGGGCCGCGCGGCGGCCGTCGTGGCACGCGAGGCCGACGTCGCTTTCGGGAGCGTCCCCGCGGCGATATCGTTCTGGGCCACGGCGAGGGTGGCGTCCCGGACGCCTCGGCCCACCATGACGCCGCAAAGAAACACGACCACGGCAATGGCCAGCGCCGCCATGAAGAAGAAGACCAACTGTTTGTTGTTCAACTGGACTTCGTAGTAAGCCCCGTCGTCGTACTCGACCATCGCCCACTCTCTCCTTGATTTCGCGCGAACCGGGAAGCTATTTGGATATTGTACCTCAAGTTTTGCTTGAAGTTTACAGGTTTATGTGCTCGGAATTCCAGGTTGGGTCTGGCTCAAAATCGTGGTCGCGACAGCCTCCTGCTCGGCCTTCCCGAACCTACGGCCCACCTCCAGGAGGAGCCCGTAGGTAAGCTCGTTGAGCCCGTCCACCAGGACCGCCTTTTTCGCTTCGTGGGGCTTGTCGCCGAGGTTCTGGAGGACCTGGTCGAAATCCACTCGGCCCGCGGTACCGAGCTCCACGTCCTCGAAAAGGAGCGGAAACTGCTTCGCGACCTCGCCGAGGACGTGCTCGGTAAAAGCGAGCGCCTCGTCGTCGTCGACCTTTTCCCGGAGGTACGCGCAGACGGCCTCGAAGCTCCGGTTGTAATGCTCGACGATCTCCTGGAGCTCGTACTCGAGCTCGATCCCCCACCTTTCGGACTCCGCGGTTCCGCCGCGATCGAGCACCCCCGCGGACAGAAGCCCGAAGAGGATCCGGAGCGTCTCGAAGTTCGGAAGGTAGCTCATCGCGAGTATCTGCTCAACGTTCTGCCTTCCGTTCACCAGCGACAAAACCTGCGATTCGTCCTCGTCGAGGCTCAACTTGTGGGTGAGACCGTCAGCCCCTTCCGAGGGCCGCAGCACCGTTTCGAGCGGACCGACGCCGGCATAGATCCGCGTGTACTCTCTGAGCCTCCGGATTCCTTCGAGGATCACGTTGCTGGAGTCGAAGTCCAGCACCATCGGGCCCTCCGCGGAGAGGTCCTTGATCACGAACTCGTACTCCCCTCGCATCCATTCGAAAAGACTGTAGACCACCGCCTCCGCGTGGCGGTGAATGGCGACGAACAGATCGTCGGGACTGATGATCCCCTGGTCGACCAGGACGGCGCCGAGCTTCTTGTCGGGCTTGATGAGCTTGCTCGCCTCGAGGAACTGGCGGACGGTGACTTTGCCGGTCTTCAACAGGAACTCCCCCAGGCGATCGTCCTGGGCGTTCGACATCGCGTAGATGATTCGCCCCTCTTTGAAATAGATCGCCTTCCAGCGGCCGGCGTCGTGGAAGTTGAGGATTCCCGTCTCCTTGCTCCGGCTGATCGAGGCGAGGAGCTCGGGAAGGCTCGACTCGGAGAGCGAGCCCCGAATGCTCAGCTCTTCACTTTCCATGGTCATCGGGGCCACCTCCTGGGAAGCGCTTGAGGAACGGAGTAACCAGCTCGATGGGGAGCGGGAACACGATGGTGGAGTTCTTCTCGGTAGCGATCTCGCTGAGCGTCTGCAGGTACCGCAGCTGTATTCCCAGGGGATGCTGGCCCACGATCTTGGCCGCGTTCGCGAGCTGCGCCGACGCCAGGAACTCGCCCTCGGCGTGGATCACCTTGGCGCGTTTCTCCCGCTCCGCTTCCGCCTGCCGCGCAATCGCGCGCTGCATCTCCGTCGGGAGATCGACGTGCTTCACCTCGACCGACGTCACCTTGATGCCCCAGGCGTCGGTGCGGCGATCGAGGATGTCCTGAAGCTGGAGGTTCAACCGATCCCGTTCGGCGAGGAGGTCGTCGAGCTCCGCCTGGCCGAGAACGCTCCGGAGAGTCGTCTGGGCGAACTGCGAAGTCGCGTATAGGAAGTTCTCGACCTCGACCACCGCCTTGATCGGATCGACCACCCGGAAGAACACCACGGCGCTGACCTTCACCGAGACGTTGTCGCGGGTGATGACGTCCTGAGGAGGAACGTCGAGAGCTACGAGCCTCAAGCTCACCTTGACCATGCGATCGATGGGCGAGAACACCAGGACCAGACCCGGCCCCTTGGGCTTCGGCAGGAGGTTCCCGAGGCGGAAGATGACCCCCCTCTCGTACTCGTTCACGATCTTGAGCCAGTTCAGGAGGAAGATGGCGGCGATGACCAGAACCGCGAGTGTCCCTGCCGATAAACCACCGAACATGATGAGACGCTCCTTCTTTGATTAGGCCAGAGGCGATCAGGCCTCGTTTTCCACTGCTTCGACGTCGAGCGTCAGCCCCTCGATGCCGATGACTTTGACTTTCGCTCCCTCGGCGATGCGCTCTTTCGCGCGCGCATCCCAGTACTCGCCATGGATGAATATCTTTCCCTTGCCGTCGATGTCGGTCCTCGCGGTGCCGATCATCCCCAGGAGCCCCTCCTGCCCCGTCACCGGGACGTGGCGCTGGGCTTCGACGACCTTGCGCCCGAGGACGATCACCAGCGCGGCGAAGAAGATCGTGACCGGAAGAATCACCGACAAGCTCACCTCGAGCGCCGGGGTCGGGAGCGGCTGCTCTTCGAAGAGCATGAGAGCGCCGAACAGGATCGAGACGACTCCTCCGGCGCCGAGGGCGCCGAAGGACGGGGTGAAGGCTTCGGCCACCAGGAGGCCGAAGCCCACGAGGAGGAGAAGGATCCCGACGGCGGTGACGGGAAGAATCTCGAAGGCGAAGGCGGCGAGGAGAAGTGCGATGGCGCCGACGATGCCCGGCAGTACCATGCCGGGGTTCGAGAACTCGAGGTAGAGCGCGGCGAGGCCGATGAGACCGAGAAGGATCGCGATATTGGGGTTGGCGATGACGGAGAGGATGCGATCCTTCGTCGACATCTCCTCGAGTGTGACCGGAGCCCCGACGGTCGCGACCACAACCTCGCTCCCGTCGATTCGGCGGATGGTCGCTCCATCGAGCTTCGATAGAAGCTCGGCTTCGCTGGTCGCGATATGATCGATGAGGCCGGCGTCGAGCGCTTCCTGCGCCGTCCAGGCCTTCGCTTCGGTCACCGCCTTTTCCGCGATCTCCGGAGGGCGGCCGCGCCTTTCGGCGATCGATCGGGTATAGGCGGCGGCGTCGGATTGAATCTTCTTCGCGAGAGTCTCTTCGATCTCCTGCCCGGTTCCGGAAACCGGGGTCGCGGCGCCGGTGTTCGTGCCCGGGGCCATCGCGGCGACGTCGGCCGCGAGGGTGATGAGAAATCCCGCCGAGGCCGCGTGCGCTCCGGCCGGAGCGACGTACACCACGACCGGCCTCTCGCTCGAGAGAATTGCCTCGATGATGTCCCGGGTCGACTCGTAGAGGCCTCCGGGAGTCCCGAGCTCGATGAGGACGAGCTCGGCGTCGTCGCGCGCGGCTTTGTCGATCGTTCGGATGATGTGACGCGCGGAGACACCGTGGATGATGTCGTTGACCTCGACTTTGTAGATGAGACGCGACGGCTCGGCGGTCGCGGGGATGCAGAAGGATAGACCGACACAAACAGTTGATAGGACGCGAGATACTCCCATGAATCTCTTGCTGAGATTATACCCCATTTGTTTCGGCGAAAAGCCGGTGTTAGTTTCCGCCTCGTGCGACGGATAGCGCCCGCGGTCTTCTTCATCGCCGTCACCCTCGTCTTCACCCATCCCCTCGGCGTCCGGATGGGCTCGGCGGCGCTCGATCTCGGGCCCGACACCCGGCTCTTCCTCTGGACGCTCGGATGGGACGCCCACGCCTTCCGGACGGCTCCGCTCGCTATCTTCGACGCGAACATCTTTCATCCCGAGCCGCGGACTCTCGCCTACTCCGAGCACCAGATCGGAAGCGCCCTCATCGCTGCCCCGCTCATCTGGGGGACGGGAAACCTCGTTCTGGCGATGAACGCCGTCCTCCTTCTCTCCTGCTTCCTCTCGGGATGGTTCGCCTACGCTCTGGGCCGCCAGCTCGGGCTTTCGACGACGAGCGCGATTCTCGTCGGCGCGACATTCGCTCTGAGCCCGCCGCGGTTCTTCCGGATCGGGCAGCTTCACCTCGCGACGGTGCAGTGGATTCCGCTTTGCCTCGCGCTTCTCCACCGCTACGCCCGAGGCGGGACGCGCCGGCACCTCCTCGGGGCGGCCTTGGCCTTCTGGCTCCAGGCGCTTTCGGGAGGACAGAGCGCCTCGTTCCTGGCTCTCGCCGCGGCCGGGCTCATGGCCTATCTCTGGATCTTTGGCGAGCTTCGGCCGGCGGGCTCGGGCTGGAGGGACAGCGCCCCCGCGCTCGCGCTCACGCTCGCTCTCAACCTCCCTTTTCTCCTCCCCTATTTGCAGGTTCGCCAGGAGCTGGGGCTCGAGCGCAGCCTCGACGAGGCCGTCTCTTGGTCCCCCAACGCTGCGAGCTACCTCGCGTCTCCGACCCACGTCCACCGAGCGATCGCTTCTACTCTCGGCCTGGGAGAAGCGAAGGCCTATCTCTTTCCCGGATTCGTCCCTCTCGCGCTCGCGCTCCTGGCCTTTCTCCCGGGGGGGAAAACCGCACCACGCGCCTTACATGGAAATGAGAAGGCGAGCGCGTCGCTGCGAGCTCTGGACTTCGCCATCGTCTTTTTTCTTATCACGTCGCTCCTCATCGAAGCCGCGGGCGGACTCCGGTGGAATCTGGGCGGTGTCCGCCTCTCGGCCGCGGGCGGCGGCCGCGCTGCGCTTCTTTCGGTCCTCCTTCTCGTTCTGCGCCTCGGCGTCTTCGGGCGGGCTCCCTTCGCGTTCCTATCGGCGCTGCGCCGATGCATCCAGGCAGTCCGAAGCTTCCTCGAGCCCCGCATGGGCGTATCGGGGGGCTTCTACGTCGTTCTCGCGTTAGTGTCCCTGTGGGCCAGTCTCGGCCCGCGAGCCGGTCTTTACTCTGCTCTCTACCGTCTCGTTCCCGGGTTCGACTTCATACGCGTGCCCTCGCGCCTCACCGTTCTCACCGTCCTCGCGCTCGCGGTTCTCGCGGGGATGGGAGCGGAGCGCGTGCGCCGCGCTTTTCCCGCCGTCCTTCTTCTTCTGCTCGTGGAGCTCGCCGCATTTCCTCTCGACGCGCGACCCTACCCTATTCAGGCCTCACCGATGGACCAGGCGCTCGCCGCGATGGAGCCGGGTCCGGTCGCCCTGTTCCCGATTCCCGATCCCCGCGATACCATCGCCGCCGCGAGCCGCCACTCCCTCTATATGCTCGGCTCCACCGTTCACTTCCTTCCCATGGTGAACGGCTACAGCGGTTTCACGTCCGCGAGGCACGATCGGCTCTTTCGCGAGCTCGCTTCTTTCCCGTCCGAGAACGGCATGTCGGAGCTCGAGAAACTCTCCGTTCGCTACGCGGTCTTCCATCGAGGCGGCTACGACGAGGCGGGATGGAAAGCGGTCCTGGAGCGCGCCGAGCACTTCTCCGATCGGCTCGAGCTCCGGGCGAGCTTCGACGAGGGACGGCTCTACTCGATCGTCAATCCAGGTCCACGAGATCGTGGATCGTCAGAAGCCTCACGATCTCGAACACCTTCAACCCCGAGGGGGTCGAAACCGTGACCTCTTCACCCTCTTCCTTGCCCAGGAGCGCGCGCCCGATGGGAGAGGTCGTCGAGATGAGGCCCTTTCCGGCGTCGGCCTCTTCACTCATCACCAGCTTGTAGATCACCTCTTCTTCTTTCTGGTGATCGTAGACAGTGACCTGAGACCCGAACGAGATCTTGCCCTTGGGAATGCGGTCGAAGTTCACCATCGAGAGGTCCGCGAGGCGCTTTCGCAGCTGCCCCAGGCGGGCAATGACGTAACCCTGGCGCTCCTTGGCGGCGTCGTACTCGGCGTTCTCCGAGAGATCGCCGTGCTCCCGGGCCACCTTGAGCGCCCTGGGGAGCTCGATGTGGAGCTCCTCCTCCAGGACCTTGATCTCTTCCTTGAGCTTTTTGAGGATGTCGCGGGACATGTTTTTCTGGCATGATATCCATCCCTCTCGCGCCATTTCAAGAGACACGTGAGACTTCTCGAGAGCCCGGCGAACCCGCTCATCAAGCTCGTCCGACGGCTCGCCCGTGGAGGACGGCGCGACCCGAGATTTCTCCTCGAGGGCCGGAAGCTCGTCCAAGCGGCGCTCGAAAGCGGGGTAGAGGTCGAATGCGCCCTGGTATCGAGCGGTCGCGCGACCGACGAAGTCCGGGCGCTCGAAGCGA
>Ga0209619_10002930_pt1 | contig 12311 bp, 10 predicted proteins | sample Rifsed16ft3_FD_184011 | JGI IMG/M metagenome (GOLD analysis project Ga0209619, IMG submission 184011) | Soil microbial communities from Rifle, Colorado, USA - sediment 16ft 3 (version 2) | ecosystem: Environmental > Terrestrial > Deep subsurface > Rock core/Sediment | place: Rifle, Colorado... | reverse complement strand
ATCCGGGACAACAAGTTCTCTTTCCGGTGTTGCTTATGGTGGGGGTCAGTTCGCTGTTGTTGGGTCGGAGTACGGGGGTGGTTTTATCCTTACCTCACCGGATGGTATTACCTGGACATTGCAAGAGTCGGGTGTTGGAGGGAATCTGGGCGACTTTCATGATATTACGTATGGCGAAGGAAAATTTGTTGCTGCGGGTGAATGGTATGCAGGTGCTATTGACGAACTTCATGGCGGTATGATGTATATATCTACAGATGGTGTTATCTGGGATCAAACCTACCTGGGAGTGTTGGACGGTTATTTAACAGTAGGATATGGCATGGGTCAATTCGTGGCAATTGATTGGGTTATGGAGCTTTCCACATCCATTGAATCCGTCCGGGCTATAAAATCGGATGATGGTGTGACATGGTCTTCAGGGGGATGGAATGAAGGGGTAACATTCTTTAGTGATATAGCGTTTGACAATAGTAAGTTTGTAGCTGTAGGTTGGGTTGGCCATATTCTCCTGGGTGTGTTCAATAACGCAGATCTTAGAGGATTGGCAGTAAGTGAGGGGGCGCTTGATCCTGTTTTTTCTGTGGATACTATACTATATACGCTGACTGTGCCTGACTTTGTTATAAACCTGAATGTTACTGCGACTCTGGATGATCCATATGCAAGCATGACCATTAACGGAAATGCAGCAACAAGTGGCATGCCCTATACAGTTAACCTTGATGCTGGTGATAATGCTATTACAATAGTTGTAACAGCACAGGATGGGACAACAACAAAGACATATACAATCATAACGAGTACGTGGATTGATATTACGCCGCCTACCGGTTCGATTATCATTAATAACAATGAGGTCTGGACAAAGACAACCGCTGTTACACTGACACTGGATTGTACTGACTCTGAGAGCGGATGTGCGGATATGCGGTTCAGCAGCGACAATATCAATTTTACTGGCTGGGAGCCTTTTTCCACAGACAAGCAATGGACCCTCTCCTTAGTAGATGGGGAAGAGTGGGTATATGTACAGTACCGGGATGGGGCAGGGAACTCTTCAGGAAGCTTTTCGGACAGTATCAACCTTGATACCACAAAGCCAGTGGTTAAGGGGGTCTCAGACTCCCCTGATCCATTCAGACCTCTTCTTGGAGAAGTGAGCAAGATCCGTTTTACCCTGTTGGACAATCTATCAGGTACATGTAAGGTACAGGTTAAGATCTATGACTCTGTAAATACACTGGTTAGGACTATTAAAAAGAATGGACTCTCCTGTCCTGTGGAAGGAGCGGCAGGTTCAGTTAAGTGGGATGGGAGGGACACTGATGGGGTATTAGTGCCTGCTGACACCTATACTTACAAGATACAGGCAAAGGATAATGCTAAAAACAAGTCTAGAACCAAGCAGGGTACTGTGGTTGTAGAATAAGTAAAGCAGAGAGATAGTTACAGAAGCCAACAGCAAAGTTTATTTTACTCGGACTTGATTATCTCTCCCTGGGCTGTGAGGTAGTTACCCATATATGCCTCATAGATGACAGCGTTATCAGTACTGTATAATTTCCCCTTGTAAGGGGTCTTTACTGCAACAAGCCTTCTCCTGACGGTTTCTCCAATAAATCTCAAATCTCCTTCTATGTCTTTTTTGGCCTGTGGGTTTACAGGCTTTACAAGGAGTGTACCATTCATCTCATTGGACACAGTCAATGTGAAGGCCCCTGCAAGATACTGAATCTTTTTAGGATCCTTAACCAGCGGTATCAGGAGCCTCTCTTTCTGGGCTTCAAAGATATTGTAGAGGTGATTATTTGAATTATCTCCCCAGATCTTTATGCCGGCCTCTTTCCACCCCTTTATAGATGTGGCAGCCTTATCGATCTTAACAATATCAGAGGTGGTCTTATAGAGTTTTAGGAGGTTATTGATGGTCTCCTTCTTATGTCCTATAAATATCCATCCATCCCAGAGTGCATAGGATTCAAGTATCTTTTTGTCAGTCGGGCTGTTCGGATTATAGACAATCTTCTCCTTATGTGGTCCTGTTATGCTTTTGGAATTATTCCCGCCGGATAATTTTTCCAGGTATGGTGATAGTGGTGAGGTCTTTTCTATTTTACCCACCTTTGCTGCAAGGACAGGTATATCATCAGGAGAATAATATATTACATAAAAGTTTGCAGGGAGTTTCTGGATTATAGGCGCCCCTCCAACTGTAAATCGCAGGTTCTTCTGAATAAATGCCTGTACCCCTGGTTTGTCTTTATTTAACTCAAAGGTCAGGGCAGAACCATCTGACACTGTTATAATAACAAATAAAGCAACAATAAAAAGTAATACAAGAAGTCTTCTCATTATATACCTCCGGTTATTTTGATTTACCAGTTGGATGTATCATAACATGTGTCATTATATTATCATTTTCAGTGTTAATAGTCATCTCTGCCTTCAGATTGCTGTTGGAAAGGAACCTGTCTAAAAGTTCAATGATATATGTGATGTCGCCCTCAATGGCCTCAATTTCGCTGATGTCTGTAACACCTATAACCAATTCTATAACAAGTGTATTACTCCCTGTCTTCCTTAATTTTATAGTACCTCCCTTTATACTGCCTGAAGATGAGAGGATCAAAAAACCAAGCTTTTTTTCAAGATCTTCGATAGACCTGGTAATCTCCTTATTATCATTTGAAAATGATATATATGCAATATCCTTCTTATCATAGACCTGTTGAGTTAATTCTTCTCCAGGTTTAATACCTGAGACCTTACCTTTATCTGAAACAGGTCTGATAATCCTGTTAATAATATTGTCACCCTCTGCTAAAAATAAGGTACCCTCATCCTGATATATAAGTATCCTCTTACCCTCCGGCGTTCTTATTGTATATTCTCCTTCAATAACACCAACCCCCCGATACTGTATCTGCTCCATCAGAGTCCCACGAATTATCCTGAACAGTCTTGACCTCCAGCCAAGGTCTACAGCAACAGCCATCTCTCCTTCCTCTCCTGTCTTTGCAACATATAGCTCTATTGTTGGTGGTATAAAAGGTTTAAGGTAGAAGGGTATATTGGGTAGAGTTCGGCCTTCCAGAGGGACAGAGGCAATTATTGATGATAAGGGTTTATTCCAGATGCCTCTTGTCTTAATGATCCCTGCAAGATATGTATCTTTATAAAGATTACCTTTTAAACCTGAGGGGGGGAATGGCCTGAAAAACCAGACTAAGATAACAATGACAAGGACGACCAGTATTATCAAACCATATTTTAACCTGCGCATTATCTAAAGTCGCCTTGCAATGATAGATGCACCGATGCCAAACCCGCGTAATCCGGGGAGCCTGCTTATCAGAGAATCAACCTTGCTAAGGGCCATAACTGCGTGACTTAAGAACCCCCTGCCTGATGGGTCATAATGGATATTCTGTGGAAGGAGGTTTGGGAAGATTATTATTCCTTCAAATGATATTAGTTCAAGTCCATAAGATATCAGAAGTCTTTTTATCTCCCCAGGTGTGAAGGTCTTAAATTTCATAGTGTTAAATTTGCCTGTAGAGTCAATGAAAGACCAGATACGGACATGTCCTTCAGAGATGCTTGAATTTATAGCTGTACTTAGCTCTTCCCATTCATAGAAAAGGCTGAGGTTCCATTTATTATCTATGTCGAAGAAAATATAACCTCCTGGCTTACACACCCTGGCAATCTCACTAATTGCAGAAGAATAATCTTCGTGAATATGACTCAAGATATCCCCATAGGCAACAACGGCCTCTACTGTCTTATTTTTAAGAGGGATCCGGGTGGCTGAGCCAACAGAGAAATTACAGCCCGGGATTTCCTTGCCGGATGCCTGACCAATAGATAGGGGAGAGATGTCTATCCCTATTACCTTTTTTACATTCTCCATCGTTGATATCCTTTTTGAAAGGATCCCTGTACCACATCCCAAATCCAGGACAGTCCCGTGAAACTTATCTTTGTTCTGTTCTATGGTTTTATTAAAGATGCTATAAAAAATTTTTAAGGCCGGTACCTCTTCAACCCAGTGATCATACACAGATGCCAGTCCATCATATACCCTTTCAGGATTCGTTAGAGACTCTGTACTTACATAATCCATAACCGTATTCCCCTTTGCTATGTGCTGTTGTTAGAATAATGGGATAAAAACATTGGAGATAGAGTGCTCATAAACGGAGAACACGTGAATGGTGCAGATTGGATTGAATAAGCTGGCAGTAGAGGTTAACCCTACTTATACGTATCATACAGGATTACGTTCTCTAAATTTTTTACCTGTTGATGCATATCATTACGGAAGTTATCGACCAAAGTCAACCTTATTTTAACAGCTAAAAATAATAAGTCAATAATCAAAATGGAAATTTTTTAAAAAATTTAAGCTTCCGGTAGAGAACTGCGGGATTTTGTTAGCTTTACTCTTTCTGTGAAGCATCACAGCAGGTTCAGTGGGTCTACATCAATCTCTATGAGTCCATGCTTATGCTTACTGCTTGCATTAAAAGCCTTAAGGGAGTTTTTAATAATTCTGTTTAGTGTCCTGCTGTCGTTCGCCTTCATTATAATATGCCACCTGAATTTTCCCCGTATCCTGATAAAGGGGGCTGGTACAGGCCCTAATATATTAATACCATTTCCACTGCTTTCAGTCAGAATGGACTTAAACCTCTCTGCAGAGGACTCTACTAACTCTTTATTATTCCCCTTTATCAGTATTCTTACAAGCCTCTTATAAGGAGGGTAGCCAAGTGCCTTCCTGAAAGATGACTCCTCCTTGTAGAATCCCTCAAAGTCGTGCATTGAGGCATATCTGATACTGTAATGGTCAGGATTGAATGTCTGCACTATAACCTCCCCAACCTTATCACCCCTCCCTGATCTGCCGGCCACCTGCGTAATGAATTGAAATGTCCTCTCTGCTGAACGAAAGTCCGGCAGATGAAGGGAGGAATCTGCAAAGAGGACACCTACCAGTGTTATCTCCGGCAAGTCTAATCCCTTTGTAACCATCTGTGTCCCAATTAATACATCCGCCTCTTTATTTTCCATACTCTTAAATATTTGGTGGTGGGAATGCCTCTTAGTTGTAGTATCCCTGTCCATTCTGACTACGCGGATCCCGGGGATTATCTTTTTTAGCTCTTCCTCCACCCTCTGTGTACCTGCACCAAAAGCCCTGAATTTGTGTCCACTGCACTTTGAGCATGTGTCAGGGGGGGTGATCCTGTAGTCACAGTAATGGCAGTGCAGGGAGTTATCGCTCTTATGATATGTAAGGGAGACACTGCAATTCGGACATTCAGGGGAGTATCCGCAGTCAAGACAGAGGAGAAATGGGGAGAAACCACGTCGGTTCAGGAATAGGAGGGACTGCTCACCATTGTATAATCGCTGCTTTAATGCCTCCAATAATTCATCAGTGAATATGGAAAACCCCTCTTTCTTTCTCATATCAACGATCCTTACAGGGGGGAGCGGGCGTCTGTTAATCCTCTCCGGAAGTGACAGGTATACATACTTTTTTGTCGTGGTATTATAAAAAGACTCGAGAGAAGGTGTTGCAGAGCCAAGTATTACAGAGGCCCTGGATAGCTTTGCCCGCATAATGGCGAGGTCACGGGCATTGTATCTGAAACCATCCTCCTGTTTAAATGAGTGCTCATGCTCTTCGTCAATCACAACAAGGCCGAGATTTTTGACCGGGGCAAAGACTGCTGCCCGGACACCGATTATTACATCTACCTTACCTTCCATTATCTTTAACCACTCCCATATCCTCTCATTATGTGTGAGACCGCTGTGAAGTACTGCAACCCTCTCTTTGAATCTTGCAAAGAACCTCGTAATAAGCTGCGGGGTTATGGCAATTTCGGGCACAAGGACGATGCTGGATTTACCACTCTTTGTAACATAATCAATCGAATGCATATATATCTCAGTCTTACCACTACCTGTGATACCATGGAGAAGATGCACGCTAAAGTCCCCCTTTTTTAGCGACTCCCGTATTGTTGACAGGACTCCTTCCTGATGGGGTGTTAGTATTGGTGGGGCAGCAACAGTATCCCGGGGTTTATCTGCAAATGGCGTTTTATCTTTAAATAAATCTAAAATGTTATAGGACTTTTTAGGAGGCCTTAACTCCTTTTCTTCAGGGATGCCTGAGAGCGCTGTCTTCAGGACCATACCGAGTGGAAACAGATAATACTCAGAGGCCCATTTACAGAGATCAAGCATAGTCTTGTCAATCAGAGGTGTGGCATCGAGGATACTGGAGATTGGTTTTATCTGACCCTGCTTGATTTCAGGCTTGAGATGGGTTGGTAGTTCTTTTGAAGTGTTTATTATATACCCTGTAACCATCTGCCTTCCAAATGGGGCAATAACCCTCTTACCCACGCTGATCTGACCTTCCATCTCAGGCGGGCATTTATATATGAAAGTGTCTTCCAGTGGTCTGGGTATGGCAATATGCAGGTACATATTTTTCTATAATAAGATTGTTTTTAACCTTAAATTTATTTTAGCATATTTCGGGTTTTATATATCTACATATTAATGACAGATTGTTTGCCTTTGAGTAAAATATTCAGACATTAACGTTATATTGGTGGCATCAGATTATTATGATATCCTTACGTTATGAATCTTACCGTCATTTTCTTCTTTGTTGTTGGGCTTGGATTACTGGTTCTGGGTGCTGATGTACTTGTGCGTGGGGCAGCGAGACTGGCTATTGGTTTAGGTTTATCACCACTTATAATCGGGCTCACTGTAGTGGCATTCGGTACCAGTTCTCCGGAACTTGCCGTAAGCATATACTCCGGTATTGCCGGACAGGCTGATATCGCCCTCGGAAATGTGGTAGGTAGTAATATATTTAATGTACTTTTCATACTCGGTCTCTCAGCCATGATTTCACAATTGACTGTTTCCATGCAGCTTAAAAGATTTGATGTTCCTATCATGATCACTGTCTCAGTCCTTACACTTATTTTTGGACTTGATGGGAAGATTGAACGATCAGACGGGGTTCTGCTCTTTGCCGGTATAGTGGGTTATACAATCTTTCTGGTTAATAAAGGCCGCAGGGAAAACAGGCTGTATGTTAAAGAACATAAAGAGGGTAGTTTGATTATTGTTGTATTGCTTATCATTATTGGTCTGACCTTACTTGTTATTGGTTCACACTGGCTCGTCTCAGGTGCTGTAGTCCTTGCAAGGGTTTTTGGTGTTAGTGAACTGGTGATTGGATTAACTATAGTAGCAGCAGGGACATCCCTTCCGGAAGTTGCGACATCAGTGGTAGCAACCATTCGTGGTGAGAGGGATATAGCCATTGGGAATGTCGTGGGGAGCAATATATTTAATATCCTTGCGGTTCTGGGGCTCTCGAGTATTATTTCGTCAGATGGCATTACTGTTGCTTCTCATGCCCTGCGCTTTGATATTCCTGTTATGATTGCTGTGGCTATAATATGTCTACCGATCTTCTTTACCGGTGGCATTATTGCACGCTGGGAGGGAATCTTATTATTTTCCTATTACTGCATCTATACGGCATATATTGTTTTACAGGCTATGCATCATGCCTTTCTTCCAATGCTTCGTATGATAACAGTTGTTTTTCTCCCTGTTACGATCCTGGCGGTGATGATCCAAACGATGTTGTACTTAAGGAAAAAGGGAAATAGTGATTATTAGAGTTGAAGATCTTTCTTGCCTTGTATAACCGGCATTTGTTAATATTGGGACACGATGAGATACATGACATGTCCTCAGTGCGGGGCTTCTATTCAGCCTAAGAATCCCTTTCCTACTGTTGATATTATTATTGAGCTTGAGGGGAAGGGGATTGTGCTAATAATGCGCAAGAATCCACCCTATGGATGGGCAATACCAGGTGGGTTTGTGGACTATGGTGAGACGTTAGAGGAGGCTGCGGTTCGTGAGGCATTGGAAGAAACATCTCTCCATGTGGATTTAATCAGGCAATTTCATGTGTATTCAGCGCCTGACCGTGATCCGAGGCAGCACACCATTGCAACTGTCTTTATTGGTAAGAGCGCAGGAATCCCAAAGGCAGCAGATGATGCAAAAGATGTTGGGATTTTTACATGGGATACGTTGCCAGATAATTTAGCCTTTGATCACAGGAAGATATTAGAGGATTATTTTAATAAAAGGTATTAAAAGGATTGCTTCGGCTGCCTTTGGCAACCTCGCAATGACATGGTGGCCAGGATGGATTTTTTTGAGGTTATTGAAAAGAGGCGCTCGATAAGGGTCTTTCAGGAGATACCGGTAGAGGAAGAGAAGATCAGGACAATCCTTAAGGCTGCCAATGACGCACCATCAGCCGGTGATCTGCAGGCATATGAGATTTTTCTTGTACGTTCAGAGCAAAAACTAAGAGATCTGGCATTTGCAGCACTCTCACAGTTTTTTATTGCCGAAGCAACAGTGGCACTTGTATTCTGTGCCCATCCACGGAGGTCTTCTATTAAATACGGTTATCGCGGTTTGGAATTATACTGCATTCAGGATGCGACAATAGCATGTGCATATGCGCAGCTTGCTGTTACGGCCCTGGGTCTTGGTTGTGTATGGGTCGGGGCCTTTGATGATGAACAGGTACTCGGAATAATTGGATCACAGGACAATTTGAAACCTGTTTCTATTCTCCCAATCGGATATCCGGCTGAGTCTCCGCCATCAACGCCGAGGAGAGGGGTTAACAGGATTGCTCATGAGGTGAGGTAAGCATCTTCCCATGTTCAACTCCCATACGAATCAATCGGGGAATATCAAGTGTCTTTTCCACTCGTTCTATTTCTGATACAGTAGTTCTTACCGCAGGGTTTTTGGGGATGAAGAGCTGGCAGCAGTCCTGGTCTGGTATAATGGATATTTCATAAGTACCAATGTTTCTTGCCTGCTCTATTATCTCGCCTTTGTCCATTCCTATGAGCGGTCTCAATACAGGGAGCGAAGCAGCATTCTCAATGGTTGTTATATTTTCAAGGGTCTGAGAGGAGACCTGTCCAAGACTATCACCTGTTATCAGGGCTGCCGCACCTTCCTTTTTTGCAATTGCCTCTGCAATCCGGATCATCATCCGCCTGTATAAAACTACACGGTATTTGGAAGGTGTATTTAATACTATCTCGTTCTGGATCTCACCAAAGGGTATATGATATAGTCTCGACAGTTGCTGATACTGATTTAATATCTCCACTATATCTCCTGCCTTCTCCTGAGAGGTTTTACTTAAATAAGGATAGCTGTGGAAGTGGACAAATATTACAGAGCAGCCCCTCTTCATTATCCTATATGCCGCGACCGGTGAATCAATACCACCCGAGATCAGGCATAATACCTTTCCGCTAACTCCAACCGGCAGGCCGCCCTGACCTGGAAATCTTTCTGTATAGATAAATGCCTCTCTCGGAAGAATTTCGATGTACACGTTGAGTTCAGGGTGTGTTAAGTCAACCCTGGCACCTGTTGCCCCTTTTATATGGGCACCGACGATCCTGTCAATATCCATTGAAGTCAGGGGGTGCTCTTTATAACCACGTTTTGTAGAGATCCTGAAACTTTTGAATGACCTGTCTTTTATGTACTGAAGAACAGCCTCTTTAAGAATATCAATATTATTAGATGTCTTATAACCAAAAGAAAAGTTGGCCACTCCAATGACCTTTGAAACCCTCTCCTTCAATAAATTTTCCTTAACATTAGATGAGAGATCTATAATAATCCTCCCGCCTTTATCAATCACATGCTTAATGCCCAGCCCTTCTGTTGCATATCTGATATTTTCAAGCAACCTGTTGACGAAAATATGCCTGTTTTTTCCTTTAAGGGCAATCTCCTGATAGTGTGCTATGATATAGTCCATAAATCTTGAGATATTAAATCATATCCGATATATATTTAATAGTTATTCCCTTTACAATATCTCTATTTATCATTTATAATTTTATGAAAGGAGGTTAACCATGAGCGAGCTTTGCCCTTTTATGAGTACTCCAACAGAAGAGGTTTTCTGTAAAGAGAGTTGTGCCCTGTATATAGCAGGGCAGGCGAAAAATTGTTTATTGTCAAGGTTGCCAATATACTATAATCAGACAAGGGAGGCATTAACTGTTCTGTCGAACAAGGTAGAAGCACTTGTTGCTCTTAATAAAAACAAGGTCTGAGTGCCTAAGTACCTCAATTCACAAATACGGTTACATTCGGCAGCCGATCCATCCCCACTGGCTACGTTGCGCTCCCTGCGACATAGTGCAAAGACTATGTCTCAGTCACGCGCCTTGCCGGTGGGGCGGCTCGGCTGTCTCGGTGTGTCACCGTATTTATGAACTGAGGTACTGAGTCAGAAGATCTTTTTCAGAGTTATTGTTTCATCCCTCCTGAATCCTGTAGAGATTATAGTTATCTCTACGCTTATCAACTCTTTTAAGCGGTTTATATAAGCCTTTGCCTTTTGAGGCAGGTCATCATATCTTGAGATCCCGGAGGTAGAGACTTTCCATCCTTCAAGAGACTCATATATTGGTTCACATCCTTCGAGTATCTTCAATTCTGATGGCAGCTCATCATATCTTCTGCCATTATACACATAACCTGTACATATTTTAATCTCCTCAAGATCATCAAGTACATCGAGCTTTGTTAAGGCAATATCCGTGAACCCATTTACCTTTGCTGCATAAGAAGTAGCAGGTGCATCAAACCAGCCGCACCTCCTCGGTCTTCCTGTGGTCGCTCCATATTCCCTTCCCCTCTCTCTTAAGAATTCACCGGTCTTGTCTTTAAGCTCTGTAGGAAATGGCCCGCTCCCTACACGTGTTGTATATGCCTTTACTACGCCCAGAACCCTGTCTATCTTTGTCGGGCCAACCCCTGTACCTGTGCATGCGCCGCCTGCTGTAGCATTTGAAGAAGTAACATACGGGTATGTCCCATGATCAACATCAAGATGCGTCCCCTGTGCCCCTTCAAAGAGTACATTCTTTCCTTCATCTATAGCCTTATTAATGAGAAGTGAAGTATCCACAACAAAATTTCTGAGTCTCTCTGCATAACCCATATATTCATTATAAACATCATCGAGTATAAATCCCTTTGCACTATATAGTTTGTCAAGGAAGTAGTTCATCTCCTGGATATTTATTTTTAATTTATCCTTAAAGACCTCACTGTCTATCAAGTCAGCGACCCTTATTCCTACCCTCGCCATTTTATCAGCATAGGTAGGACCTATGCCCCTGCCGGTTGTGCCTATCCTTAAGGAGCCTTTTAACTTCTCACTCTCCTTCTCGATTGCGCGATGGTAGGGCATTATAATATGTGCCCTGCCGCTGATAAAAAGATTATCCTTTACCTCAATACCCCTTTCCTTAAGGGCATCTATCTCTGTAATCAGGGCATGGGGGTCTATTACAACCCCATTTCCTATAACACACTTTTTCCCGGGATGGAGGATACCGGAAGGGATTAAATGGAGTATAAACTCCTTATTACCAATAACCACAGTATGTCCTGCATTGTGACCACCCTGATAACGTACGATATAATCTGCATCGATGGTAAGGAGGTCTACGATCTTACCCTTTCCCTCATCACCCCACTGGGCGCCTGTAACAATTATATTTGACATTATTATCTCCCTAAAATGGGCTTACGGGTTGGTAGCCATCCGGAATAGAAAACATGGAAGAATCTATCCCATCTGATATTATTTCAATGTATTTGATAATCCTTTTACTCTTATTTGGGAGCTCGAACTCATATTTAACAGGCATTTTTTCAAGATCTTCAGCTTCCCATATAGAATATCTTTCTATCACCTGCTCTTCCTTCTTCTTGTCTCCTTTTTGAATAACCTTTATTTCATACCTGCTGATAGTATGACCATCTATTGTATCTTCCCCCAGTTTTATCTTTTCCACTTTAACATCTTTCCGGTTTGAGTATTTCTTTTCAGGCGGTGTCTCAAATAGTATATCCTCTTTATCAAAGTTTATATCCTGCTCTAAATATAGCTTTACATTGAGCAATATTGTATATAATTTTTTTTTCTGGAAATCATATATCTTAATCCCGGGGTTCCCTTCAATGTCTTTTGATTCCTCCTCAACCCTTACCATGTCGCCTTCCCAGTAGTACTTCTGCTGGACAAGAACATCTTCTTTGCTATCAGCAACTATAGTCATGCTCTTAACAAAAGAGACCCCTGCCTCTGCCCGGCAAGCAAGAAAGACAGATAATAT
>Ga0209619_10002928_pt1 | contig 12315 bp, 11 predicted proteins | sample Rifsed16ft3_FD_184011 | JGI IMG/M metagenome (GOLD analysis project Ga0209619, IMG submission 184011) | Soil microbial communities from Rifle, Colorado, USA - sediment 16ft 3 (version 2) | ecosystem: Environmental > Terrestrial > Deep subsurface > Rock core/Sediment | place: Rifle, Colorado... | reverse complement strand
GCACTGACCCAGGCAATTGAAGCAGCTTTCGGTTCGTTCGATGCATTCAAGTCCGATTTCGAAAAAGCGGCAAACACCCGCTTCGGCTCCGGCTGGGCCTGGCTTGTCAGAAAAGGCGATGGTCTGGCCGTCGTCTCCACCGCAAACCAGGATAATCCGCTTTCTGAAGGGATGACTCCCGTGATGGGCATTGACGTGTGGGAGCACGCATACTACCTGAAGTATCAGAACCGCCGCCCGGAATATGTTTCCAACTGGTGGAACGTTGTCAATTGGGAAGCAGTGGCCGAGAGGTATAAGTAGAATCCATCGGAGCTTGGATATCTTTCGAAGCTCTCATTGATGCCAGGAATGTCATGCAGGCTTCCGAAGTCCTGGGAAGCAGGATATAATGCCTACATATCGCATGTCACATCCGATAAGGAGATAAACCGATGACTCATATTATCACCAGCTTATGCGTTCGCGACCGCGGTTGTATTGACGTTTGTCCTGTAGAATGTATGATTCCCGGCTTCCCTATTAATGAATGGCCGTGGATTTACATTGATCCTGACACCTGCATTGACTGTGGTGCGTGTGTGCCCGAATGTCCATTTGCCGCCATCTTCCCTGAAGATGAAGTTCCCTCGGCTTACACCGCAAAAGGTGGTGAGTACATCAGCAATGTTGGTCTCACCGGCCATTTTGAAGGGACCAATCATCATGGCGGACCGATCGTGCTTGATACGGCCCGACAATTGGCGCCCGGGGAAGTGATTGACCTCACACCGGATATCAAGCCCAATTACGATTTCTTCAAGGGAGGTCCCGGTTACGGCGCCAAGGATCAAGATAACGGTATGTAAGATGTCCCGAAAAGAGCCAGGTCCTTGCCTGGCTCTTATGTTATTCTATGGCCTTGAGTGATTTATGAAGATTATCCCGCAGACATTCTGCGGGATAACTCATATATTATGGATACATCGCATCAACAAGCAATTCCTGCCCGATGCGCTGTGCGAGCCACGCATTATTCTCTTGCAACAGCACCACAACAACGAGCGGTGATGCCTGCCAATTCGGCGGCGTCCCCGCGATGAACCAGGTCACGGATGAATCTTTTTCTGTCGCCTGCCCGGTGTGAGACCAGTAATTCTGTCCTTCCTGGATGAAGGATCCAGCCGCCTCCTCCGCGGCCGCTGCCTCGACCGCTTCGAATGGCGTTCCCAGCGCTGGTAGTATTACCCAGCCATCGTTCGGCGTGTTGACTGCTGTTGCAATGCGCGGCGCAGGGACTATTCCTTCATTGCTCAATGCCGCGCAGGCCAGCGCCACCTGCAGGGGCGTAACGTGCAGGTTTTCCAACTCCGCATTTGAAAGCGGCTGTGCAACCTGTATTCGTATCTCAGGCACACGGTAGAACCCAAATGCCTCCTGCACATTTCGTAATCTATCTTCATTGCGATTGCCATCACCGAGAAGCGCCTGTGCGAATGGGTCCATAAGAGAACCTGTTGGATAAAGCCCTGCTGTGGCGCGGTTGATCAGCGGTTTACCCGGATCCTTGTTAAGCTGTGAGCCTGTTTCATTCAAATAATTGGGATTGAAGGTCGGATGTGATGCCATGACCAGAATTTCGCCCGTCTGCGCGTTAAGTAACACCACCGCGCCGGCATGATCGAGCATCATTTCATCGGAGCGATATTGCAGATGCAGGTCGATGCTCAAGCGCACATCCAATCCATCAGGGGACATGCCGTAAACCAGGTGATTCCACCAGATGGTGGATGCGGGATTGCCCCTCCGACCGCGCAGATATTCGTCAAGTGAAGCCTCGAGCCCTGCCTGGCCGTAGATTGGATGGTTATATCCCACCACCGGCGCAAGATCAGGATATTTATAGGCGCGGGCATAACTCCCCACTTCTCCCTCCGTTGTGTTGATGGCGGCATTCGAACGGTCCACCAGCCAGCCGCGCGGCACATAACGGTCTTCAATCGTACGGCGCTGGTTATCGGTGCGCGTGAGCAGGTCTGGCCCGCGCACGATAGCCCACCATCCGTTCGTCAGCGCGGCGGCGAATAATCCAAGTGATAAGAATGTGCTGAACGCAATATAAGGCTCGGGTTTTGGAAGGGGAGCGGGTTCTTCATCTAGATGATTGCTGATGAGCAAGAGGCAAAGCAGGGCTACGAAGGATGTCAGCAGGGATGATCCACCATAGGATACAAAAGGCAGTGTGACGCCCGTCAATGGCAGGAGGCGCAGGTTGCCGCTAATAATGAGCAATGCCTGAATACCAAAGTACGCGGTGATACCTGCCGCAAATAACCGGCGAAAGCTATCGGGGGCAAGGAGTGAGGCGCGCAAGCCGCGGGCGAGGATCAAACCAAAGAGAGCAATCAAACCCAGGGTCCCGATCAGACCCGTTTCTTCCGCAATTGCCGAAAAAATAAAATCTGACATGGCAACAGGCACGAGCGCAGGACTCCCCAATCCCGGCCCGCGTCCTTCAAGACCGCCATTCGCGACGGCAAGCAGGGATTGAATGATCTGATATGAACCACCACTTGGGTCATCCCAGGGATTGAACCAGGAGTCAACGCGCGCCTGAATGATATCCACTAAATAATAACCAACAAATCCTACAAAGAGGAGCAGGACCGCGCTGATCAGTATGGTGCGTCGGCGGCCCGTGGCAAGATATACGATGATCGAATACAGCGCAATGAAGATCGAAGCAGTTCCAAGGTCGCGTTGAACCAGCAGAAGCAAGATGGCAAGTCCGCTCAGGATGAAGGTGGGATAAATGAGCGGAAACGCGCGTAATTGGATTGGGAGTCTATCCGCGAAATACGCGGCAAGATAGGCAACCAACAAGAGTTTGAGCGGCTCGGAGGGTTGAAAGTAGACACCGCAGCACCCAAGCCATAAACGCGGACCAAAACCAGTCGGATTGGTTCCAAACAGGAGAGTCAACCCTGTGAGAATCAGACCGGTCGTGAGTAGCAAATATTTATATCGGCGCAGGAAGCCAAGCGTGGTGGGAAGCCCCAGCCCGAAGGAGAAGACGAGCAGGCTGACGCCCAGCCAGAGCGCCTGACGCGCGCCGAAACCCGAATCGAGCCGCCAGACGGTGAGCAGGCCCCACCCGCTTAGAAACGCAGCGGCTGGGAATAGATATGGATCGGCGTCTGGTAATCTATGAACGATATAGCGATGCACGCGCACGATAAACAGCCCCCATAAAGAGAGAGCCACCCATTGCGACCAGCGGTAATCCACATCCAGATTACGCTCCCGAACGGCCGGGGACAGCATGATCAGCAACGTTTGTAAAACAAGGAAGCCCGCTGCCATCTTCAGCAGTTTGCTTTGGATGATTCTGCTCATTGATTATAGATACTTGCTGATTAACAGCTCCAGCTTCTCGCGGGTTTCGGCGGGAATAATATCTTTGCGCGTGATCAGGGCCGCCGCAAGGGCATGTTCACATTCACAATCCCGCTCATGCTTTAGATTGCGCGCAAGAATCCGAACAGCTTCCTGCGCGAGAAGTGTGTTTCTATTGAGGGTTTGGATCACCATTTCCACAGTCACGGGCGCTTCACTTACATGCCAGACGTCATAATCTGTGACGTGTGCCATGGTTGCATAACAGATCTCTGCTTCGCGTGCCAGGAATACTTCGGGAGCTGCCGTCATGCCGATGATGGACATTCCCCACGAGCGATAGGTTTTGGATTCGGCTTTTGTCGAAAAGCGAGGACCTTCAATAGTGATGAATGAGCCCCCACGATGTGTTACGCCTCCTGCCAGGCGGACAGCTGATTCCAGTTGATCGGAAAGATCGCGACAAAAAGGCTCAGCCACGCTGACATGTGCCACCAGACCTTCGCCAAAGAAGGAACGCGCGCGTTTATGCGTATTGTCGTAAACCTGGTCGGGGATAACAATGTGACCGGGAGCGAATTCCTCCTGTAGAGATCCGCACGCGCTGATGCTGATGATCCGCTCCACGCCTAATGATTTCAACGCGTACATATTCGCTCGGTAAGGGACCTCGCTGGGAGTGATGTGGTGCCCGATCCCGTGGCGGGCGAGAAAGGCGACCCGTTCACCTTCCAATGTGCCAGCTACGATCGGCGCGCTGGTTTTTCCGAAGGGTGTGTTGATGTCAAATTCCTGAGTAGCTTGTAACCCCGGCATTTCATAAAGCCCTGAGCCGCCGATGATTGCAAGGGTTACCTGTTCGGTCATAGCCGACCTCCTGTTTGAAGTTTATTTGTGGAGGGGAATTTGTCGTCACTATCGATGCGGATATTGAAAAACGTGTTGCCGCATTTGAATTCATCGCCTGTGATCACCACCGCTGGAACGATCAGTTTTTCGCGATTGAGAAAGGTCCCATTTGTGGAATTGAGATCCTCCAGCCACCACTGCCCATGATGAAAAATCATGCGCGCGTGGTGCGCAGATAACGCCTCATCCATTACCGCAAGGTCGCAGTTGGTATCGCGCCCGATTGTCACCTCAGTTTGAGAGAAATGACTCTGGCTTACCTTCTTCTGGCCGACTCTAATTTCTATCGTGATGTTCGGTTTTTTTTGTACGGATAACCGGTTCGCCTGTTGTTTGAGTTCCTGCCACAGTGTCAATAATGCCCATGCCAGAAAACAATAAAGCGCGATTGCCAGGATCAATCGCAGGGCAAGGACAACAGATGCGATCATTTATTTGGGTTATCTTCTCTAAATTTTCCTGTCGGCCTTATGTCCACGGTATTCTGCTCAACCGTGGCGGTCGGTCTTTCGCTAGTGCCTGGCTCGCGTTCCAGGGGTCCGGTTTCGCCAAGATCGGGGTGGGGTGGGGGATTATCCTGCCCGAAGATCAAAGCAACTCCTGCCAGGGATATGACATCACCGGGGTATAAAACAGTCTGGCTTGTGCGCTGACCATTCACAAATGTCCCGCCGGTCGAGTTCAAGTCGAACAGCACAAAACGCCCTTTGATGGCGCGCAGTTGTGCATGGTTGCGGGAGACGCGCGGGTCATCGATCACCAGATGATTCTCAAGCCTTCTGCCAATATTCACAACGGTTTCGTCCAGGGCATGTACTCTAACGCCCTCGATGATCAAAAAGGCATTTTCGGGAATATTATCGACAGGATCGGTGTTTTCATTCGTTAGCGATGTTTGCATCCCCTGTGTATCTGCCACCGGTTCCAGTTTGTGTGATGCGACCACGCTGATTTCCCCCGCTGAGTAGGTATCGTCCGTTGTGATGGTGATCGTCGGTTGTGCCGTGAATTGCAAACCCACGTCGTTCGCTGCAGTAGTGATGATGTTCTTTAGTGTATCCAGTGTGCGCTGTTCCTTCCACATGGGGGATGAGTCGGTTGCCACGATCAATGTAAAAACATTGGGAGCGATCGCTCCCTGATCCTTTTGCTGGATAATATTTTGCTTCAGCGCGTTCGCCAAACGTTGAATCATCCGGTCTTCCACTTTCAAGCCCGGAAGAATCCCCACCAACTGATTTTCAACTAATGACTGTAGTTTTACTTCCAATTCGTCCAGTTTTAGTTTCATAACAATGCCTCGACTTGATTCTGCGGGTTCCAAGTATTATAGAGGCGAGGCGAAAAATCTGCAAGTACCCAGGCTTACAGTTTCAAAAAGGTTTGTCATCAGGGATTCGTCAGGCTACTTTAATACCAGGTTTTGATTGCAGTTGGGACAGATGATTTCCTCTAATGTAACCGCGAACCCACAATTTGGGCAAGTGGTGGGGTGGGCATCCCCCAGCGGGGCGCCACAGGCAATACAGGATCCTTCCCCGAGGGGATTAGCCGTTCCACAATGCTCGCATGTGATTCTGCTCAATCGTTCAGAAAGGGCGTGGGAGGCGCCAAATGCCGTGACGGTCCGGTTGATCACCTTCCATACGTTTTCGTTGAGCTGGATATTCTCAAAATCCTGGGCGAGATCATCCAACCTGCCAAGCAGGCTGAAGGGATTGCGAAGCGCTGAGAGTGCAGTATGGCCGATGCTTGCCGCCACACCCAGCCAGGCCTGATTGCCCAATTCGATCATGATTCCATCTTCAACGGTCTGGATGCTGATCGTCAGCGCAGTTTGCCCACCAGACATGGCGCCTCTCCGTGTTGCAATCTGCACAGCCATATTGTCATGTTGCCCCACCACTTGCGCGTGCATGTTCCCGCGGTTGAATTCCGCCATGAGGGCATCGGCAATGTCATTGGGTTTGATATTTCCGTGGAAAATTCGTCTGTCCATGTTTTCGATTATAATCCGCTTTACAAGCGACGACGATATGTCGTCGCATTCCATCTCTAAGAATATCTACGTAATGAAGAGATTTTGGTTTAAAACCTTGTTGGCGATTTTGACAGTAATGGGCCTGTGGGTGGGAACGTTTCTTACATCGGAGCAGCAGAGGGTCCGGGCGCAGGAGGCATCCACCCCGACCGGTATTTTTGTCACGGTTACGTACACCGATCCGATCAACGTTCGCGGTGGGCCCAGCACGGTCTATTATCCGATCATTGGGCAGTTGACGCCCGGGGATGTGGTTCCGGCGCTCGGTGTTTCGCCCGGACGGGAGTGGGTCCAAATTACATATCCTCCCACCGGTGGGACGGGCTGGGTATATTCGTCATTTGTGTCTGTATCAGGCGGCGAACTTCGGATCGTGGAGCCACCCCCAACTCCCACGCTGCCTGTCACTTCCACGATTGACCCGACTCTCGCAGCGGCTTTCAACATTCAGCCCACTGAGACGCGCTTGCCTACTTTTACACCCCCGCCACCGTTGAACGTTCCTGAATTCAATGACGCAAGTACGCCCAATCCTTCGCGGCTGGTATTCGGGATTTTCATTCTTGGCCTGGGTTTGACGGGTGCCATCGGTTTACTCGTGTCATACGTTTTACGAAGGTGATCGTGAGATGAGCAAGCTGGGCACAGCCAGAATTATCATCTGGGTCGTTGCGATATTCGGGATCACAATTCTGGGTTTGTTCGATCCAGGTCAGACTGCAGTGTCTGCACAACAGCCGACCGGATCGATCCCGACTGTCACTGGCACGCCCTCAGGTCCGGTCATCAAGGTTGATTTGAGTATTCCCCAGATCCGGGTTTATGCTGGCCCTGGTTCATTTGATTATCCTGCGATCGGGGTCATGCTGGCGGGCGAATCCGCGCCCGCGCTTGGCCGGGCAAGCGGCCGGGAAGATTGGATTCAAATTCACTACGCCGGCGTTCCCGATTCCGTCGGCTGGGTCTATGGGCTCTACGTTTCACTTTCGCCGGGCGCGCTGCTTCCGATTGTGGATATCCCTCCGACGCCCACTGCGCTTTCCACTCCAACCATCAACCCAACCCTCGAAGCCGCGTTCATTGGACAACAAACACCAACCCGCCTGCCGACCTTCACGCCGCCGCCGCCCCTTGAACTGCCCTCGTTTCGTGACGTTAGCCAGGCCCAGACAACTGGTATCCCTGTGGGACTGCTGATCCTCAGCCTTGGGTTATTTGGTTTCTTCGGTGCAGTGATTTCGTATCTGCGTGGGAGATAAGAGTTGCGCTCCAGAGCGGAGCGCAACGCAGTCGAAGCGCGCATAAGCAAACAAAAAAAGACCGATGGCTCGGTCTATTTTTGTTTCTAACTTTTACGAATTAGTTGTTGCAAGAGCACGAGCCGCCGCAGGCGCATCCACCTTCGCCATGGGCATGACTATGTTCGTGGCCCTGCGCGCTCGGGCTATCCACTGCAAAGCCTGCTCCGCGCACCGGATCGTTTACAAAGTCAATGCTCGCGCCGCGCAAGTAATCAATGGACACTTCATCCACAACAACCTGTACACCATTCGCTTCAAAGGTTGTATCGACATCACGGATATTGTTATCCAGCGCCATGCCAAAATTCACACCACAACAACCACCGCCGGCTACATACACGCGCAGCGCATAGCCCTCCAGATTGCGTTCGGCAAGGATATTCTTAACTGCATCAGAAGCTGCTACAGATAAGGAGATTGTCGCTGGTTCAGTCTGTGTCAATATTTTTGTCTCGAGTTCTTCTAACATATGATCTCCTTTGAGAGGTAAGTAGATAAATCTTATCAAATTCGGGTCAGACTGTCAACCATGGTTTCAGGCCGCGCTCCCCGTGCCGTCCTTTGCAAAGCATCCCTTTAGGACGGCGCTGGCATTGGCAATAATCGCCGCCTATGCTTGACACATATCTGTTGCGCCTGTAAAATCCCTGTGCTCAATACTGCGATAGTCTCTAAACTGGATTTCAGTTGATTGCTCTTTGACAGGCCCGATCCAGGTTTAGAGACTAACTTTAGAAGCAGTATATTTTATTTTCCTCGGGAGGAATACTCTAATATGTACGCTATGCAAGGACTTCAACCTTTTGAGGGAGTCGCGATTTGGGCCGTGTTTGGCGTTGCCTGGCTCGGCTTGTTATACGCGATCTTCCTCCGCTCCCAGATCCTGCGCGAAGATAAAGGCACGCCAAAGATGCAGGAAGTCTGGAACGCGATCAAAGATGGGGCGGATGCTTACCTAAGGAAGCAGTTGCGCTCCATTTTGCCTTTGATCGCCGTTCTCACGATTGCACTATTTTTCTCTGTTTATATTGTGCCGCCTTCACCGGAAGCGCTCGAACGCTTTGAGGGTGTGGATCCAAACACTGTTCGTCTTTGGATTGGCATCGCCCGCGCGTTTGCCTTTGTCATGGGCGCGGGCTTTTCGCTGGCCGTTGGCCAACTCGGTATGCGTATGGCTGTTGAAGCCAACGTGCGTGTTGCTTCTGCTTCCAAGCGGTCGTTCGGTGACGCGCTTCGTATTGCCTATCGCGCGGGAACCATTACCGGCATGCTCACCGATGGCCTAGGTCTGTTGGGTGGCACGATCATCTTCATCATCCTTGGCATTGCTGCTCCAGATGCTTTGCTCGGGTTTGGTTTCGGTGGAACACTGCTCGCGCTCTTCATGCGCGTGGGCGGTGGCATCTTCACCAAGGCAGCAGACGTCGGCGCGGATTTGGTCGGTAAAGTGGAAGCAGGCATTCCTGAGGATGATCCGAGAAATCCAGCTGTGATCGCGGATCTCGTTGGGGATAACGTCGGTGACTGCGCCGGTATGGCCGCGGATATCTTCGAATCCTACGAAGTAACGATTGTTTCGGGGCTTATCTTGGGCCTCGCTCTCTGGCACATTACCGGCCAGCTTGAGTGGATCATCTTCCCGCTCATGGTGCGCGGCATCGGTGTGCTTTCGTCCATCATTGGCACGTACTTTGTTAGAGCCGGTAAGACTGGTAAAAGCGAAGATGCGATGAAGGCAATATTCAGCGGCTTCCTGACCTCCGCTGTGATTTCGGCCGCGTTATTCTTCATTGCGGGTTTCTTATATTTGAATACCCCTGAAATGAGTGCATGGGGCGGTTGGTGGCGTTTGCCGACGGTTGTAGGTGTTGGGGTCCTGCTTGCCATTTTGATTGACCGCCTGACCGAATACTTCACTGGCACACATGCCGCCCCCGTGAACGATATCAAGAACGCCGCGGATACAGGACCCGCTACTCTTATCTTGCAGGGCGTTGCGGTCGGATTTGAATCCTCCGTCTGGTCTGTCCTCGTGCTGGCTATGACGATTGTCGCCTCCATCTTTATCTTTGGAACCATTCCCGGTGTAAAAGGCGCGGATAGTGCGACGTTCGTTCTGTATGGTGTCGCGATGACCGGTATTGGCATGCTTACCCTCACGGGTAACAACGTGGCGATGGACTCTTTTGGTCCGATCTCTGATAATGCGAATGGTATTGGCGAGATGGCCTGGTCTGGCAAGACGGACAAAGCAACCAGGGAAGCCCAGCAGATCATGGCTGATCTCGATGCGGTCGGCAATACGACGAAAGCGATTACAAAAGGTGTGGCGATTGGTTCTGCGGTGATCGCGGCGGTTTCACTTTTTGGTTCCTTCCTTGTGGATGTGTCTCGTGCACAGACAAGCCTTGGCGTTCCAGTCGCTGAACAGATTCAGGCGATTGGTATTCGCGTGGACATTCCGCAGGTATTTGTTGGCATGCTCATCGGCGGCGCCTTGCCGTGGTTGTTCTCCTCCTTCGCCATCCAGGCTGTGGCTCGCGCGGCGGCGTTGATCGTGATGGAGGTCCGCAGGCAGTTCAAACTGGGTGTGTTGGAAGGTAGGGTCAAGCCCGATTACAGGCAGGCTGTCAGCATTTCCACCGATGCAGCACAGAAGGAATTGGTCTCGCTGGCGTTGCTCGGTGTCGTGACCCCGATCGTGGTCGGTTTAACCCTGCAAGTGGAGGCCCTCGGCGGCTTCCTGGCAGGTATCATCGTTTCCGGTCAGTTGCTGGCTGTCTTCCTCAACAACTCTGGTGGTGCCTGGGATAATGCCAAGAAGTTGATCGAAGACGAGCCCAGGGATTTGAAGAACAATACTGGCAAAGGCTCTGAGCGTCACAAAGCTGGTGTGGTGGGTGACACGGTTGGTGATCCGTTCAAGGATACGGCCGGCCCTGCACTCAACCCGATGATCAAAGTAGTGAACCTGGTCTCGGTGATCATTGCTCCAATTGTCGTGCAGTATGCGAGTCCCGGCTTGCCTGTTGCGGTCAAGATCAGCGTTTGGGCAATTGCCGTCGTTTTGCTTGGGGTGCTGGCCTGGGCGGTTGTCCGCTCGAAGGCTCCTGCTCCTGCGATGACGGAAGCTCAGCCCACCGGTAGAGGTAAGAAGAAGTATAAGGTGAACAAGTAGGTAATGAGGCTCCCGACACTGTCGGGAGCGATTTTCTTATCTCTGCATGCTCAAACGTGTCTTTGATCTCTCCTTCGGTTTCTTGGCCCTAACGCTTGCCCTGCCTCTTATGGCTTTATCCGCCCTGTTGGTTTTTCTGGAAGATGGTCGCCCGATCATTTTTCGCCAAAAACGCGTGGGCAAGAATGGGCGTTTGTTTGAGATGCTCAAATTCAGAACGATGGTCAAGGACGCGGAGCAGTTACAAAGTCAGGTAGAAAAGCGGGATTTGGACGGGAATCTGATCCACAAAGTGAAGGACGATCCTCGCGTCACGCGCGTGGGGAGTCTGCTCCGCCGATTCAGCCTTGACGAACTCCCGCAGCTTTTCAATGTCCTCGCCGGGACGATGAGTCTGGTGGGCCCCCGTCCCGAAATGCCATTTCTAGTGGATAATTATGAATCGTGGCAACGTAAGCGCTTTGCCGTCCCACCTGGCATGACGGGCTGGTGGCAAGTCACTGGTCGAAGTGATAAGCCCATGCACCTGCACACCGAAGATGATTTATATTACATTCAGAATTATTCCATTTGGCTCGACCTGGAAATAATTGTTCGAACGATATGGGTTGTCCTGATTGGAAAGGGATCATATTAACAGGCAAATTGACATTTGTTTATGTCTTCGGTGGTGTGCTTGAAAGCGCGCGCCTGAGTATGGAGGTCAAGGCTACAGGATGGGTAAGATGCTGCAAAGTGTTTAGAATTCCTAGAGCCTGTCCCGTGACAGGCTCTCTTTATTTCGAATTGTTATGGATGAAGGCTCGACTCGGAGAATTGATTCGATCAATACTTGTCTAAAAAGAATCTGTGAAAACTAAATCCGCATTTATTTTTTGGTCACTCATCGGTTTTATAACGACTGCTAATTTAGTGGTCTTTGACTACATTGTTTTATCGAGTCAGGATAATATTCGAGTGCAATTTACCCCCGATGATGCGTATTATTATCTTCAACTTGCCAAGAACTTTGTAAAGTATGGATATTGGACATTTGACTCGAAGGTCAGCCTGGCATCGGGTTTTCATCCTTTGCTGGCCTATCTTCTGGCTGTGATATACAAAGTTGCTCTACCTTCTACTGAAGAGTTTGTGACTATTGATATCCTTCTCAGTTCAATCCCTATATTAGTGTTAGTATTCTTTGTTTGGTTAAAGAGTGTGTTGTCAAGAAATGGCAATTTCCTGATCGCCATTTCTCTTTTCGCAGGCGCACAAAGTTTCTTGTTCAATTCTGTCTCGGGAGTAGAATGGTCATTTGTAGTTGTACTGGCCGCGCTTTATTGCTCTGTTTATATTCATTCTAGCAGATCTACAAGCGCATCCTTGAAATTATTTACAGTAGGTCTATTTTTAAGTCTGGCTCGTTCTGATGCGGGATTGCTGCCATTTTCTATTTTTATTGCAGGTGTTTTTTGCTTGGTGGGAATGCAAAGCGTAAAAGCGAATCCTTGGGATCGCTGCTTGCCTGG
>Ga0209619_10002927_pt1 | contig 12316 bp, 11 predicted proteins | sample Rifsed16ft3_FD_184011 | JGI IMG/M metagenome (GOLD analysis project Ga0209619, IMG submission 184011) | Soil microbial communities from Rifle, Colorado, USA - sediment 16ft 3 (version 2) | ecosystem: Environmental > Terrestrial > Deep subsurface > Rock core/Sediment | place: Rifle, Colorado... | reverse complement strand
CCGCCGCGGCGCCGTCGCTCGGCGGGCTGATGTCGAGCCGCCGCACGGGCCACGCCATCATCTCGGAGTTCACGACATCGTCGAGGGTGATGTTCGCATCCGCGAGCTGCGCGCACGGATGACCTGCGGCGTTCCGTTTGTTCTTCACCGCCACGCGCGCGATGTCCTCGTACGGGATCTTGTGGACCGTCATGTACCGGTTCATCTCCATCGCGAAGATCCACACGAGGTTCGGCTTCAGGGGTCGGTCGAGGATCGGGTCCCAGATGTAGGCGAACACGGACTGCGGGTGCGGCTGGCACGAGGACATCTTCTCCTCGTTCACGACGAGGGCGACGTCCGCGAGGCCGCTCGCGACGTGCCACCAGCCCGCGATTGCGCTGAACACGCCCGTCCCGCCGCCCGTAAAGACGCGCATGTACCGTTTCCGCGCCCCTCCGGACCCGTCGGCGAGGTATTCGCCCTTCATGTGGACGCCGTCGAACGCGTCCGGGGCCGTGCCGTGAATCACAGCATCGACCTCGTTGATCTCGATCCCGGCCTGGTCGAGGGCCATGCGGGCCGCCTCGAACGAGAGCTCTTTCCCCGTCTCCTGAAGCCGACGGCGAAAGAGGGTCATCCCCGCCCCGACGACCGCGACCTTCCTCATCTCCCCACCCCCAGGATGGCGACGCCACTAGACGCGGCGGGCAAGCCCCGCCATGACTGCACGATCGCATTCCGCGCGCCGTCGACCTGGTGCGAGCCCGCATCGCCCCGGAGCTGGAGGACCGCCTCCGCGAGACGGTGGAGGCCGCACGCCTCGAGGACGTTCCCGCAACCGAGGGACCCGCCGCTCACGTTCGTCGGGAATTTTCCTCCGGCTGCGAGGTCCCCGCGGCGGACCATCTTGCCCGCCTGGCCTTTCCTCGCGAGGCCGAGGGCCTCGAGGTGCTGGAGTTCCTTGTACGAGAACCGGTCGTCGATTTCCGCGATATCGAACGCCTCCGCGGGGTTCCGGACCTTCGCCATGTCGTACGCCATCGAAGCGGCGATCCGCGTCGCAGGAGACGTCGTCCAGTCCCGGGTCTCGAGGCTCGGTGTCTCCGTTGCCCACCCGATCCCGCGGATCCAAACCGGCGTTGTCCGTGCTTTCCGGGCGGCCTTCTCGCCCGCGACGACGAGCACGACGCAGCCGTCCGCGAGGGGCGCGACGTCGAGTGTGCGGAGGGGAGCCCAGAGGGCCGGGGAGCCCTCCGCCTGCTCCGGGGTCACGCGTGCCGCATGACCGGCAATCGGGTTGTGGAGGGCGGCCTGACGGTTCTTCGCGACGACCGCGGCGCAATCCTTTGCCGTGTTCCCGCTCGCTCGGAGATACGCGTCCATCTCGAGGCCGGCGATCAGGTTTGGATGCCCTCCGAGGGGCTTGTTCCAGATCGGGTCGAGGCCGTGGGCGACGATCCCTTCGTACGTGAGGATGTCCGAGGCCTTCGAGTGAGACTCCACGACGGCTATGTCCGCGATGCCACTCTGAATGATCATGAACGCGTTCGCGAGGCCTGCGATACCGTCCCCGCCGACCGTATGCATCGGACGCATCACCGCCCCAAGCTGGTCCGGTGTGAACTCGTCAAAGATGCCGAAGCCCTCGTAGTAGTCCTCCGCGCACGTGATGAACGTGTCCACGTCCTCGCGCGGATCGATCCCGGCGTCCGCATACGCCCGCTGGGCGCCGTCGTAGGTCAACTCCTTCCAGGAGAACTCCGGCGTCGTCGGCCGAAACGGCGTGATGCCGACCCCTACGATGCCGACCTTCATCTCGCCCGACTCCACCCCGGCGAGTCCCGCAGCGCGCCGGAACCTCGCGATGGGGATAAACGTTTGGCCCGCATTGCAGCCCGAGCCGTGATCGAGGAAAAATCTGAAGTCCCGAAGCGGATCGCGCCAGTCTGTATCGCCTTCGTGGCGCGGCTTCGCGCAATCCTTGGGAAAGACCTCGCCGCTGTCTACCTCTACGGTGCCGCCGCGTTTCCCGAAACCCCGGCCCAATTTGGGGACACTGACTTGCATGTGATCCTCCACCGACCGCCCTCGGACACGCAGCGCCGGAAAGTTCGCGCCCTTCATGGGGAGCTCGCGAAACGCTTCCCCGGTATCGGAGACGACCTCGACGTTTGGTACATCACGACCCAGGACGCGCACCGGCGACGCACGCCACGGCATCAACTGAATCGAACAGTCCGGGACGAATCGTGGGCCCTTCATCGCGCCCACTGGCTGGCGGGACGGTATCACCTCCTCCATGGGACTCCACCCGAAGAGTTCTGTGTCCCGCCATCCTGGAGAGAGATCGAGCGGGCGCTGCGCCATGAGTTCCGGTTCGCCGAGAGCCAGATCAACAACGAGCGCGCGCAGGCGTTCTGCGTCCTCAACCTGAGCCGAATCCTATTCAGCGTGCGCGCGCGCAACGTCGTGGTTTCGAAGGGGAAAGCGGCTCAGTGGGCACTTCGCCATTTGCCGGCGCGCTTCCGGCCCGCCATTCGGGCCGCGAGCCGCGTCTATCGCGGGGAGGGCACTACGACCGATCGGGCCACCTTGCGCGAGAACGCGAGGGAGCTGCTGTCGTACTCCCGCCAAAGAATGAATCGTCTCCTGAACGGCAACTGATATCTAGCGGCCCCGTGCTTGGGACCTTGTTGACAGAGTGGTACTTGGATATCGAGACGGAGGGGACGGACCCCCAGCAGGACCGAATCCTCACGATCCAGTACCAACCGCTCGAGGATCAGAGGCCGACGGGCGCGTTCCAAATCCTCACGGAGTGGGAGTGGGGCGAGAAGCAGATCGTCCGGTTCATCGTCGACAAGGGCCTCCTCGAGCCGACGTGGGACTTCGTCCCTGTGGGAAACCGTCTCAAATTCGACATCACGTTCATCATGGAAAAGGCGGAGAGGTACGGGCTCAAGAAATTCACCGGGGAGAAGCTCCGGTACTATTGGTTCTCAAAGCCGATGCTCGACCTCGCCCCCTTCCTCGTGATGATGAACCGCGGGAAATTCACGGGCTCCTCGATCGCCGCGTTCACAGAGAAGCCCGGATCCGCCTGGGTGCCGATCTGGTACCGCGAGGGCGAGCACGCGAAGATCATCGAGTACGTGACCCGCGAGAAGGACGAGACCCTCGCGGTCCTCGCGGAGTTGAAGGACCTCGTCGGTGGGTACGGAGACCGGCGTCGGAAGCAGGCCGGGCAGGAATCTGAGGACTAGAGGGCGGGCTGGGCTCGTTTCTTCATTCGGCGGGAGCGAACGATGGGCATCACCGTCGCGCGCGCCGCCTCCTGCTCGGGTCTCGCGGCGTTTGGCGTCTCCTCCGCCGCGGCGATCCGGTCCGTCGGATCGGGTTCCCAGTTCCGCTCCTTGTAGTAGATCTGGAAGTAGTTCCTCGAAAGCCAGACTTTCCGGTCTTTGTAACGGCGATCAAGCCGCTTCTGGCCCCCGACGTAGGCCCAGATCTCACTGGTCGCGACGCCGGGGTTGATCGGCACCGGGTCGACCTTCTTGATTCGCTCGCTCACGGAGTTCTTCGTCGTGACCTGGATGAACCGCAACGGCCGGGGCGGATCGATCCGTGTCGCGATCAAGTCGAACGCGTTGAAGATGTCCGTCGTCTGGCTGATCCAGATCGGGCCCCGCTTCTGGACGCTCCGCACGGCGGTGTGAACGGTGTAGCCGTCAGCCTCGAGGAGCTTCCGGGCCATGACCTGAAGTCGATTCCCCTTTGAAACGGTCCCCGCCATTGGGCTCGTCTCTCCCTTCTGACGGGACCAAGTATCGATTCCTCGCTTAATACGTTGACGGGAGTTAGCCGAAAGTGCAAATCCTTCGAAGGCGAGCGCTACCCGATCGCGCTCTTCGCGCGCTGAGTGTCGCTGACGACCATCGCGACCTCGGTCTTTCCGTTCTTCGATCCGAGAATGTAAATCGAGTTCACGTTCACGCCGGCGCGCGCGAGCCGCCGGGCGATTTTCGCGAGCTCGCCAGGCCGGTCCATGAGCTCGATCGCGAGGATGTCGGCGACCTCGTATTTGATCCCTGCATACCGGAGCGCCTTCTCCGTCGTTGCGATGTCGCTCGTCACGACGCGAAGAAAGCTGTTCTCGTTCTTCCCCTCGCTCGCGATTGCACGGATGTTCACCGCGTTGTTCGCGAGCGCCTCCGTCACGCGAGCGAGTTCGCCGGGCTTGTCTTCCACAAAAACCTTGAACTCCTTCACCGCAGGCCCCCAGCGGTCGGACACCGCCCCCGGCGTCTTAAGGATTCCTCACGGGGCTACGGCACGAGTCGATTTCGGTCCCGCGGGAACAGCACACCCTCCCGGATGTTGGGGAGGTCGAGGAGCTTGTGCACGAGTCGGTCGATCCCGAGGCCCCAGCCCCCATGGGGGGGCATCCCGTATCGGAACGGGTTGAGGTAGAACTCGAATTGGGCGGGGTCGAGGCCTCGCGACTTCATGTTCTCGACCAACACGTCGAACCGGTGCTCCCGCTGCCCGCCGGAGGCCATCTCGTCGCCCTTGTACTCGAGGTCGAAGCTCCACGAGAACTCCGGCTCGTCCGTCTTCGCCATCACGTAGAAGGGCTTGATCGCCGTCGGATATTCGGTGATGAAGAACATGTCATGTCCGCGCTCCGCCATTGCGCGACCGAGGATCTTCTCCGCCTCCGTGTCGATGTCTTCCCCGTCCCGTATTCGCTTCCCGTGCCCTCGCAAAATCTCGAGGGCCTCCACATAGGTGATGCGCGGCAAGGGAATCGGCGGAACCCTCGGGTCGGCGCCGGCCGCCGCCAGGGCGTCCGTTCCGTGCTCCCGCACGAACGCGATCGCGCCCGCCAGGACGGTTTCGAGAATCCCCAGGAAGTCCTCCTGATGGTCGATCCACGCGACCTCGCCGTCGAAACTCGTGAACTCCGTGAGGTGGCGGACCGTGTCGGAGGGTTCTGCGCGGAACGCGGGAGCGATCTCGAAGACGCGGTCGAGCCCCGTCGCCATGAGCATCTGCTTGTAGAGCTGGGGACTTTGCGCCAGGTACGCCTTGCGGCCAAAGTAGTCCGTCGCGAACACGGTGGCGCCGCCCTCCGCGCCCGCCCCGGAAAGCTTCGGGGTCTGAACTTCGATGAAATCATGGCGGGCGAGTTCGTGGCGGAGCCCCTGCTGCAGGAGATGGCGGACCTGGAAAATCGACCGGACGTTCGGCTTTCGGAGGTCGATCATGCGGTTGTCGAGGCGGGTGTCGAACTCCGCGCCGACCTTGTCGACGACGCCGAGGGGCAGCGGCGTTGCAGCCGCGGCGAGGACGTCGACCGCGGCGGGAACGAGCTCCCGGCCATGGCGGGCCTCCGGGTTCTCGACGATCGTTCCCCGGACCCGCACGACACTCTCCCGAGTGAGCTCCGTAAGCCGCCGGAACAGCGCTTCGTCCGCCTTCTTTTTCGTCGTCACCTGGACCGTCGCCTCTCGGAGCCGGATGAGGACGAACGCGATGCTTCCGAGGTTCCGGACGTCCTCGACCCACCCGCCGACGGACATCTGGGAACCGACGGGGGCCGAGCGGAACTCTCGGAGAGTGCGGATCGGCGGCACCATCGCGCGCGCCGAATGGTTTGGCGCTATAAGAGGCATCCCATGGCGGCGTTATTGGCTCGCGTTTTCCACCTTGAAGGGACGCTGAGAGGACGGGCTCAACTCGAGGTGCGGATACGCGATGTCGACGCTCGAGTCCGCGCTGAACTTCTCGAGGATCCGCTTCGTGACCTCGCTCGTGTAGTATCCTCGACGGTGTGCGGGACAGAAGAACACGAGGCTGAACTCGACCCAGGAATCCCTCATGTGCCAACGGACCAACGGCTCCTCGACGACGAGCGAGGCGAGGTCCCGGAACTCGTACTTCTGACGGATCAGCTCCCGGTTCTCCCGCATGAGTTCCCCGACGACCTCGTCCGCGGCCTCGAGGATGAGTTCCTCCGCACGGCGCAGGTTGCTGTCGTACGTCACCGCGGCCGTGACCTCGGTCCAGATGAAGGGAGTGTCCTTCGTGTAGCTGAACACGTTCGACGAGAGCACGCTCTTGTTCGGGACCGTCACGTAGCGACCCGTGAACAGTTCGCCGGTGAGCCACCCGCCGAATTCGCGGAGGGTCGTGTTCATCGGCGAGATCGAAACGACGTAGCCCTTTGTTCCGTTCACCTCGATCCGGTCGCCAAGCTTGTAGATGCGCCGGACCACGAGGATCGCCCAGCCGACGAGGTTCAAGAGGGGCTCCTGCAGGACGTAAATGAGGACACCGAGAACAACCGCCCCGCCGAGCACACCGATCTCCGCGAGATTCCCGCCGAAGAAGATGTAAACCGCGAAGCCGATTGCGCCGACCCACGCGACGTATGTGAACATCTGGTACAGCGCGAAGATGTCCGCCTCGGAGGGCACCCGCTTCCGGAGACCCGATCGGAACAGCGGCTTGAAGACCTCGAGGAGGAGCTTCGTTCCGAGGAACGTCACAAGGATGAGGAGCCACGGCTTCGCGGTGTCCAGGCTCACCTGTGGGACAGGGAGGCCGGGGATCGCGAGGGCCCCCGTCACGAGGGAAATGAACAGGAGGGATAGGACGAGTGCGGCGAACCAGTAGAGCGCGCTCGCGCTCGACCGGTCCCGCGGGTCGGGCACGACCGCGTGCTACCCAATCGACGCTATAAAAGCGAAGGGGCGCGGTTCTCAGCCGTGAGAACCGCCTAGATCATATCCGCAAACCGCTCGACGAGGTCGGGATGGCGCTCCTTGATCACCTTGAGCATCGCGTGGACGCTGAGCTTCCCGATCCCCGCGGTCGCGAGGGTCGCGATGATCTTGTCGAAGTCCTCGTCAGACAGGGAGACGAGCTTGTTCTTCGCCATCCAGTTCCGATAGAGCGTCTCCTCGAATTCCTCCCGCCATCCCCGCTCGTAGGGCTGGAGGTCCTCCTTCGAATACGTGCCACCGCGCTTCTTGATGTCCGCGAGGACCTTGCCCAGGATCATACCCGCGACGCAACCATTTCCGATCCCACCGCCCGTGATCGGATCGATGTGTCGCGCCGCATCCCCGACGAGGGCGATTCCGTCCCGTACGGTCTCCTTCACCGGTGGACACGTCGACACGCCGCCTGTGACCATGTCGAGGAACTGGGCTCGCTTCATCCGCGGGTCCTTCTTCACGAACGCGTCGAGGTACCGCTTGAGGTCCATCTTGTCCTTCAGTCGGTCCAGGGAGATGCCAAGGCCGACGTTCGCCGTGATCTCGTCCTTCGGGAACACCCAGATGTACCCGGCGGGCGCGCACGTTCCGAGGAAGAACTCGCAGTAATGCGGAAAGTCCGGGTCCGGATCGATGTTCGTGAGGCGGTACTGGAGCGTGCCCGTGATGTCCCCCGCCTTCATGAGCGTCTTGACGCCCGCCCAGCGGCCGACCTGGCTTTCGAAGCCGTCGGCGGCGACGACGCAACCCGCCTCGATGTTGAGCTCCTCATCGAGGCGTTTCACCCGGACGCCCGTGACGCGGCCGTTGTCCTTCAGGAGACCGATCGCCGTCGTCTTGACCCAGATTTCCGCACCCGCCTTTGCGGCGAGCTTCGCGAGGGCCTTGTCGAACGCGTCCCGCTCAAGGACGATGCCGACCTCATTGCCGGCGTGCCGCTCGTCGATCTGCAGGACGTTCCCCGCGGGCGAGATGATCTTCGCACCCTTGACCTCCTGCGCGACCCACTTCCTGTCGAACGGGATGCCCACGTCGTCGAGGAAGTGGCGGGCGATTCCCTCGCCGCAGCGCACGGGAGAGCCGATTTCCTGGCGCTTCTCGATCATGAGAACGCTGGCGCCGCCCATCGCGGCGAATCGGGCCGTGGAGCTTCCCGCAGGACCTGCCCCGACGACGACGACGTCGTACTTCAGGTTCATCCCGGGCCTCGCATCGTAGCGGCTTCCTTAAAGGCTTCCTCCGGACCGGGACGCGGTCGAAGGCAGCGGCGCTACTTCAGCTCCGACAGGCGGTGGCCATGGGGATAGTCGATTGCCCCGACGGGGCAGACCTTCACGCACATCCCGCACTGCGTGCAGTCCTCGTTGAACGTGAGGTACACCTCGTTCAGGAAGATTGCGTTCGTGGGGCACGTGCCGACGCACGCTCCGCAGTGCATGCAGAGGATGTCGTCGATCGCCATGATGCCGTTGTCCCGAACGTTGGGACGGAGCGACACGAGCTCAGTTTGCATGGCGGTTCCGCCATTCCTCAATCGGCACCGCGAACTTCTTCTCGACTTCCTCTCGGAAGTTCGGGCCCGTGTTGTAGGCGCAGAACGGGATGATCTTTCCGTCTGGCGTCGCGTAGTGAATCACGCACCGCTTCACACGCTCAATGTCATAGTTGTAGTTGTCCTGGAAGTGCATGCCGCCGACGTACATCGTCGACCAGCTGAACTCCGCGGCGCCGCTCTTGTCGCCCTTCGTGAACATCCTGTTCAGGATCTTGATCATCTTCCCGAGGCCCATGTCGCCGGGCGCGCCATCCTTCTTGAAGTGCTTCTTCAGGAGGCTGAGCGCCTTGATCTTCGACGTGAACTTGATCTTCTTGTCACGGGTCTCCTGCGCGAGGAGCCACATGTCCTCCATGAGGCCCTCGACGTCGATGAACCGCGTGATCGGCACGGGGTCCCGGCCGTTCTCGATGAACATGTACGATGCGATCCCGCACGCGGGGTGGCTCGTAAACACTGTCTTTGGGCTCCCCGTCAAGACGGAGACGAGCTCGGAGATCGGCGCCACGAACGGGACAGGATACCAGTCGTCCCGCGTGAGGTAGCCGGTCTGCTCCTCGAGGTCGTACGCGAGGTCGCTGAGCGTGTACCGGAGCTTCCTCCGGTCCTCCTCCGGAATTCGGCCCGTGAGGCTCACAGGCTGGTAGTTCACGCCCTTCACGACGTCGCGGTTCTTGATCGCGGCGTTCAAGATGTCCCCCGCCTGGTCGTCGTTGAACGAGTTGACCATCGTCGGGACAAAGCAGATCGTCGGGTGCGGCTTTCCGGCCTTGTCCATCTCGCGGACCTTCTCGACGACCTTCAGCTTGATGTCGAGCAGGGGTCGCCCGCGGGCCTTGATGTAGTTTTCCTCGCGGAGGCCATCGAACTGCAGATAAATCGTGTTGAGGCCCGCCTCGGAGATCTTCTCGAGGAAGCCTTCCTCCGTCGCGATCCGGATCCCGTTCGTCGCGACCTGGACCTGACCGAACCCCATCTCCTTCGAGGCCTTCACGATCTCGGGGAACTTCGGGTAAATCGTCGGCTCGCCCCCCGCGAACTGGATCGAGGTCACCGGGATCGGGCGCTGTGCCCGCAGGACCGCGAACTCGTAGATGATCTGCTCGAACGTCGGCTCGAACACATATCCGGCCGCGTTCGCGTTCGCGAAGCAGATCGGGCACTTCAGGTTGCACCGGTTCGTGAGGTCGATGTTGCAGAGGGCCGTGTGGGAGTAGTGGAGGTTACAGAGCCCGCACTCGTACGGGCAGACCTTCGCATCCACGATCGAGGGGTTCTCGAGGCCGACGCCATCGAAGGCCCAGTTCTCGGCCCTCAGGTACATCTCCGCGTCGGACCAGCACACCTCGTCGAACTCACCGTGCTCCTTGCACGTCTTCTTCATCTTCAGCGCGCCATCGCCAATGTACAACGTGGCGGGGATGACCTTCAAACACTCGGGGCACAGGCTCCCCGTGCGCCGTGGCAGTCCCTTCTGGAGCTTCGAAGGCATCGTGACCATCGTGCCCGCGGAGCGGGCCTCGATGTACATGTTCCGAACTGCGCCGGTCGCATAATCCGTGCCGCACAGCGACATTGCTAGTCCACCTTAGCCCGCGGGATGATAGGGCTTGATGATAAGTCTAATGTAGTAAGAGCTACTACAATTCGGAATTAGCTTCGGAAGTCCCCGCCACGGAGGCACCGCACGACCTCCTCGAGGGATTCGAAGCGCCTCTCGGGCAACCGGGACAGGATTCCTTCCACATGGACGTTTTGGCCGTCTTCCCGCGTGACGACCTTCCAGCCGTGATCCCGCAGAAGGTCGGCGCGAGCCAGGGGGAACCGGGCGTCCGGAGCGAGGACTTCCCGAACTCCCTCGACCCCCCGCGCTTCCGTCGCCAGCGGGAACTCGCCCGTCGCTCGGAAGGCAACGAACCGCGCCGCGTCCCTGTACATTTTCACGCCGTGGAACGTGAATACAGCCCGGTTCACGGACTGCGTGTCCGCGCCGATCTGAATCGCGCGGAGCTCGTCGTCGGAAAACTCCCACGCATTGCCCTTGGGGGCTCCGAAAAGGCGGGTGTAGAGGAAATCCGATTCGAGGCGAGGGGTCTCTCCCCGCGATACGTCGACGACGTCGACCCCACGGATCGCCTCCAGCGCCGCCGCCAGGGAATGTGGGAGGGCACGGCCGCGGTATGCACGCGCCTCGAGGGCGATGCGCGGGTGCATTGGAATCGTGCTCGCGAGGTCCCGGAGGGCCTTCGCCTCCGGTCCGCCAAAGCGGGTTTCCGAAGGCGTCTGGAGAACCAGCAAGTCCGACCCCAGGGTCCTCGCCGCGATCGCGCTGCGGGTGAGAGCATCGATCGCCCGGCGGGTCGCACGGAATTCCCCTCTGGGGCTGACGTCGCGATGGGCCTTGACGGCAAACTGGAAGGAAGCGGGCACAGACCGTCGCCACCGTCGAACCGTCGACAGGGCCGGATGGCGGTAGAACGTCGCGTTGACTTCGACGAACCGAAACGCGCGGGCGTAGTCCTCGAGCCTGTGTCCGTTCGGGCCTCGAAAGTACGCCCAGCCGCCCGCGCCAATCCAGGCCTCGACCATCCGTCCGTGATCCGAGTCCGAGGGCATGAAGGTCCCTTGGAGGTCCCTGAAACTTTCACCCGGGCGCGAAGCGGTGTTAAGAACCGCGGCGGGATGGGTGGACCCGATGGGGACCCTCCGGTTCGGCACATCGGGCTGGGACTACGAGGAGTGGCTCGGGGTCTTCTACCGGTCCTCCACGGAGTCGAAACTCGCGGCGTATTCCCGGGTGTTCAAGACCGCGGAGATCAACTCGAGCTTCTACCGCCCGCCCACCAAGGGCATGGTGATGGGCTGGATCCGGTACTCGCCGGACGACTTCGTGTTCGCCGCGAAGGTCCCCCAGACCGTCACGCACGACCGCCGCCTCGACGTCGCGAAGCGCGCGGAGGACGACCTCCGTTCGTTCTGCGAGCTCATGGATCCGCTGAACGACTCCGGGAAGCTCGGCCCGCTCCTCCTCCAGCTCCCGCCGTCCCTCCGGTTCGACCTCGAGGGCGTGCGGAAGTTCTTCGAGATCCTCCCGCACCGATTCAAGTGGGCGATCGAGTTCCGCCACCGATCGTGGCTCGTCCCGGACGCGTACGACCTCCTCCGGGAGCACGGCGTCGCGTACACGATCGTTGACGAGCCCCTCTTGCCACCGGACGTTCACGTGACCGCCCCGTTCGCCTACGTCCGCTGGCACGGACACGGACGGGACCCGTGGTACGACTACCGGTACGCGCAGGACCAGCTGAAGGAATGGGCTCCGAAGGTCGAAAAGATCGCGGAGGCCGCGGACCCCGTGTACGGCTTCTTCAACAACCACTACCATGGATACGCGCCGGAGAACTGCCTCCAGATCCTTGAGATGCTCGGCGTGATCACGCCGGAACAGCGGGAGATGAAGCGCCAAATCGAGGACTTTCGAGAGGGCGTGACTCGTGTGGCGGGCGCGAAGGTCCGCGCGACGAGCCTCGACACGTTCGCGGAGGAACCCGTCCCCTCTACGGACCCACAGGTCGCGGAGGCACTTCAGAGATTCATGGATCGCGGGCGGCTCGATCGCGCGAAGCGGTTTTTAGATGGAGACATTGAGCTCGAGGTCGACCGGGACGAGGTGCGGGCTCGGATCAAGGGGTACCGGGTCCTCATCGACTTCAGAGCGAAACGGATTCTCCACGACTGCGAGGACTGGTCGTCCCGTGTCGCTCGCCGTGAGTTTTGCAAACACGTCGGGAAGGTGTTCCTCGCGATGAAACCGGGCGTTGCTCTCGAGCGTCTCGACACGATGCGCGGCGAGCGGAGCGCCTGGCGGTTCGACGTCCCAGAACCTTGACCCTCGGATCTGCCAGAACCGGGCTTGGTGCGGGAGGCCTCATGCGAGGCCGCCGGCTCGAGACAAGCCTTATGCGGAGCGCGTCTGTGTGCGGTCAATCCATGGGCG
>Ga0209619_10002915_pt1 | contig 12339 bp, 12 predicted proteins | sample Rifsed16ft3_FD_184011 | JGI IMG/M metagenome (GOLD analysis project Ga0209619, IMG submission 184011) | Soil microbial communities from Rifle, Colorado, USA - sediment 16ft 3 (version 2) | ecosystem: Environmental > Terrestrial > Deep subsurface > Rock core/Sediment | place: Rifle, Colorado... | reverse complement strand
CTTCCATCGGCACCTCGGTCTTTTCGATGATCTTCGCAGCTGCAGGGGTTTGGTACGGCGGCTGGGTGGATGAATTGATCCAGCGCATCACCGAGATCAGCATCAACCTGCCTTTCCTTAGTCTGCTGATCATGATCGGCACTTTCTATTCGCGTAGCATCTGGACCATCCTTTGGATCACGGTGGTGCTGACCATCTTCAGCGGCGCCATCAAGACCTACCGGGCTGTCTTCTTACAGGTCAAGGAATCTCCCTACGTCGAAGCCGCCAAAGCCTATGGCGCCAGCAACCTGCGCATCATTTTCAATTACCTCATCCCGCGCGTCACGCCGTTGCTCATCCCGAGTTTGGTGCTGGGTGTGCCGGCCTATGTGTTCCTGGAAGCCACGCTGGCCAGCCTGAACTTGGGCGATCCGGTTCTGCCCACCTGGGGAAAAGTGATCCAAGATGCCTGGCAAGGTGGTGGAGCTGTGTACAACGGCTACTATTACTGGATCCTGGAACCGGCCGTGCTGCTCATCGTTACCGGTCTGGGCTTTGCCATGGTGGGCTTTGCATTGGACCGCATCTTCAATCCAAGATTGAGAGACATCTAAACCTATATGGAAAATAACCTGCTCCTAAAGGTCGAAGACCTCAAGTTGTACTTCCGCACCACCAAAGGCCCTGTCCAAGCCGTGGACGACGTGGACTTTATCCTACCCAAGCACCAAGCCGTCGTGTTCATCGGCGAATCGGGTTGCGGCAAGACCTCCTTTGCTAAGGCTATTTTGCGGCTGTTGCCGCGCAATGTGGGTGAATACAGCGGGCGCGTCTATATGCACGGCGCCGACACGATGTTGATGGACGACGAGGAATTTCGCCATAAAATCCGTTGGGTCAAGATGTCCATGGTGCCCCAGGCGGCGATGAATTCCCTGAACCCCGTGTTGAAAGTAGGGGACCAGGTAGCCGAGCCGGTCATCATCCATCAAGACCTGAGCAAGGACCAGGCCATTGAGAAGGCCAAGGAAATGTTCAAGCGGGTCGGCGTGCCGGTGGACTTCCTTAACCGTTACGCCTTCGAATTGAGCGGCGGCATGCGCCAGCGCGTGGCAATCGCCATGGCCCTGATCACCGAGCCGGACCTCGTCGTTTTGGATGAGCCCACCTCTGCCTTGGACCTGCTCACGCAGGCCAACATCATGAACCTGCTGAAACGCATCAAGAAGGAAACGGATGCCAGTTTTATCCTGATCACGCACGACATCGCCACCTCCAGCGAACTCGCCGACCGGGTCATTGTCATGTATGCCGGCCAGATCGTAGAGGACGGCGACGCGCACCGCTTTTTTGAAAACCCGCTTCACCCCTACTCCAAAAAACTGATGGCCAGCGTGCCGCGCCTGCGGGAGACCGTGGAGCCTGAGTTTATCATCGGGCAACCGCCCAGCCTCATCGACCCTCCCAAGGGCTGCCGCTTTGCGGCGCGTTGCCCCTACCGCTTCGAGAAGTGCAAGCAGGACCCGCCTTTATTCAATATCAAGGAGCGGTTGGTGAAATGTTGGTTATATGAACCGGGCAAGGAGCAGATCCCTGCATGAAAACTAAAACAATGAAACCGGAACAGGTAGTTAGCGCCGGAAAAAAGTCGGGCGACCTGCTCCTTTCGATCAAAGATCTAAGAGTTTGGTTTGAACTGCGCCGCTTTGGCTTCGGCCATGCAGGCTATGTGCGCGCCGTGGACGGCGTCACCTTTGACCTGCGTCAGGGCGAGGCCATCGCCATCGTGGGCGAAAGCGGTTGCGGAAAATCCAGCTTGATGAAGACCATCCTGGGGATCAACACCCCCACCGAAGGCACCCTCGTCTTCGAGGGCAAGGACATTAGCGATTACAACCGTGAACACCTGCAGTGGTATCGCTCCCAGGTCGGCTATGTCCAGCAAGATCCGTTCGGCTCCCTGCCTCCGTTCATGAGCATCCAGCGCATTCTTGAAGAGCCGCTGATCATCCACGGTGAAAAAAACGCGGCGGAGCGCCTGCGCCGCGTGCGCAAGGTGATGGAGGAGGTCAAGCTCACCCCGCAAGAGGAATTTCTGCCCAAGTTCCCCCACCAGATCAGCGGCGGCCAACAGCAGCGCGTGGTCATCGCCCGCGCCATGATCCTGGAACCCAAGCTCATCGTTGCTGACGAACCGGTCTCCATGCTGGATGCCTCCGTGCGCGTGGAGATCCTCAAACTGCTGCGCGGCTTGCAGGAAACGCATAACCTGGCCGTGATCTATATCACCCACGACCTTTCTACCGTGCGTTATTTCTCCGAACGTATCTTCGTCATGTATGCCGGCAAGTTGGTCGAAAAAGCCCCGATGGATAGGCTCCTGAAGCAACCTCGCCATCCTTACACCCAGGCGCTACTGGCGGCCACTTCGGACCCGGATGCAAACAACGCCTCCCACTACAAAGACGTGCCTCCGGGTGAGCCACCCAGCTTGGTCAACCCCCCGAAAGCCTGCCGCTTCCACCCGCGCTGCCCGCAATTTATGGACGGCCTGTGCAACGTTCAGGATCCGCCGGAATTTGTGCCGGAACCGGATTACTACACACTCTGTTGGTTGTACGACCCGAACTTAGATGCCACCCTTACTGCGATTAAGCGGTAAACAGATCCTGATCATCGGGTTCATCATGGTCCTGTTTGGATTCCTGATGCCCTGGCTGATGATCCTTGGTTACGTGGAAACCACGTTCTTTCTCTCCTTCCTCACCTACGGGGTCTCGCTTACCGGGATGATCCTGGGGGTAGTGGGAGCCGCCATGCTCGGGTTGCAAAGGCGCAAAAAAGACAAATAAAAAAATCGCTGCCTGAAGGCAGCGATTTTTGATTCGCCACTTCTTTCAATCGTTGGCCGCCCCCGTCCGCAGCAACCGATAGGATTCATAGCGGCTCGCATGAATGGCGCCTGCCTGCACCGCCGCCCGCACGGCGCAACCGGGTTCCTGCACATGGGCGCAGTCCCCATATTGGCAATTTTTTATAAGACCGCGCATCTCGGGGAAATAGCCATCCAGCTCTTCCGGCTGGATATCCCATAAGGCCAGCGCCTTGAGCCCAGGGGTATCGGCTACATAGCCTCCCATTTCAAGCTTGAATAGCTGGCGCTCCACGGTGGTGTGCTTGCCCTTGCCCGAACCCTGCTGCACGTCTCCCACTCGCAGGTCAAGCGATGGTTGCGCTACGTTCATCAGGCTGGATTTGCCTGCTCCCGAAGGCCCCGCCAGCACCGAAAGCTTCCCCAGAAGCGCGGCGCGCAATGCCTCGATGCCTTCCCCTGTTTTCGCCGAGGTGTAAAGCAGGCCATATCCCAGGCCGGCATAGTGGCCAAATAATTGCTGGGCCTTTTCCTTCCCCACCAAGTCGACCTTGTTGGCAACCACCACGGCCGGGATCTGTTGCGCTTCGGCGATCACTAAAAAACGGTCCAGCATGCGCAATTTAGGATCGGGGTCTGCGCAGGCAAACACGAACACAGCCTGGTCTGGATTCGCCACGATCACCTGCTCGTAAAGCCCCTGCGGCCGCGGGTCGCGCCGCACCAGGGCGCGCTGGCGCGGCTCCACCCGTTCGATCATCGCCTCCGCGCCTTCCGCCACCGTCACCTCGACCCGGTCCCCCAAGGCCACCAGGTCGCCTTGGGCGCGGCCTTTTTTCAAGCGGCCGCGCAGGCGCGCCAGCACGACCCCGTGTTCGGTTTCCACCCCATAAAAACCCGATTGGGAACGCACCACTAAGCCGCGTACGGTTGTCATTGCAAGCGCCTTATAGACAGAGAAAAAATTGGCAATCCCCGCATTTGTTTAGTGAGCTATTTTGCATCAAGGATTAGGTGTCACTTCGATGGCCTCTTCGGCTTCGGCCGTGGACGTGGCCTCGGCCTGGAGCGTCTCATCGAAGTAGATCGGGTCGAGCACGCCGAAGGCAGATTCCCAGGGATACAAGCGGTCCGGAGCACCGAAGAAGTAATAGCTGGCCACCCGCCGCCAAATGGGGGCGGCAAATTCTGACCCATCTCCGATATTTTCTACCAACACCGCGATGGCGATATCCGCTTGGTCAGGCCGCCCGGCATCTGTGTAACCAATAAACCATGCATGAGGGTCCACACCTTCACCTGCCGTGGCCGTTCCTGTCTTGCCAAAGACGGGAACGCTAAATCCAGAGAATTGGCGCTGGGCTGTGCCGCGCGGGTCAGCCACGACCATGCGCATCGCATTTTGCAGGTTCGTGAGCGTGGCCTCGCTGGTGGGCAGCGTCCCTTTGACTTCAGGCTCGAAACTTAGGGTGGCCACCCCGTTGGAGTCCACCACACTGTCGACCAGGTAGGGTTGGAACACGGTGCCGCCGTTGCCCACTGCGGCCGCATACACCGCGGCCTGCAACGGCGTGATGGCGGTCGTGCCCTGCCCAAAGGCTTGCTGTACGGCCTGGCTGCGGCCGGTGTCCCCGTCATCTGTGGTGGGCACGGAAAGCGACCCGCTGGATTCAGCCACTTCCTGGATGCCCGTGGGGCTGCCCAGGCCAAACCCGCGCGCCATTTCGGTGACGGCGTCCACCATGCCCGCGTTGTAAAGGTCCAGACCGATCTGGTAATACCAGATATTGCACGAGCGCATCAGGCCCTGCAAATAAGTCAACTCGCCATCCGCCGGTAGTTCCTTTTCCACCGTCCAGTTGTCCAGCACGATGCCGGAGAGGCCGAACCATTGCTGGGTGCAATTCAGGGTCGATTCTGGGTGGAACAAACCACTTTCCAATCCGGCTGAGAAGGTGATCAGCTTAAAAATAGAGCCGGGCGCATATTGCCCCTGGGCGGCGCGATTAAAGAAGCGCTGGTTGTCATCCGGAAAGTAGCTATCCCAAAAGCTATTGGCGTCTGCTGGGTCAGCCCAGTTTTGGTTGAAACCGGGCGAAGAGACCATAGCCAGCACCCGCCCGGTATCTCGCTCGAGCACCACAATGGCGCCGGTGAAATCCCTGATGGCTTCCTGGGCGCGCAACTGCAAGTCCAGGTCCAGCGTGGTTACGATTGAGGAGGCCGGTTGCGCGCCAGTTTCAGCCAGTTTGGTCACTACCTGGCCATTGGGGTCGAGCACGTACAGCGCCCCGCCGCGCCCGCCTGCCAGGTACTCTTCTCCCCATCGCTCGATTCCCATGCGGCCGATCCAGTCTGAGCTCTGATACCCCAGGGGAATATAGTTGGGCACTTCTTCGGCGGGAATAGGACCGTAATAGCCAACAGTTTGCGGAGCGGCTCCACCACCGAAGTACAAACGGGTGTCGTAATTGTAGAAATAAATTCCGGAAAGTTCTGTCCAATCCCCGGCGCGTGCATCAAATTCTTCCTGGGAAACTTCGGCGATCGGAACGTAATAATCTGCTTCACGGTCCTCAGGGAAGACCAGCTCGTTGATCTCCGCTACCGAGCGCTGGCTTACCCGCGCCAATTCACTGAGCACATCGCTCTCGTCCCCCTCAACAATCGCCCAAGGATAAACGCCCACCGCCACGGCTCCGGTATTGGCCGCAATGGGATCCCCATTATGGTCATAAATAATGCCGCGGGTGGGAACGAAACGTTCCAGGCTCAGGGTGTTGCCACCAGCCAACTCCGGCAAGATGATGCGCTCCTCCCACATCACGCGCCACAGTCCGCCTTCCAGTTCCAGGTTCATGCTGGTCTCACGCGTGACGGCCCCGATCACCGCCGAGTTGAGCGTGACCCGGTAGCCTACCTGGGCGGTCCTGGGGTTGGTCAATGAGGAGAGGATCTCGTAGTCCACGCGGAATAGGTTGGTTTGCGTGGCTACCATGGCATAACGGTCCTGGAAATCCTGGGCGCTGATAGCTTGTTTGCTGGCTTCCGTCAGCATCTCGTACATGGCCGTGTAATTGCCTTCGTTCCACGCGCTCAGATAAGCAACTGCGGTGCCTTCAGCGTCCGGCGCGGAATTGACGTTGATTTGCGGCGTGGGCAGCTCAGCCATCCCCCCGCCGGCGCCGCAGGCGGTTAGCAACAGGCCCAGGATGAGCAAAGGAGTGATCAGTTTCATTGGCGCCATGCGAGGATGTCTCCAGTCACGGGGCAATCGTAGGCGAAATGCGCCTGGCAAGCGCTGGGCAGGTCTGCATCAAAGGAAAGGTTTAATTTCATCAGCGTACGTTTCAGGTGGCACAGCGGAAGGCCGACCACATTCGCCAGGCAACCGTGCATTGAAGCCACTGGATGGAAACCGGCATGTTGTATCGCATAAGCGCCCGCCTTGTCTAGTGGGTCGCCGCTGGCCACATAGGCCTCGATTTCCTCATCGCTGTATGCGCGCATCGGCACTTGCGTGGTGGCCAGGTCGTTCAGCTGCACCCCAGCCGAGGTGCGCACCGAGATCGCGGTATACACGATATGCGTCTGCCCCCGTAAGGCCTTCAGCATGGCGCGGGCTTCGTCTGCATCTTTCGGCTTGCCCACAATGCGACCCTGGCACACCACCGTAGTGTCCGCTGCCAGCACCAGCGCGTCCGGCTCCAGGCCGGTGGCAGCCTTCTGCGCCTTTTCCCCTGCCAGGCGTTGCACGTAATCGATGGGCTGCTCGCCTGGCTGCGGATCTTCATTTACCTCAGCCGGCTTCACCTCGAACGCTTGCCCTCCCAACGCCAGCAACTCTTTGCGGCGCGGAGAATTGGAGGCGAGCACGAGTTTTGGGATCATGAGCAGATAACAAAAGTTCGCCTGGGCGAACGGGACGATTCTAGCATACCGGCCCGTAGGTTTCCTGGTTCCCGTTCCCTGATTGTCTGTTCCCATTGTAAAATCCCTGCAACCCTCCACCTCCGTCTTGAAAGGCAGGCATGCAAGCGCTAAAGGATCGCATCATCAAAGATGGCAAAAACCTCGGCGGCGGCATCCTCAAAGTGGATGGCTTCATCAATCACCAGGTGGATCCGGCCCTCATGGATGCCTGCGGCCGCGAACTGGCCGACCGGTTCAAGGGGCTGGGCGCTACCAAGGTGTTCACTGCCGAGATCTCCGGAATTGCCCCGGCGGTTATCACCGCCCTGCATCTGGGCATCCCGGTGGTTTACGCCCGCAAACACAAGCCCATCACCATGCCGGACCAGGTCTTCCTCACCTTAGCGCCCTCCCACACCAAGGGCCGCACCGTGGAACTTATCGTTTCCCCGGAATATCTGACCAGCAAAGAGAAAGTCTTGGTTATCGACGATTTCCTAGCCTCCGGCGCCACCATCCTGGGGCTGGCGCGCCTGGCGCAGACCGCCGGAGCGCAGATCGTGGGCGTTGGCGCCCTGATCGAAAAGACTTTTGAAAAAGGGCGCGAGGCGTTGGAGGTGTTGGGTGTGCCCATCGTCTCGTTAGTAGCCATCACTCGCATGGAAGGCGAGGTCTTTGAGTTCCGCTCTGCTGCGGAACAGTCGTCATGATCGCCATTCTCGATTTCGGCTCACAAACCTCCCAACTTATCGCCCGCCGCTTGCGCGAAGCGCAAGTCTATTGCCAGCTCTTCCCCTGGGACGCCGCCGCAGCAGAGGTCCTCGCGCACCAGCCTGAAGGTTTCGTGCTTTCCGGGGGCCCAGCGTCGGTGTATGCCGCAGGTGCCCCGCAGCTCCCCGATTACGTACTGGCCAGCCATAAACCGGTCTTGGGCATCTGCTATGGCATGCAAGCCCTCACCCAGGCCCTGGGCGGCAAGGTGGCTGCTTCCGACCGCCGCGAATTCGGCGCCGCCAGCATCCGCAGCCTGACCGAAAACCCACTACTCAATGGGGCGCAGCAGGTGTGGATGTCCCACGGCGATCGCATCGAGCAACCCCCGCCTGGATTCGTGCCCATCGCCAGCAGCGATAACGCCCCCGTGGCCGCCATGGCCGATCTTGAAAAGAATCTGTTTGGCGTCCAATTTCACCCCGAAGTGCAGCATACGCCCGGAGGCGCGGCGATCCTGCGCCGCTTTGCAGTGGACGTATGCGGCGCGCACCCCACCTGGTCACCGCAAAACATCATCGAGCAATCCGTTGCCGCCATCCGCCGGCAAGTCGGGGCTGGCAGCGTGCTGGCAGCCATCAGCGGGGGCGTGGATTCCGCCGTGGCTGCTGCACTGGTGCACCGCGCCGTGGGCGACCAGTTGGTCGCCTTGTTTGTGGATACCGGCTTGCTGCGCCAGGGAGAACGCCAGCAAGTTACTCGCGCCTTGCAGGCTGGACTGGGGATCGAACTGGTCGTGGTGGACGCGGCCGCCGAGTTTTTGGCTGCGCTGCAAGGCGTCCGCGATCCTGAAGAAAAGCGCCGCGTGATTGGCGAGCGCTTCATTCGTGTTTTCGAAACCCAGGCCCGCGCCTTGGGCAACCCGCGTTTTTTGCTGCAGGGCACCATCTATCCGGACGTCATTGAATCGCGTGCCCCGGAGCGATCGCAAGCCCAACGTATCAAGACCCACCACAACGTGGGCGGTTTGCCAAAAAACATGGATTTCGAATTGGTGGAACCCTTGCGCTATTTATTCAAGGACGAAGTGCGCCGCGTCGGCCTCAGCCTGGGGCTGCCGGCCGCGCTGGTCTGGAGGCAGCCCTTCCCCGGTCCGGGCCTGGCCGTACGCTGCCTGGGCGCCATCAGTCCTGAACGCCTGGAGCGCCTGCGCCAGGCAGATGCCATCTTCACTGCCGAGTTGGAGGCTGCTGGCCTGTTGGGGCACGCGGGGGCTGCCTTGGCGCAGGCCTTTGCCGTGCTGCTGTCCGTGCATAGCGTCGGCGTCATGGGGGACCAGCGCACCTACCAAGAATGCGTAGCCTTGCGCGCCGTGACCAGCCAGGATTATATGACCGCCGATTGGGCACGGCTGCCCCACGATCTGTTGGCTCAGGTCTCCAGCCGCATCGTCAACGAGGTAGACGGCGTTAACCGCGTGGTTTATGATGTAAGCAGTAAACCACCTGCCACCATTGAATGGGAGTAGAAGGAGAGGACTATGGATTTCGGTTCTGTTTTGAGTCGTTCATGGCAAATCATCTGGAAGAACAAGGTGCTATGGATCTTCGGCATTCTGGCCTCCTGCAGCGGCGGAGGTATCAATTTCGGAAGCAGTTTTAATTACCAGATGGATGCTGGAGAAATGCAAAACTTGCCCTTTGAGGCCCAACGCTGGAGTCGCGATTTTGAGCGCTTCCTGAATGAAGGCGGCATGGCCATAATCGTGGCCCTGATCTGCGCGGCCCTGCTGATCGGGCTCCTTTTCTGGGCCATCGGCATCTTTGGGAAAGTGGGCCTGATCAAAGGTGTCTTGAAAGCTGAAGCCGGCCGGCCGGTCGGCTTTGGAAGCCTGGCCTCTGAAAGCTGGGGCATGCTGGGTTCTGCTTTGGGGCTGAACCTGCTCCTGGTTTTGATCCCCCTCGCCGCCGTGATCATCCTGGGCTTGCTGGCTATCCCCATTGGCATCTTCACCCTGGGGATTGGCCTGATCTGCCTGATCTGCCTGATCATCCCAGTAGCCTTTGCCTACGGGGTCTATGTGCAACTGGCTAACGTGGCCCTGGTGAAGGAACAACAGGGAGTTGGCTTCGCCCTTAGCCGGGCTTTGGAGCTGATGCGCGCCAAGCTAGGTCCCCTGGCTGGCATGGCCGTTGTGCTCATCCTGGGCAGCTTCCTGGTCGGCGTGATCTTGTTGGTGCCCATGGCGGCCATCGCCCTGCCTGCTATACTGGGGTTCTTCAGTCAGGATCCCAGTGCCGTAGGCGGAGGGTTGCTCATCTCCGTCATTTTGTTTCTGATCGCGCTCCCTTTTTACCTGGCGATAAGCGGCCTCATCCAGAGCTATTTACATAGCGCCTGGACCCTGACCTACCTGCAGCTTATGCCTGCCGCCGCCCCTGTAAAATCCACCCGAAAGAAAGCTAAGTCTTAGTCCGTTGAACGCTTTGCAAGCCCTGCTGAACAGCCCGTGGTTGCTGCGCACTCGCCGCAACCACGGGCTGGAGCATGCCACCATCCACGTATTGACCCAAAAGAACCCGCGGCGCAGCGTGGCCGGCCATTCGGACGCAGGCGGCTTCTGGCTGCTGGGCAAACTGGACACCGAGGAGACCCGCCAGGCTGTGGATGAAGCCCTGCAACGCCTGCGCGCCGGAGAACGCTGGTTGGCTGTCCATTCCAATTGCGGCACCAACCTGATGACCGCCGGCCTGGCTGCCGGCCTGGCCGGCGGCGTGGCCATGCGCGGCGTTGAACGGCGCGGCGCATGGATGGAGCGTTTGCCGGTGGCCGTCCTGCTCAGCACGCTGGCCTTGCTGGCTGCTCGCCCCTTGGGCATGCGCCTTCAGCAGCGCGTCACCACCAGCGGCGATCCGGGACCTTTGCAGGTGATCAGTATCCAACGCAGCCAGCGCGGCGCTCTCACCGTGCATCGCGTAGAAACGCACAGCTAATGCCTGCCCCTGGGGTGTATCTTTTTTACGGGGATGACAACGCCGCCATGCGCACCGAGGTCAACGCCATGCAAAGCAAGTTGGGCGATGCGGCCACCGCGGACTTGAACACCACCCGCATTGAGCTAGCCCCATCGTTAGATGCCCTGCGTAGCGCCGCCTTTGCCGCGCCCTTTTTGAGCGCGTCCCGCCTCGTGGTGGTGAACGGCGCGTCCAAAGGTTTTGCGGCTGCCGAAGCCCGCGCTCAATTTGTGAAATTACTCGAGGACCTGCCCGCCACCACTCTACTCGTTCTGCTGGAACCTCCCCTGGAAGATAAGAAGAAGCAAAACTGGCTGCTAAAGTGGGCTGAAGCCGCCGGGCCGAGTGCGCAGGTGCGCGCCTTCGATCTGCCGCAAGGGCCTCAAATGGCAGCCTGGATCCAGGAGCGCACCAAAGCGTTGAAAGGCGAACTGCAGCCTAGGGCTGCCGCGGCCCTGGCCGATCTGGTGGGCAGCGACAAAGACGCCGCCGAACACGAAATTGAAAAATTGCTGGCCTTCACCGGCTACCAACGCCCCATTGAGGCGGCCGACGTGGCCGCAGTCAGTTTACCCATCGGCGAACAGGGCGATTTCTTCGCGCTAATTGACGCGCTAAGCAGCGGCCATGGCGCCCGCGCCATGGAAATGCTGCAAGACCTGCTGCCGGAGCGCGAGGCGATCCTGCTGTTCTTCAGCCTGGTCGGGCATTTCCGTTTGTTGCTGCAATGCCGTGAAATGGTGGGGGCGGGAAAGAATGACAAGCATATCGCCAGTCACTTTCACATGCACCCTTATCGCGCCGAAAAGTTGGCTGCCCAGTCGCGCCGCTTCAGCCTGGACGCGCTGGAACGTATTTATCACCGCTTACTGGTTTTGGACGAGCAAATAAAAACGGGGGAGATGGAAGCTGACCTGGCGATGGAAACTTTCGTCGCCAGCCTTAATGCGCAAGCGGCTTAGTGGCATTATCCGCCGGGGCACCCAACCACAGGTAGTTCGGCAGCACGCTTTTCTTGGCCACCAGGCGCAGTAAACCCAGGCGCCGGCGCTCGCCGTCCAACAGGCTGGGGTGCAGCAGGCACAAGGTAGGAGACTGGCCATATTTGCGTTGATAGCGTTCAGCCGCCCACAGCACCCGTTGTTCCAAATTCATGCGTGGATCTTCAATAAGAAACAGCGCGCCAAGTTCCATGTTAGGCTTACCTCATTACCAGAACAACAGTTCTATTATATGGCCTAAATTCTCTATGTCAAGAGGGCTACTGATTATTAAAACGAGTACGAGGAGAGATTGGTTTCGGGGCTAGATTGGAATTGGGTTAATGGCCCAGAGCTATACAAGCCTTTGCTGACGACTGCCTACTTCTGACCGCCTGCTGTCTTCCACGGCCACGGGATGAACATGGGCGTGCGCGCCTTATAGTCGCGGTAAGTCTGTCCAAAGAAAGCCTCCAGCCTGCGCTCTTCGAAGGTTGCGCCAATGATGAAATACAAGCTGATCCCCAGGATGAACGCGAACCAATTCATCGACAGGCTGGGCAGCAGCCATAGCACCAGCATGCTGCCGGTGTAAAGCGGGTGCCGCATCCAGCGGTAAGCGCCGCCGGTCACCAATTGCGGTTCGCTGGCCTGATCGGCGAGTTGGCGCAGCCCGGCGAAATTCAGCGCATCTGTCTGCGCCAGGGCGGCAGCCAGCAGCAGCAGGCCTAACACCTGCCCCGCTAAAAGCAGCGGCTGCAAAACAGGCGGCGTCGTGTAAAAGGACTGGTCCGGCAGCCAGAGGACCAGGGCCAGCACCGGCAGCAAAGTCACCACCCCGACCACATTGTAGAACAGGCGATAGATA
>Ga0209619_10002912_pt1 | contig 12356 bp, 13 predicted proteins | sample Rifsed16ft3_FD_184011 | JGI IMG/M metagenome (GOLD analysis project Ga0209619, IMG submission 184011) | Soil microbial communities from Rifle, Colorado, USA - sediment 16ft 3 (version 2) | ecosystem: Environmental > Terrestrial > Deep subsurface > Rock core/Sediment | place: Rifle, Colorado... | reverse complement strand
GAAACTAAGTGTCCGGCTTGCGGCGGGAAGGGGAGACGGGAGACTGATACCATGGACACCTTTGTTGATTCGTCATGGTATTTCCTCCGCTATTGCTCGCCGCTGACAGATAAATCCCCTTTTGACAGTAATCATATCTCTTACTGGATGAATGTGGATCAGTATATCGGAGGTATAGAGCATGCTGTTCTCCATTTACTTTATTCCAGATTCTTTACAAAGGTAGTCCGTGATCTTGGGCTTATTCAGAATGATGAGCCGTTCAGGAACCTTCTGACGCAGGGAATGGTTATTAAGGACGGGGCAAAGATGTCCAAGTCCAAGGGTAATGTTGTTGATCCTGATTATATTATAGAGACCTACGGTGCTGATACTGCAAGGCTCTTTTCGCTGTTTGCTGCTCCGCCTGAAAAGGATCTTGACTGGAGTGACAGGGGGGTAGAGGGGGCACATAGATTCCTGTCACGTATTTACAGAAAGATAGCGGAGTTATCACCTTACTTTAATGGTGTGTCAGATTCAGGTCCGGATGGAGAACTGCCTGCTGACCTAAAAAATCTCAGAAAAACAGTGCATCAGACTATTAAGAAGGTTACTGACGATATTGATGTATTCCATTTCAATACTGCGATAAGTTTTATAATGGAACTTGTTAATAATATCTATCTTATACCCGGTGAGGGACGGGCCGGGGACAGGGCATACCTGTTTGTTATGAAAGAGGCATTGGAGAGCGTTGTCGTTCTCTTATCCCCTTTTGCCCCGCATATCTCTGAGGAGATGTGGACAATGCTTGGTCATTCACCTTCTGTTTTAAGGCACAGGTGGCCGTCTTGCAGTGACGAGATAGCGTCTGAAGAGGAGAGGCTTGTTGTAATACAAGTGAATGGCAAGGTCAGAAGCAAGATTGTCGTGCCTGCCGCCATTGGGGAAGAAGAGATAAGGAAAAAGGCGCTTTCGGATGAGAAGATAATGAGTATACTTGGAGATAAAGCCCCCAAAAAGGTATTTATCGTGCAGGGGAAATTAGTGAATATAGTGATATGAAGATTATAAGATATTCCAGAGTGGCAGCAATCCCTGCCCTCCTCTGTTCTTTATTAATCCTTCCGGCATGCGGCTACCACATGGCTGGTACAGGAAGTCATCTTACCCCTGGCATGAAGTCGGTTTTCATCCCGGTATTTGAAAATAAGACAATGGAGCCCATTGTAGAGGAGGAGCTTACACCTGCTGTTATAAGGGAGTTTCTGCAGGATGGAAGGATAGAGGTTGTTGACAGGTCAAGGGCTGATATGGTGTTAGAAGGGAGTGTTGTTTCCTATAAAGAGACACCGATCTCTTTTGATGCCTCACAAAACGTACTTGAATACAGGATAATGGTAACGACGCATCTTATACTACTTAAGAACAACTCCCTCTCCCTCTGGGAAAAAGACATTACCTCAACTGCAGAATATGCCGTAAGCAGTGATGTCATGACTACAAGGGTCTCAAAACTTTCAGCCCTCAGAGAGATCGCAAGAAATCTTTCAGAAGAGGTAGCAGACAGGGTGTTGTTGGGATGGTAGTTGATACTGAAAAATACCCAACTGCGGCGTCAGACCTGCGGATTTGAGTCTCAACGTACGGGAAGTACGCCTCGACTCAACTCCACAGTTCTTCCTTGCATTTGGGCATTTTTGAGTATCAACTGGATATGGTAGCTGGAGGTGGCGGATGGCTGGAATAAACTATACGGAATTCTCAGGACGCTTCAAGGGGCTTAACCCCTCTCCTGTCTATCTTTTTACAGGAGAAGAGCGGCTCTTTATTGATGAGGGTGTAAGGCTTGTAAGTGCGAGAGTTCTTGAAGATGGGATACGGGAGTTTAATTGCGACATATTATCCGCTACAGATATTAAATCGTCAAATGTTATATCAATCGCTGAGACACTTCCTGTGATGACAAACTGCAGGGTAGTAGTAGTTAAAGACATTGATTCATGGGCATCAAAGGAGAGGGAGGGTCTGATTTCTTATATAAATAATCCGTCTCCAACTACATGCCTTATACTTACTGCCTTAAAACTGGACAAGAGGGAAAAGTTTTCATCTGCAATTGATAAAAAGGGGATTATTGTGCTTTGCCAGCCGCTGTCAAAGAATCAACTTGGAGGCTGGATTAAGCAGGAGGTAAAACGCTCAGGAAAAACAATAAATGATGATGCTGTCTATATGCTTGCGGATATGGCAGGAAGCGATATGCTGACACTCCGGAATGACATAGAGAAGCTTACCCTTTATTGTAAGGATGAGAAGACGATATCACTTAATGACGTTGTTAAGGTGTCAAACGCCATACGCAGTGTCTCTGTCTTTGAAGTTGTCAATTCAATATTTGAAAGGAGATTGAAAGATGCCATCCTGGCCCTGAAACGGGCGCTTGATGAGGGAGAGCCTCCGGTCAAGATATTCTATTTCATCACTAAGGAATTCAGGACAATGCTGAAGGCCAGTTTACTTATAGACGGGGGTGAATCACCTGACAAGGCTGCAATCAGGTCCGGCGTCCTTCCGTTCAAGGTAAGAGAATTCTCTCAACGGCTTAAGAAGTTCAACAGAAGGGAGTTAAACAGCATGTTTGAGAGACTTACAGATACGGAAAGCATGCTCAAGGGTTCGGCGATCAAACCTGCTATAGTGCTGGAAAAACTCTTATTATCTGTTTGCGGAACTGGTAACCCGGGTAGTAAGTCTTGAGACAAGCCTGCTGGCCTTGTTTTTGTGGATAAGACCTTTGCCGGCTGCTTTATCAATACACGCAGTAGCCAACCTGAGATTTTCCTTAGCATCCTGCGATTCCTTACCTTCTGCGGATGTGATAACCTTCTTGACCAGGGTCTTCAAGGTAGACATTGCCGCCTTGTTCGTATGTCTTTTTTTCTCTGACTGCTTTGCCCTCTTGACGGCTGATTTATGTCTTAACGCCACTTTAAAATCTCCTTTATATTATTAAGTAGACATATTTTATAACATGAAATATATTTGACTGTCAAGTGAGGTTAAAATCCCCTCCCCTTCAAGGGGAGGGATAGGGTGGGGATGGGGTTTTCAGTTGAATAACCAGGAAAAGGTTGCAAAAGCAGCGGCTGTTATGGGTGTTACCACCCTCTTGAGCAGGATCTTCGGGTTCGTCCGTGATATGGTTGTTGCATGGGCATTCGGGGCTGGTATGGTCGCAGATGCCTTTTATGTCGCATACCGCGTCCCATCCCTTCTTCGGGAGCTATTTGCAGAAGGCTCCATATCGGCTGCCTTTATACCGGTATTCACCAGACATCTCAATGAGGAGGGACGGGAGGAAGCACAGCGGCTTGCAAGGGCTGCCTTTACGGTCCTCATAATTATACTTACTGTCGTGACTGTCATTGGGATAATCGTTGCTCCGGCCGTTGTCTCAGTGATAGCTCCGGGATTTCACTCAGCGTCAGGAGGCAAGTTCGACTTAACAGTACAGCTTACCCGTATAATGTTTCCCTATCTCCTCTTCGTATCCCTCGCCGCCCTTGCTATGGGTATCTTGAACACCCTCGGTTCTTTTGCGGTTTCTTCACTCTCTTCGATAATGCTTTCTATATTTATGATATGCGGGGTATATGTGTTCGCGCCGCGATTCAGTGTACCCATATATGGCCTTGCGACCGGTGTAATCCTTGGCGGTATATGCCAGTTTGCCTTTCAATTACCTGCATTATCACGGCGTAAGATGACACTCGGGTGGTATTTTAAGCCAACTCATCCGGGCGTAATCCAGATAGGGAAATTGATTATCCCGATGATACTTGGGCTTTCAGTAACCCAGGTAAACATATTTGTCAATACGGTACTCTCATCCTTATTGAAGGAGGGGAGCATTACTTACTTATACTATGGCACCAGGCTTATACATTTTCCACTCGGCATATTTGGTGTCGCAATGGCATCGGCAGTACTTCCGACACTTTCGGCAGCCGCAGTAAAAAAAGAATATGATGAAATGCGTAAGACCTTTTCATTTGCAATAAGATTGATATTGTTATTAACATTGCCGGCAATGGCCGGTTTGATAGTCCTGCGGATACCGATTATAAGCGTGCTTTTCCAATCAAGGGCATTTGATTATACTGCGACACTTGGTACGGCAGATGCGTTGTTATTCTATTCTGTTGGCCTGTGGGCCTTTGCCGGAACAAGGATAACAGCCCAGGTGTTCTACTCCCTTCAGGATACCAGGACCCCGGTAAAGGCTGGAATAATTGCTGTTGTAGTGAACATAATAGTATCGGTTCTGCTGATGAAACCTCTTCAGCATGGAGGGCTGGCGCTGGCAACATCGGTAGCTGCCATGACAAATCTATCTTTTCTCATATGGATGCTCAGAAAAAGACTCGGGCGGCTCAACCTGACCGAGATCTTACACTCAATGAAAAAGACAGTCTTTGCAACGGTTGTAATGGGTGTTATAGCATGGGCAATTACAAGAGGAGATATATGGGCATCAAACGGCAATTTAACGACAAAGATCGTCCTGCTGGCCGGCGGCATACTGGCAAGCTCAATCTCCTACGTAGTTATACTTTATTTATTTAAGAGTAAGGAGCTGATCTTCCTCTGGCAGATGTTTGCCAGAAAGGCAGGCAGATCATAGACGGAAGACTTCTGCACATAACGTTCACTTTGAGATCTGAAATAAAGACAAGTTGAAATAATCTCATGGATGGTGTAAATTTTTAACGGAAATAGAAACAGGGGGTTCCCATGTCAAACACGCAGGATAACCTTAACCACGAGGAGAGAATAGCATGAGCAAAGGCAAGGACAGTAAGAAACAAAGCAAGAAGCCGGCGGCCAAGACCATGAAAGAAAAGAAGGCTGCGAAAAAGATAAAGAAGGAAGGCCAGAGCTCCTATAAGGCATGACCCGCATTCCTTCCTGAAGTTTTCAGTTTCCAATAGAGGTATGAGTCACTGAGGCGGGCCAGACTTTTCCTGTACCGCCTTCTTTGTTCCGTTCTCGTCTATGTTGACGAATGTTATGTTGGTATCGAAGACAAGCTCCTGCGCGCCCGATTCGATGTAGTCGCAGTAAACTTTGACGTAGTAGGTCACTGAAGTGTTGCCTTTCCGAATGCGGTTGATGTCGAACTTTAAAACCGACCCCAGGCGGATGTTCTTCCTGAATACGACTTTATCGAGTCCTATGGTGACGAACCTGTGCCCGGGAAAATCGAGATTGGCTGTGATGTAGGCGTATTCATCAACCCAGTGTAACAGGTAACCGCCGAAGAGGTAACCGTAGTGGTTAAGGTGCTCGGGTAATACAAGCTTGTGGTTTATCATAGTTAAATACCTCCCCGAAGGGTTTTACTTAGTAGAGTCTTATTATAAAACCCCTGCAGACTTGAATGCGGAACTGATGAGCGTCTCTGCCTCTTCCTGTATCTGCCTGAGGTGTTCTTTTCCTCTGAAACTCTCTGCATAGACCTTGTAGATATCCTCTGTCCCGGAGGGTCTTGCGGCAAACCAGCCGTTTTCTGTGATGACCTTGAGGTCGCCGATGGGCGCCCCGTTTCCCGGGGCTGTAGTGAATGTCGCGAGGATCTTTTCTCCTGCGAGGGAGGTTGTGGTAATCTGCTCTGGTGAGAGCTTTTCAAGTATCTTTTTCTGCTCCCTCGTTGCAGGGACGTCGCTTCTCTCATAGACCGGATTGCCAAACATCTCTGTCAGGTCATGATAATGTTTCCCGGGGTCGCGGCCTGTCTTTGCTGTTATCTCTGCAGCAAGGAGATCCATGATGAAGCCGTCCTTATCCGTGGTCCAGACCGTTCCATCCTTCCTCAGAAAAGAGGCCCCTGCGCTCTCCTCACCGCCAAACCCGCAGGAGCCGTCAATGAGCCCATCCACAAACCACTTGAATCCTACAGGGACTTCTGAGAGTCTTCTGCCCAGGTGCTTTGTTAGCCTGTCTATCATGCTGCTGCTGACAAGGGTCTTTCCGACAGCAACGTCGCTCCTCCAGCCCTTCCTGTTCTGGAGCAGATACCAGATGGCTACTGACAGATAGTGATTCGGATTCATGAGTCCGGAGCCCGGGGTAACAATGCCGTGCCGGTCAAAGTCGGGGTCATTCCCAAAGGCGATGTCATATTGGTCCCTCATATCAATAAGGCCGGCCATTGCGTAGGGAGAGGAGCAGTCCATCCTGATCCTGCCGTCTTTATCAACGGTCATAAAACGGAATGTTGGATCCGCATGCCGGTTTTTTATCTCAATATTCAGGCCGTATCTCTCTGCAATAGGCTCCCAGAAGGCCAGTCCTGCCCCTCCCATGGCATCGGCGCCGATTTTGAGATTGGCAGAGCGAATAATGTCCATGTCTATAATCTGGTCCAGGTCTTCTACATACGTTTTGATGTAATCATGTTCGTGCGTTGTGCCTGCCTTGACGGCCCTTTCATAAGGGATCCTTTTTACACCACTGTTGCTGTTTCGCAGGAGATCATTGGCCCTGTTTTCGATCCACCGTGTAATACCGGTGTCCGCAGGGCCGCCGTTTGGCGGGTTGTATTTGATGCCGCCGCTTTCAGGGGGATTGTGAGACGGTGTAATAACAATGCCATCGGCCAGACCGGACTTTCTTCCGCGGTTGTATGTCAGGATGGCATGGGAGATGACAGGCGTGGGCGTATAGCCACGGTCCTTCTGGATCAGTATGTTGATCCCATTGGCTGACAGGACTTCCAGTGCCGTCACATGGGCCGGCTCTGACAGTGCATGTGTATCCATGCCAAGGAAAAGCGGGCCGTCAATCCCATTCTCTTTTCGGTAATGGATGATGGCCTGTGTAATAGCAAGTATATGATCCTCGTTAAAACCTTTTTGCAGGGAAACCCCTCTGTGTCCTGACGTGCCAAAGGCGACAGACTGGGCCGGCTCTGAAACCTCCGGATGACGGGTATAGTAGGCTGTAATCAGCTCCGGGACATTGATTAAAAGAGATTGCGGGGCAGGCTTTCCTGCCAAAGGATGTAAGGCCATGATTTCTGTCTCCAGGTTAAATAGGGACAGCTACTATTTATTTAAATAGTCGCTGTCCCTATTTAACCTCTATCTCCACCAGTTTATATTTGCTTGCAGTTCCCTTGATAATCAGGATTTTGCTCTTGGGGACACCAAAATAATCGCTCAACAGCCTGACAAGCGCCTCATTCGCCTTGCCTTCAACCGGCGGTGCCTTGACATGGGCTATGAAGTTTGTATCATCAATTCTTTCTACGTTTTCTTTTTTTGACCCCGGTTTTACCTTGACAGAGATCTTCATGGGTCGAGTTTAACATAACTTGACATACATTTCTAAAGGATGTTAGTGTAGCATAGAATGCAAGGGACAGGAATGTCCCCCCCTGTCGTCATATGAACAAAAAACTTGGCATATTATTATCAACACCGCCGTCTGATAAGAATATTGAAACCGTCATAGGTCTCATATCTTCTGCTTTGCGTAATAATGTAAGTGTGTATCTGTACCTGGATGATGATGGAGTAGAGTGCATTCATGACAACAGACTGATTGCTATGTCCAAAGATGGCCTGAAGTTGTCTGTATGTGCCTATGGTGCACAGAAGAAGGGGATAGAGCCGAGTGATGTTGCGATGTTTGGGGGGCTTGCTGTGTTGTCTGAGTTAATTAATGCCTGTGACAGGTTTATTGCATTCGGGTAAACGGTGAAGATTATATTTCTGATACGAAGCAACCCTTGTGAGAGTCACAGACCTGCTGAGGCAATAAGAATAGCCGCAGGACTGGGAACAGGCAATAATTCTATTAAGATAATATTATCGGGTGAATCGGTGCGCGTCCTGTCTCCTGACGAAGAGGATCTGGAAGATATGGATATAATAGAAAAGTTTCTTCCCATCATCAAGGATTGGGGAATACCGCTTTATGTGGACAGGGGTTCTCTGGCCGCAATAGATTTAAAAAGAAGCCCGTATGAATTTCGTACAGTTGACAATGCAGAGGTATCAGAGATTGTTGCAGGTGGGCATGGCGTCTTTGTATTCTAACTATTATATATGAAACCGATTCTGCACATTGTTAAGAAGTATGATGATAAGCAGGCCATTGAGATTATCGGCAATCAGGCAAGAGATAATGCCTATGGTGTAGCCGTGGTCTTCATCCAGAATGCTGTGTCCTCACCGCCTGTTTCTGATGCCAGAACATGTGCCCTTGCGCAGGATGCCAAAACATTGGATAATAGCAATAAGGTTAATCCTGACGTTGAACTCATAAGTTACGATGATCTCCTTAAACTGATTTTCAGTGTTGAGTCTATTACCGTATGGTAGGTTCAGAAGCCGTGGGGGACAATTCAATGGATAGTGACAGAATACAGAAGGTCTATGACAATTATGCGGTTTTCTACGATGCTATATTCGGAAAACTTTCAGATATCGGCAGGGTTACTGCATTAAACCGCCTGGGCCTGAAACCTGGTGACAGAGTGCTTGAAGCAGGCGTAGGAACGGGTCTTTCCTTACCCCTCTTCCCGTCTTTTTGCCGTGTTCACGGAATAGATATGTCAGAAGAGATGATCAGGCGGGCACATAAGAGGATAGATAAGCATGGACTTTCCAATGTGATTGTAGAGAGAATGGATGCCTGTAAGATGGCCTTCCCCGATAACTCATTTGACGCAGTGTTTGCTGCATATCTTATTTCTGTAGTGCCTGACCCCGGATGTTTACTGTCAGAGATAAAGAGGGTTTGCAAAAGGGGCGGCGTGATAACCATGGTGAATCACTTCAAAAGTAATAATAAGGTAATTTCATCCATAGAAACAGCGATCTCTCCGTTCTGCAGCAAACACCTTGGCTTTAGAACAGACCTCCCTATATCTTTGCTGCTCAATGACAGGGGATTGAAATTAGTTGCAAGGAAACGTTCCTCTCCCATAAGTGTGTGGGAGATTGTCGAGTTTCGTAATTTGAAAGAAAGAGATAATTAAGATGACCATGAAAAACATCTTTGATGAAATGGACGATCTCCACCTGGAGATGGAGAGGCTGTTTCACAGTCTTTTTAATCCGAAACACCCGTTTCACCTTCTTGCTGACCGTCATTGGAAACCTTTGACAGATGTATATGAGATTAGCGATGATGTTATTATAAAGGTAGAAATCCCGGGAGTTGAAAAAAAGGATATATCCATTACTTTAGAGGGAAAACAACTTATTATTCGCGGCGCAAGGACTAACCCCCATCAAAAATCTTGTGTCACGTACCATCAGATGGAGATAAATTACGGAGATTTTGAGCGTACCATTATGTTGCCGGATGCTTATGATGCAGACCGTATAAGCGCTGAGCTGAAAGATGGTTTTTTGTATATCAGGATAAAAAAGGAAAAGAAACTCAGTAAAGAAGGTAAGCCGTAAACCAACCGGATGAGGACAATCTGTGGTTATATCAAAGATAAAAGAAAAGGTATTTAAAGATCCGCAAGAAAAGCCGGTGGTGGTACACGGGGAGATACCGGATACACTCCCGGTCATACCTCTTAAAGATACTGTGCTCTATCCACATACCGTTATTCCTCTTTTCGTTACAGAGGAAAAGTCCATCAAGGCTATAGAACATGCTATAAGTTCCAAGCGTATTATTGGGGTTGTTGCCATAAGGTCTAAGGAAGAGGGAGAGGTAGGGCCTGACGATTTGTACTCCATTGGTGTCGCTGCTGTCATACATAAGATGCTCAGGATGCCGGAAAAAGGGATGGCGCTGATAATCCAGGGTCTTGCAAAGATAGCTATAAAGGAATATATATCGGAGGAACCATTTTTAAGCGCCTCCATAGAGGTAGTAATAGAAGAAGCTGAAAAGAATACACGGACAGAGGCACTGATGAGAACGGCAGTGGCCCAGACACAGAAAATGATTTCCCTGGCGCCTTATCTGCCGGAAGAAATCCAGGTGACTGCAATAAACCTTGATGACCCGTTGAAACTTGTCTATCTGATTGCAACCATTGTAAGGATGAAGCTTCCGGAACGGCAGGAACTGCTTGAACTGGACAGCGTAGAAGAAAAACTGAATCGTATTGTAACTATCCTTACGCGGGAGGTTGAACTCCTTGAACTTGGCGGCAAGATACAGACACAGATCCAGAGTGAGATGTCGAAAACTCAGCGTGAATATTACCTCAGGGAGCAGATGAAGGCGATTAAGCAGGAACTTGGGGAGACTGACGAGAGGGTTCAGGAGACAAATGAGATAAGGGGCAGGCTTACGGAGGCTAAGCTGCCGGAAGAGGTGATGAAAGAGGCGGAGAGGGAGCTGAGCCGCCTTGATAAAATACCCACTGCATCGCCGGAATATAATGTTATAAGGACATACCTTGACTGGATTATGGATTTACCCTGGAGCAAGAGTACTGAGGACAATCTGGATCTTGAGCGGGCAGAGAAGATCCTTAACGATGACCATTATGACTTAGAGAAGGTAAAAGAGAGGATTGTTGAATATCTTGCGGTAAGGAAACTTAAGAAAGATACAAAAGGCCCCATACTCTGTTTTGTTGGTCCTCCTGGTGTTGGCAAGACCTCCCTCGGGCAGTCTATAGCGAGGGCGCTTGGCAGGCAGTTTATAAGGATGTCTGTCGGCGGCATGCATGATGAGGCGGAGATACGGGGGCACAGGCGTACATATGTCGGGGCCCTTCCCGGACGTATAATCCAGAGTATCCGCAGGGCAGGGTCAAACAACCCATTGTTTATGATTGATGAGATAGACAAGGTGGGAATGGATTATCGCGGAGACCCGTCTTCTGCATTATTGGAGGTACTCGATCCGGAGCAGAACTTCTCCTTCCGCGATCACTACATGGATCTCCCCTTCGACCTCTCAAAGGTGATGTTTATAACAACAGCGAATGTTATCCAGACTATACACCCTGCCTTAAAGGACAGGATGGAGGTGCTGGCCCTTGCAGGATATGCAGAAGAGGAAAAGCTTGGTATAGCGCTGAACTATCTTGTGCCGAGGCAATTGAAAGAGAATGGTCTCACTCATGATAATATTGAGTTTGAAAAGGAGTCGCTGCTTAAGATCATTTCCGGCTATACAAGGGAAGCCGGGGTGAGGAATCTTGAGAGGGAGATTGCTGCTGTCTGCAGGAAGGTTGCTAAAAAAGTGGCAGGAGGAAAGACAGCTAAGGTTACAGTAAAGTCTGAGGATCTCCATAACTACTTAGGGCCTGAAAAGGCTTATGCGGAGGTCGCAAAAAGGACGTCTATACCGGGTGTGGCTACAGGACTGGCGTGGACTGAAACCGGTGGGGACATATTATTCATAGAGTCAAGCCGGATGCCCGGAAACAAAGGTTTTACCCTTACCGGTCAACTGGGTGAGGTGATGCAGGAATCGGCAAAGGCCGCCCTCAGTTATGTCCGGTCCAGGGCAAAGGAACTTGGAATTGAGGAGAATTTTTTTGATACAAATGACATACATCTTCATGTTCCGGCAGGCGCAATTCCCAAGGATGGGCCTTCCGCAGGAGTAACGATGATCTCTTCCCTTGTCTCGCTGCTGACCGGCAGGCCTGTAAGCAATGAAGTGGCTATGACAGGTGAAATTACATTGACAGGGCTTGTCCTTCCTATCGGAGGGATAAAGGAGAAGATGCTTGCAGCCAGACGGGCAGGGATAAAGACTGTGATCCTTCCAAAAAGAAATGAAGCAGATCTGGAAGATATTCCGGAAGAGCTTAGAAAGGATATGAAGTTCGTGTTTGTGGAGAATGTGGATGAGGTGCTGAAGGCAGCGCTCAAATAGTTACTTTCATGGACAAGAATGCGGCAGAGAAACGTATCAAAGAACTCCGGGAAGAAATAAACTATCACAACTACCTCTATTATGTCTTAGACTCACCTGAAATATCAGATGCAGAATATGACAGGCTCATGCGTGAGCTTGCTGGTCTGGAAAAGTCATTTCCAGACCAGATTGTACCGGACTCACCTACTCAGAGGGTAGGTGCCCTGCCTCTTAAAGAGTTTAAGTCTGTTTCGCATACCATACCTATGCTGAGCCTTTCCAATTCTGAAACAGAAGAAGAGACAATGGAGTTTGACAAGCGCATCCGGCGGTTTTTGAATGTTTCTGAAGATCAGTTAATAGAATATGTAGCGGAGACCAAGCTGGACGGCCTTGCAGTTGAGGTTGTATATGAGCATGGCCGGTTCACTGTCGGTTCTACCCGTGGTGACGGTTTTACCGGAGAGGATGTAACGTTAAACCTCAGGACAATAAAGAGTATCCCGCTTAACCTGATA
>Ga0209619_10002909_pt1 | contig 12367 bp, 13 predicted proteins | sample Rifsed16ft3_FD_184011 | JGI IMG/M metagenome (GOLD analysis project Ga0209619, IMG submission 184011) | Soil microbial communities from Rifle, Colorado, USA - sediment 16ft 3 (version 2) | ecosystem: Environmental > Terrestrial > Deep subsurface > Rock core/Sediment | place: Rifle, Colorado... | reverse complement strand
GGTGTTGTGAAACGCAGCTCGGAGTGATGGGAACAGTATCTCTCCGCTGAATCGGGCATACCGCAACCAAAACACAAACCTTTCTCAGTCGCCCATCAACCTAAGGAGAACGAAATGACTACCATTGACCCTAGTAATGCCTCCAATATTCTTCGAGGTGAATCGACCATCGCCTTACCCCCACTCCCCTATGCCGAAACTGCATTGGAACCTGTGATAACGGTCAAAACGATGAGTTATCACTACGGAAAACACCACAAAGGTTATGTGGACAATCTGAATAAATTGATTTCAGGAACTGATTATTCCGAAATGTCGTTGGAAGAGATTATCAAGGGAACCGCAGGACGGGCAGAAAGATCCGCCATTTTTAACAACGCGGCTCAAACCTGGAACCACTCCTTCTATTGGAAAAGCCTGAGCCCGAAGGGTGGGGGAGAACCGCCAGCTGCTCTGAAGCAGATCATTGTGGCCTCCTTCGGCAGTGTCGACGCCTGCAAAAAAGAGCTTGCCAGCGCCGCTGTTTCACAATTCGGGAGCGGCTGGGCATGGCTGGTTTACGACGGCGCTGAGGTCAAGGTGGTTAAGACCGCCAATGCCGATAACCCGCTGACCACAGAAATGAAGCCGCTGCTGACCATTGACGTTTGGGAGCATGCCTACTACCTGGATTTCCAGAATCTTCGCGCTGCCTACGTCGATGCCGTGCTGGATAAGCTGATTAATTGGGAATTTGCCTATCAGAACGCCAGCTAACAGATGGAACGATGAGGGGACCTTGCATAAAAAATGAAGCGCTCTCCAGAAATGGTGGGCGCTCATTGTTCAATGCAGCGATTGAGGTGGATATAATTTAAAGATTGATAATAGGAATCCAAAAATAATGAACATCAATCATCCAGATCGCTCAAAATTGACACGTTTTGCCTGGCTCTCGATCGCCGTCGCACTCTTAACGATCGGCCTGAAGACGACCGCCTATCTGATCACAAATTCAGTCGGTTTATTGTCGGATGCACTTGAATCGATTGTTAATCTGATTGGCGCTTTGATGGCATTGGGAATGCTGACCATTGCCGCCCGTCCGGCGGATGAAAGCCATACCTTTGGGCACAGTAAAGCTGAATATTTTTCGAGCGGAGTCGAAGGAGCCTTAATATTGGTAGCCGCAATCAGTATCGCGTATGCGGCAATCCAGCGGCTGATCACTCCAGAGCCTCTGGAACAGGTGGGGATTGGGATTATCGTTTCGATCATCGCGTCTTTGGCAAATTTTGGCGTCGCCTTAATCCTGCGACGCGCTGGGAAACAATACAATTCGATTTCATTGACATCAAATTCACACCATCTCATGACAGATGTTTGGACATCCGGGGGCGTTCTGATCGGGGTTGGCGCGGTGGCGATCTCCGGGTGGCAAGTATTGGATCCGGTCATCGCAATCCTGGTAGCCTTGAATATCGTGTGGACCGGGGTTGGCATCATCCGGAAGTCCATATCGGGTTTGATGGACAGCTCATTATCAAAAGAGTACATCGACATTATCCACCGGGTTCTGGATAGTCAAAAAGAGACCGAGGTGAAATTCCATGCCATCCGGACACGTCAATCCGGATCATTGAAGGTGATATCGATGCATGTATTGGTGCCCGGGAGTTGGACGGTAAACCGGGGCCATCAACTGGTGACACGAATTGAGAATGAACTAAACCGTGCGATTGAAGAATGTGAGGTTTTCACCCATTTAGAGTCCTTATCGGATCCGGATTCATTCGATGATGTGCCATTTACTAACACAGGCAGTAACCCCGTTCTGCCGTTAAAATAAATTCAACTGACGGTAAGGCTGGTCGGGGTATGAAGCAGGACATTCCGAAAAACAGGCCGGCGCACCTGCGCGGATAGAGTAGTATAAAGGAGAGCAATCATCAGCCTAGCCCCCAATGAAATTGCGCGCCAGCGGCTGAAAAACCAGCGAATAAGCTCAACCAGCTTTCGTAAGCCTGGCGAGGTGGTGGCGTGGCTGGCTGCCGTACAAGCGCAGGATTATGCCGGCGCAAAGTGGGCGCTGGGACTTCGTATGCAGCAGGCGACTGACGCGGAGATCGATCAATCCTTTGCGGACGGAGAGATTTTACGCACGCATGCGCTTCGGCCTACCTGGCATTTTGTGACTCCGGCTGACATCCGCTGGATCCTCGCGCTGACAGCTCCGCGCGTCCACCTGGCCAATGCCTTTATGTATCGCAAGCTGGAGCTGGATGGGGAGCTTTTCAAGCGCTGCAACACCGTCCTGGATGGCGCATTACGCGGCGGGCAACAACTCACGCGGGATGAACTGCGGGACATCCTGGATAAATCTGGCATCGCGGTGAGCGATAATCTGCGCATGGCATACATCATGATGCAGGCTGAATTGGACGGCCTGATTTGCAGCGGGGCCAGGCGCGGGAGGCAATTCACCTACGCGCTGCTAGAGGAGCGTGTCCCCCCAGTGGCGACCATGGATAGACAAACCGCCCTGGTCGAGTTGGCGCGGCGGTATTTTGCCAGCCGGGGACCGGCGACGGTGCAGGATTTTGCGAAATGGTCGGGGCTTACCATCACCGACGCCAATCGCGGGTTGGAAGCCGTCAAAGGTTACCTCCAAACCGAGACAGCTTACGGTCAGGTTTATTGGCTGGCGGAGACCATCGCGGCATCCCAGGAACTCTCGCCGAGCGCTCATATGTTATCGATTTATGACGAATATATATCCGGGTATAAAGACCGCAGCACTATGGGTAATGACGATATCGGCGCCAGGTTATTTGCCCTGGGAAATGCCTTGAGCTATATTGCGGTCATCGACGGTCAAATTGTTGGCACCTGGAAACGCAAGCTGACAAAAAATGCAGTGATTGTCGAGACCAACCTCTTTTCATCATTATCCGAGGCAGAAGATCGGGCTGTCAATGCAGCCATTCAACGGTATGGCGATTTTCTAAACCTACCGGTCGTGGCGGCATAATTACACTCCCGCATTGGATCGGCACAACGTTACAATTAGCCATGCTTGAAAAACCCGATCTCGAAGACCAACTCATTATCGACTGTTTGCAGGAAGAATATGGATTGCGGGTGGCAGAAATCGCGTTTCTGCCGCTCGGAGCAGATCTGAATACAGCGGTGTATCGCGCGGTTGGCGGCGATCGAACGGCTTACTTCGTCAAATTGCGAAGCGGAGAATTTAATGAATCCGCGGTAACGGTGCCAAAATATCTGAGTCAATTGGGCATCCAGGAGATTATTCCGCCGCTCACCACCGTGTCGGGGCGGTTGTGGGCCAGGCTGGAGGCTTTCCATTTAATCCTATATCCCTTTGTGGAAGGGCTCAACGGTTTTGAACGCAACCTGTCCCGGCAACAATGGATCGAATTTGGCTCTGCATTAAAAAAATTCCACTGCGCGGATATCCCCCAGGCGATCACGGGCAAAGTACCTGCCGAGACGTTTCCGGCTCACTATCGCGAGGCAGTCAAGCTGGTTCTGGCACGGATCGAAGTAGAAACTTTTACAGAACCGGTCGCCGCTAAGATGGCGGCTTTTATAAAAACAAAAAGCGCCGAAATTTACGACCTGGTCAACCGGACGGAAGACTATGCGCGGATTTTACGGGATCAACGCAGCCCGTTTATTTTATGCCACGGGGATATCCATGCCTGGAACCTTTTAATCCCTGTCAATGGTACTTTTTATATGGTGGATTGGGACACATTAATTTTTGCGCCTAAAGAACGCGATTTGATGTTTATCGGCGCCGGCCTGGGAGGAAATGGCTTTCCCCCACAGGAGGAAGAAGCGCTTTTCTACCAGGGGTATGGCCAGATCCAGGTCGATCCAATTGCTTTGGCGTATTATCGTTTTGAGCGGATTATTGAGGATACAGCCATTTTTTGCGAGCAAGTCTTATTTGCCGATGGGGGCGGGGAAGATCGGCAGCAGGCGCTCATCTATTTACAATCCAATTTTCAGCCAGGCCATTCGCTGGATCTGGCCTATCGGTCGGATATAGCCAAACAGAAAAAATGACCAGTCAATCTGGGCATAAGGATGGCAAGGAGAACATATGAACCTGTATATCGCGGTAAAACTCTTTCATGTTCTGGCGGTTATCCTGTTCGTAGGCGGGTTATTTGCGCGGCAGGCGGTGCGGAGTTATGCCAAAAAGGAGGGAGACATAAAAATGTTTGCTGCGCTCAATCAGGGAGCCGGGAAGATCGAGAGACTGCTGGTGATGCCAGGCAGCATCCTCACACTGGTTTTCGGCGTCCTTTTGGCGCTGATGGGCGGTTTTCCGATTTTTGGGTTTCTGCAAGGGGCTACCCAGAACTGGCTGCTGGTATCCAACATTTTATTGGTCGGCGCGATTGTGATTATCCTGACCATATTTCTCCCGCGCGGACGGAAATTTGAGCCGATGCTGCAGGCGGATTTAGCCCGGGGAGAAATCAGCGCTGAATTGCGAGCCGCGATGGATGACCCGCTGGTGAGATGGGCGCATATCTATGAAGAGGTCGCGGTAATCGTCATCGTTGGCTTGATGGTGCTCAAACCGTTTTAGTGGTCGGGGAAAACTGCACAGCGGGAAAACCGGTTTTCCTCCATACCTTGAACGCCAAATTGGTGTTACAACCATTAGTTTTAAAGGTATGGAGCCACGCTTTATGACATTTCTGCACAACATAAAACTAATCCAGGGGGGTATGGGGGTGTACGTGTCAAACTGGCGGCTGGCAAGAGCGGTCGCCTCGGAGAGGCCAGGCGTCACTGCCGGGACTGTCTCCGGCACGGCGCTGGATGTGGTGCACGTACGCCTGCTGCAGCTCGGTGATCCGGGTGGATACCTGCGGCGTGCATATGCCGCATTCGACGCGCAGTTTGGCGTGGAAATCGGCAAAAAGATCTGCGAGCGCTACTTTTTCGAGGGCGGTAAAGCGCCGACAGACCGGTTTAAATACGGCCCGGTGTACAACTTGGTGGAAAAAGATGGCAGACACACTTTTCCAGCCCCTGATGGATCTACCGAAGCAGTGACCTTCACCCTGGAGGCGGAACTAATCGAATTGCTGATCGCCAGCGCCTACGCCGAGGTTTGGCTGGCCAAAGAAGGTCACAGCGGAAAAATATTAATCAACTTCTTGAAAAAAGTTGAGCTGCCTCTGATTTTTGCCATTTACGGCGCCATTCTGGCGGGTGTGGATGCCATCGTGGTGGGCGCTGGCAACCCGGAAGGATTGCCCGAGCTGTGTTCACATCTGGCGCGGCACCAGGCGGTGACTCATGAGTTGCCAGTGTTATACCGCGAGTCAGGAGAATCCTTTTACCTGGCCTTTGACCCGCGTCAGGTGGCGGATGGTAAATTGGCCCAGGCTGAGCTGGCAAGACCGGCATTTTTGGCGATCGTATCACTGGAGAAGCTGGTTCAGGCCCTGGCGCAGAGTTCGAGTCAGCCGCCGGACGGCTTCATCATCGAACACCACACAGCCGGCGGTCACAATGCCGCGCCGCAAGGACCCTTGACCAAGGATGAGCTGGGACAACCGGAGTACGGTGAATTGGACGAGCCAAACCTTGAGGCAATTCGCGCGGTCGGGCTGCCGTTCTGGCTGGCGGGAGGTTATGCCAGCCGGCTGGGGCTGCAAACGGCGCTGGCAGCCGGGGCGGCTGGTGTGCAGGCTGGCTCCAATTTTGCGCTGGCGGAGGAATCGGGGTTGAGCCCAGTTTACCGCAGCGCTATCTTCAAGGAACTCAAAAAGGGCAGCACAGACAATGCGCTGGTGCAAACCTCGCTGTTTTCACCCACCGGCTTCCCATTTAAAGTGGTGCAGTTGGATCATACTCTGGCGGATGAAGAGGTGTATGCCGAACGGCGCAGGCTGTGCGATCTTGGATTTTTGAAACAGCGTGTGCTGAGCAAGCCGGAAGCAGACGGTTCGCGGCGGCTGCTGCAGCGCTGCCCGGCAGCGCCAATCGAGGATTTCGTCTCCAAGCGCGGACTGCCGTTCAACGCCGAAGGAAAACGCTGCCTGTGCAACGGCTTGCTGGCCGGGATCGGATTGGGCCAGGTGGGCACGCAGCCGGGCGATATGACCGAGGAACCCGCCATCGTCACCCTTGGCAATGATCTGGCTGGAGTGCGCCGGTTAAGCCGTCAGGGGCAGGTGCGGTACTGGGCGAAAAATGTAGTAGAGGATATTCTGGGGGAACCGGCCGGGTGAAGTTGATCCCCCTTTTGCGGTAACGGTCGATCGAACCGCTATTCAAGCGGCCGTATTTGATTTTGTGGCATAATTTACCAGTGAATGCAGATGGGAAATTCGACCAACCCTGACTGACGCCATTTGCAGGAGGTGAGTTCATGATCGCGAAACACGTTTTTGGCCGCAGCGGGCATATGAGTTCGCGCGTCCTGCTCGGCGCGGCAGCCTTTTGGGGGGTCACGCAGGCTGAAGCGGATGCGTCCATTGAAATGGCGATCGCCATGGGAGTCAATCACGTGGACGTGGCTGCCAGTTACGGCGAGGCAGAACTGCGGCTTGGCAGTTGGATTGGCCGCCACGGCAAACGATTCTTCCTGGCGACGAAAACTGGCGAACGAACCGCGGACAAAGCGCGCGTGGAGATTCAGCGGTCTTTGGAACGCCTGCAAGTCGATCAAGTGGACCTGCTGCAGCTGCATAACCTGGTCGACCCCGCCGAGTGGGAAACAGCGCTGGGACCGGGCGGTGCCTTGGAAGCCGCCATCGAGGCACGTGAAAAAGGCTGGGTGCGCTTTATTGGCGTGACGGGTCACGGGGTCAGCGTGCCGGTGATGCATCAAAAGTCGCTGGAGCGCTTCGACTTTGATTCGGTCCTGCTGCCATTTAGCTATGTGATGGCGCAGAACGAACAATACCGCCGCGATTTTATGCAGTTACTGGAGCTGTGCCGCTCAAGGAATGTGGCGGTGCAAACCATTAAATCCCTGGTGCTTTCGCCCTGGGGTGCGCATCCGCAGGACCACGAGACCTGGTACCGCCCGCTGGAAGAACAAGCCGACATCGATCTGGCAGTGCACTGGGTGCTGGGGCACGAGGGCCTGTTCCTGAATTCGGCCGGGGATGTAGGCCTGCTGCCGAAAGTGTTGGATGCAGCCAAAAGGTTTGAAGGCGCGCCTGCGGAAGATGATATGGCAGCGCTGAAGGATCGTTTGAGCATGGCGCCGCTATTTACCTAAACGGAAACCAAAGATCTGGACCAATAAAAGCGGTTGATCCAAAAGATAGGATCAACCGCTTTTCTATGTTAAAAAGGTCAAGCGGACTCAATCCCCCGGCTGCATCTCGTATTCATTGGTCTGCTGAGCCGGATGACGGTTGAAGTAGATCCAAATGCCAGGGATCGCCATCAAGGCACTGCAGACGACCAGAATGATCTGAACGCTGGTAGCGTCCGCGATGGGGCCAAAAACCAGCATGCCCAACGGCATGACCGCGCTGCCGATCAGACCCTGGACGCCAAACACACGCCCGTGCATCTCGGGTTTGACCATTTCCTGCAACAAGGTGACGGCAGAGGCATTGAAGAACGGCATGGGGATGCCCGCCAGGACCATAAAGATCAGGTACAGCGTGAAGTTCTGCGTCAATCCCAACCCGACGAACACCACCGCCCAAACCACGCTGCCCAACCCGATGGTGCGGAAGCGGTTGGAAAAACCACCCCAGAAGGTCATCAAAATGCCGCCAAAAATCGACCCGGCAAAGAAAGTCACCTCATTGGCGGTCAAGCGCCAGACTTCCTCACCGAAAGTGCGCGCTACCAACAGCGGGGTAAGGAAGGCTGCCGGGGTCACCAGGAAGAAGGTGAAGGCAAAGTAGGTGAACAAGGCTTTGATCGCGCGGTTTTTACCGATGTATTCCAGGCCGGCGCGCAGGTCGTCGAAGTAGCCTTTGGGTTGAACATCCGCCTTCGGCTGGGGGGGAACACGCAGCAAAGTCAGCAATCCTATTGCCAGGGCTGCGGTGAGCACATCAATGAAGAAAATGAGTTCCAGGCGCGCCAACGAAAGCAATGCCCCGCTAAGCACGGGTGTCACGATCATGATGAACGGCTGGATGGTGCTGTTGATGCTGTTGACCTTCATCAGTTTTTCGCCGGGCACAATTTGCGGCAGAAGCGCGTTCACGGCGGGACCCTGTATGCCCGCGCCAATGGAACGGATACCGGAGACCACAAAGATCAGCCAGATTTCCTGGTAGCCGAAGAGGAAGAAGAACGCCAGTACCAGCGTGCTGACCGCTGTCAGCGCGTCGGCGGCGATGATCAGGAATTTACGGTTGTGGCGGTCCGCCCAGACGCCGGCGAAAAGCGAAATGACCAGCTGCGGCAGAAAGCCGACCAGTGTGGCAACCGTCAGCATCGAGCCGGACTGGGTGGTCAGCGTGACATGCCAGATGATGGCATACTGCACCAGCATCGAGCCGAACATCGACAGGCTCTGACTGGACAGGAATAACGCGGTTTTCTTTTTCCAGCGCGGATCCTCGCGCGTATTTTCAGGGGTGTTGCTCAAATTATGCTGCATCGTAACCTCCAACCGATAAACATTACTTTCGTTCTGCTGCGTTTATTATTGACAATATTTGTAAATTTAGTACAAATATTCTACGTACTATACTGAATTTCCTGGGCAGTGTCAAGTCCTGAATTTATTTGTGACAGGATTGGGCGCCGCATCAAAATTAGGGTTCGCCGGGGGCCTATTTTACCATTCACGCGGTGTTCATCAAGCCTTGACAAAAAATAAAGCTATAATGGTATGCATCATTGCCGTGCCGGGCGTTCCACGCCCCGGGCGAGACATTACCCAAAATGGAGACATGTCATGGGAGACAAAGGTAGCAAGAAAAACAAAGAAAAGGCCAACAAGCAGAAGAAGGAGCAGTCCAAGAAGAAAGATGAGCAGCAGAAAGCCAAGCTGCCCGTTAAAAAACCCTAAAATTGCTGCCTGGCGCTCGCGCCAATTATAGAAGATCCTACAAAGCTAAAGCCCTGTTCATAACAGGGCTTATTTCTATCACTTGTCCTGGCGGATGGCTAATTAATCAATACACACTTGAGGGGGAATAAATTGAGGTTCTGACGGAGTAGCATAAAATCACCCTTACGTACGGGTGAGAATTATTTACTATTAAGACAGGATTCGTAAAATAGAATACGGTATCAACACACACAATTTTGCCAAAGGGGAACATCAAATGAAAACTCGCATCGTCGTTCTTGGAGCCGGTTTTGGCGGGCTCGAACTCAGCACCCTGCTTTCCGAGGCGTTGGGAGACCAACTCGATCTGACATTGATCGACCGGAAAGATACGTTTTACTTCGGCTACTCCAAGTTCGACGTGATGTTTGGCCGAAAGACGGCCGAAGCGGTACGCCTGCCTTACCGGAATATCGTCAAGCCGGGGGTACATTTTGTTCAGGAAACGATCACTGCCATCGATCCGGCGGCACGCCGGGTCACAACCGAGCGCGGCGTTTATGATGCCGACGTTCTGGTGATTGCGCTGGGTGCTGACTACGACATGGCTGCAACGCCCGGGCTGCGCGAGGGCGGCAACGAATTTTACACGTTCGCCGGCGCCGAGCGGTTGCGGGAGGTGCTCCCAGGCTTCAGCAAGGGACGCGCGATTGTAGGGATAACGTCCACCCCATTCAAATGCCCGCCAGCCCCAAGCGAAGCGGCCTTGCTGCTGGATGATTACCTGCGCAGCCGGGGTCTTCGCGATGCCTGCGAAATCAGCCTGGTGATGCCTTTCGGCGTCCCGGTACCCCCATCGCCGGCGTCTTCCCGGGCTATTCTGGCTGCCTTCAGCGAACGCGGGATTTCATTCGTGCCGAACCGCCTGGTGCGCGCACTCGACCCGGTGCGGAAGGTTGCCATTTTGGATGACGGCAGTGAGATGCCCTATGACCTGTTCCTCGGCATCCCCAAACACCGCGTTCCGGAGGTGGTGCTCGCCAGCGGACTGACGGAGGGCGGCTGGGTGCCGGTCAACCCAAAGAACCTCAAAACGCGTTTCGCGGGCGTATATGCCATCGGCGACGTCAACAGCGTCGGCACGCCCAAGGCTGGCGTATTCGCTGAAGGCGCGGCGCGGGTTACAGCCGAATCAATTCTGGCAGAGATCAAAGGCGGAAAAGAACCCGCTGCCTATGATGGCAGGGGCACCTGCTACGTCGAATTTGGCGGCGAGCGCGTGGGACGGGTGGATGTGGACTTCCTCTCGGGACCAACTCCCACGGGCAGCTTCATGGAGCCATCGATCGACCTGGCAAATGAAAAGCAGGAATTTGGCTCCAGCCGCCGCGCACGCTGGTTTGGAATGGTATCACCGTAAAAGCGCTCATCTACCAACTGCATGGAGGCTGCCTTTTTCCGCCTCATCAGCAAAATTGCTTTGGAAATGATCAAACTATTCGGCAATTAAGCGCGATAATTTACCTTATCAATGGGTAAACTTGTCGTTTTTGTGGTGTTGACCTTTATCCTGGTCTATATCTCACGCGCCTCGCTGCGGACGCCGCGGTCGCACGGGTTCTACCGGTTCTTCGCCTGGGAATTCATCGTTGCCCTGGTTGTACTCAATATCGATACCTGGTTTCAGGATCCATGGTCCTGGCATCAGGTCGTATCGTGGTTTCTACTGATCCTTTCGGTCATTCCTCTGTCATTTGGATTGTCCAGATTAATTTCCAGGGGAAAATCCGTCAAACTGAGAGGCTCCGCGCCTGAACTATTGCCATTTGAAAAAACCACGGAGCTTGTGAACAGCGGGATTTACCACTACATCCGCCACCCGCTGTATAGTTCTCTGCTCCTGTTAGCCTGGGGGGTGTTCTTTAAGTCGCCGGACTTTACTAACGCGCTGTTAGCCGCAGCAGCCACCGGATTTTTATTTTTGACTGCCAAAGCTGACGAAGCTGAATGTCTCCACTTTTTCGGCAGCAGCTATCAGGAGTATATGCAGCGGACAAGGATGTTTATCCCGTTCGTATTGTAGATGATCTTTCCAGGCAGATTAATCTGGGTACCATCCAAAACCAATAGATAACGCCACCTTCCGGGTGGCCGGCAGGGCACAATGATCAACACATGCACACAATGCGGCATTTACCGCGCAGACAAAACCATAGACCCGATCGGCCCATATGCCATCTGCCCGGAGTGCGGCTGCAAACACCCTTTCCTGCAGCTTCCGCTTCTGATGGTGTCCGGCGCCAGCGGAGCAGGTAAAACCGCGGTTTGCCAGCGTTTGGTCGGCAAAGTGACTCAGGCCGTCCTGCTCGATTCGGACATCCTGTGGCGGCCAGAGTTCAATACCCCTGAGAACCGTTACCGCGACTTCTTTGAGACCTGGCTGCGGGTGTGCAAAAACATTTCGCAGTCCGGCCGGCCAGTGGTGTTGTTTGGGGCTGGAACCGGAGTACCCGAAAATCTTGAAGCCTGTGTGGAAAGTAGGTATTTCACGACCATTCATTACCTGGCTTTGGTCTGCACGGATGACGTTCTGGCAGAGCGACTCCAGCAGCGGCCAAATTGGCGCGGCTCCAACGAGCCAGCATACATGAAAGCACAACTTCGATTCAATCAATGGTTCAAGGTTTACAGTGGCACACCGGAAATCCATCGATTGGACACAACGGGAATCCCGCTTGATGAAACTGTCAGTCAGGTCGACCGGTGGATCCAGGAGAAAACGAGCCGCGGATTAGCGTAATGCCGGCGGGTGCCAAATTCACTGTTAATAAGGAATGTGAGTAGTCATGAAACAATCGATTGTGCACATCGCACTGGTGGTGCGGGATTATGACGAAGCGCTCGATTTCTACGTCAACAAGTTGAACTTCACACTCATCGAGGACACCTACCAACCCGAACAGGATAAGCGCTGGGTGGTGATCGCACCGCCGGGGTCTACGGGAACGACGCTGCTGCTGGCGCGAGCGTCCAAGCCGGAACAGGTGCCATTTATCGGCAACCAGAGCGGCGGCAGAGTCTTCTTATTCCTCAACACGGATGATTTTTGGCGGGATTACAACCGTATGACCGAGTTGGGAATCACGTTTGTGCGCGAGCCTAAAAAAGCCGACTACGGCATGGTGGCGGTGTTCGCGGACCTATATGGCAACCTGTGGGATTTACTGCAGTTAAATGAAGATCATCCGATTGCGCAGCGGATGCGCTGAGTTCATGGGTAAATTGACCCCTTGACGACTGCCCGCCTGCCGATTTTAATGTACCAGTAATACCTCATTATCGGTACACCCATTCAAGGAGATG
>Ga0209619_10002904_pt1 | contig 12383 bp, 8 predicted proteins | sample Rifsed16ft3_FD_184011 | JGI IMG/M metagenome (GOLD analysis project Ga0209619, IMG submission 184011) | Soil microbial communities from Rifle, Colorado, USA - sediment 16ft 3 (version 2) | ecosystem: Environmental > Terrestrial > Deep subsurface > Rock core/Sediment | place: Rifle, Colorado... | reverse complement strand
GCCGCGCCGTCGTCGCCGAGGCGCTCGCGAAGGGCGAGCAGCCGCCGCTCGACGAGGCGGCGTTCTCGCGGCATCTGTATACCGCCGGGGTGGCGGACCCGGACCTCCTGATCCGAACGAGCGGAGAGCTCCGGATCTCGAACTTTCTCCTCTGGCAGATCGCCTACGCCGAGATCTGGGTGACCGAGACCCTGTGGCCCGACTTCCGCAAACGCGACCTCTTCGAAGCGATCCTCTCCTTCCAGAAGCGCGAGCGCCGCTACGGAGGGATCGCCGCACCCACTCGAAGCACGGCGTAGCCCCGCGGCGAAACGGTACGTGTCCTCAGGCTTGAACCCCGAACCAAGAAAAAAACGCAAAGGCGCAAAGGCGCAAAGGCGCAAAGAAGAATTCTTCCTTTCGGTCTTTTGTTCTTTGCCTCCTTGCATCTTTGCGTCGTTGCGTTCTAATTCCGGGATTGAGCTCCGGGATTTGGCCTGCAGGGGATCAGCATGCCCCGCATTCTGACGGCGCTCGTCGCCGTCCCCTTGCTGCTTCTCGTGATCCTGAAGGGCCCCGCCTGGCTTTTCCTGGCATTGACGCTCGCGTTCGCGCTCGCGGGCTTCTGGGAGCTCTCTCGATTGGCATCGAAGGCGGGATGGAAGCTCCTTCCGGTCGGCTACGCGCTCACGGTTCTTTCGGTGACCGCTTTCTATCCCGGCTTTCCCGGATCCCAGGAGACGGGGATCGCGATCCTCCTCGTCGTCGGGCTCGCGGCGGTCTTCACCCGCGATCCGAGTCGAGAGACCCTCGGCTCGGTCGTGGCCACGGCGTTCGCGATTCTTTACACCGGCGCCCTTCTCGGGACGGTCGTGGGGCTTCGGATGATGCCGCCCGAGGAGCTCGGGCGGCTTCGGATCGTCTTTCTGCTCGCGGTAATGATGGTGGGGGACGCGGGTGCTTACTACGTCGGTCGGGCGTTCGGGAGGAGCCCCCTCGCTCCCGTCCTCAGCCCGAACAAAACCGTCGAGGGGCTCGGGGGCGGCATCGTTTTCTCGGTGGCGACAGCGGTCTTTCTGCGCTACGCGGCGCTCCCCCAGCTCGCTTTGGCGACCGCAGTCGGCCTCGGTCTCTCCATGGCGCTCCTGGGCGTCGTCGGAGATCTCTTCGAGTCCCTCTTGAAGCGCTCCGCCGGGATCAAGGACACCTCCTCTCTCCTGCCTGGCCACGGCGGTGTGCTCGACCGGATCGACAGCTTGCTGTTCGCCGCCCCGTTCCTGTTTCTGTACGTGAAATGGGCGGAGCTATGAAACCAAGCCGCGCAGGCTCTTTGGAAGTCCCAAGCCTTTGGCTACAATAAGAAAGGCTCACGATATGGGATCCAGAGGCGTTTCCATTCTCGGCTCCACGGGGTCGATCGGAACCAATACTCTGAAAGTCGTCGAGCGCTTTCCCGATCGGTTCCGGGTGGTGGGACTCGCCGCCGGACGGCAAACGGATCGGCTGCTGGAGCAGATCGCCCGTTATCGCCCGCGACAGGTGAGTCTCTCGGCCGACGCCCCCGACGAGGATCGCGCGCGCGTTCGCTTCGAGTTCCCCGAGGTCCAGGTGCTCCAGGGCATCGAGGGGATGGTCGAGGTCGCGACCCACCCCGAGTGCGACTTCGTGATGTCGGCGACGGTGGGGGCGGTGGGGCTCGTGCCCACGCTCCGGGCGATCGAGGCGGGAAAGAACGTGGGGCTCGCGAACAAGGAGACCCTGGTCATGGCGGGAGAGCTCATGACGCGGGCGATCGCGACCTCGGGGGGAACGCTCCTTCCCGTCGACAGCGAGCACAATGCGGTGCACCAGTGCCTCGACGGCCGTAAGCATGACCTCAAGCGAATCTGGCTCACGGCTTCCGGAGGACCCTTTCGCCTTTCGAGTCTCGAGGACATGCGGCGCGCCACGAAGGCGGAGGCGTTGAAGCATCCGACATGGAACATGGGGAGGAAGATCAGCATCGATTCGGCGACGATGATGAACAAAGGGCTCGAGATCATCGAGGCGCATTGGCTCTTCGGCGTTTCCGCCGATCGGGTGCGGGTGGTGGTCCATCCCCAGTCCACGATCCACTCCATGGTGGAGTTCGTCGATGGGTCGCTCGTAGCCCAGCTGGGCGTGACCGACATGAGGCTCCCCATCCAGTACGCCCTCACCTATCCGGAGCGGGTCGAAACCGACCTTCCGCCGCTCGACCTCGACTCCCCTCTGAGCCTCGACTTCCATCCGCCGGACCACGAACGCTTTCCGGCAATCGGGCTCGCGTACCGCGCGCTCGACGTGGGCGGAACGGCGCCGGCGACGCTCAACGCCGCGAACGAAGTGGCGGTGGACGCGTTTCTTCACGACCGCATCGGCTTTCTCTCGATCGCGGAGATCCTCGCGGAGACGCTGTCGCGGATTGAGATCCGCGCCGCGGGCGATCTGGAGTCGGTGCTCGAGGCGGACCTCCGCGCGCGCGAGGAGGCGGAGCGCCTCGTCTCGCGTACGGCGCCGGTCGCGATCGGGTGAGGACTCCTAAAGCACCATGACCACCTTACTCGCCTTCGTATTCGTCCTGGGCGTCCTCGTCTTCTTCCACGAGTCGGGACATTTCCTCATCGCCAAGTGGGTGGGCGTGCGGGTCAAGACGTTCTCGCTCGGATTTCCGCCGAAGCTCGTGAGCCGCAAGTGGGGCGAGACCGAGTACGTGATCGGTCTATTGCCCCTCGGGGGCTACGTCAAGATGGCGGGAGACAACCCCGCTGAGTCGAGCGGCGATCCGGCGGAGTTCGTGAGCCGGTCCAAATGGGAGCGCCTCGCCATCCTCTTCGCGGGTCCGTTCGCGAACGTGGTGCTCGCCATCGGGATCCTCACCGTTTTGTTCATGGTGGGCCTCGAGAGACCCGCGGGTCTCGAGGATCTACCGGTGATCCGCTACGTCGCCCAGGATTCGCCCGCGGGAAGGGCGGGCCTCGCCCCCGGCGACCAGATCCTCGAGATCGAAGGAACGACGACTGAGACCTGGAAAGAGGTCCTCGATCACGTCATGGTGAGCGCGAACGAAAGGCTCTCGGTCGCGGTTCTTCGAAACGGGGAGCGAATCGAGACCGAGCTCGAGGTCATCGCCCGGGACGAGGACGGGGCGGGGGTCGCCGGATTCTTTCCCTCGCTCCAGCCCGAAGTGAGCCGCTTGACCCCGGGCTTTCCCGCGGAGCACGCGGGGATTCACGTGGGCGATGTGATCACCAACGTCGGCGGCAAGCCGATCTTCCATTTCGCCGAGCTCATCAAGGCCATCGAGGCGAGCGCCGGAAGCGAAGTCGCGGTCGAAGTCCTGCGCGGGCAGGAGTCTCTCGTCTTCAACCTCACGCCCCGGGAGGACAAGGGGCGCTGGCTCATCGGCATAGAGTTCAACCCTTCGCCGACCACAATCGAGCGCTACGGGAGTCCGGTCCAGGCTCTCGGGGCGGCGGCGAAAGAGATCGATCGATTCACCCGGATGACCTTCGTCATTCTGGGAAAGTTGGTGACCGGTCGGGCCTCCATGAAGAACATGTCGGGACCGATCGGCATCGCCCAGGCCTCGGGCGAGACGGCTCGCCAGGGCCCGACGGTGCTCTTCTGGTTCATGGCGGTCCTGAGCGTGAACCTGGCGGTTCTCAACCTCCTGCCGATTCCGCTCCTCGACGGAGGGCACATGGCGATCATCGCCCTCGAGGGGCTCGCGGGCCGCGACTTCAGCCTCCAGTTAAAGGAGCGCATTCTCCAGGTGGGTTTCGTCATGCTGCTCCTCCTCATGGTGACCGTCATCTACGTGGACCTCTCGAAGATCGAGGCCATCGGCAAGTACCTCCCGTGGTAGCGCCGAGCGCCGAAGCGCTCGGGGAAATCTGCTAGTATCTCGCGAGGAACCTACCGTCCATGAAGCCATGAAGATTGAATCGATCGAGATCCTCGAGGTAAAGCTCGACCTCAAGCACTTCTTCGAGACCAGCTTCTCCCGCGTCACCTACCAGCGGTTTCTCCTCCTTCGCGTCCAGGTGGACGGCGTCGTCGGAATCAGCGAGTGCGTGGCCGACGAGGGGCCGAGCTATTCGTACGAGACCGTCAAGACCGCCCTCCATGTCCTCGAGGACTTCGTAGCACCGTTGGCGTTCCGGACCGAGTACGGGCATCCCGACGAGTTCCTCCCGTCGATGCGAAGCATCCGGGGACACAACATGGCGAAGGCCGCGGTGGAGATGGGTCTGTGGGAGGCCTACGCCCGCATGCGGGGCGAGTCTCTGTCGAAAGCCCTGGGAGGGATCCGGCGGGAGATCGCCTCGGGGGTGTCGATCGGGATCCAGGACAGCGTCGACCAGCTTCTCGCCAAGATCGAGCAGGAGCTCGCGGACGGCTACCGGCGCATCAAGATGAAAATCAAGCCCGGATGGGACCTCGACGTGGTTCGCCGGGTGCGCGAGCGCTTTGCCGATACCCCACTGATGGTGGATGCGAACAGCGCCTATAGCCTCAAAGACGTGCCTCTCTTCCAGAAGATGGACGCGTTCGACTTGATGATGATCGAGCAGCCCCTGCACTACGAGGACATGTGGGATCACGCCAAGCTCCAGAAGCAGATCAAGACCCCCATCTGCCTGGACGAGTCGATTCATTCCGTCGAGGACGCGCGGAGGGCCATCGAAATGGGCGCGACCCGTATCATCAATATCAAGGCGGGCCGGGTCGGCGGGCTTTCGAGCGCGCGGAACATCCAGAAGCTCGCGGGCGAGCATGGCATTCCCGTCTGGTGCGGCGGCATGCTCGAAAGCGGCGTCGGCCGGGCCCACAACGTGCACCTCTCGACGCTCGAGAATTTCACCCTCCCCGGCGACGTCGCCGACAGCAAGCGTTACTTCGTGGAGGAAATCATCGAGCCCACCGTCCAGGTGCGCAAGGACGGCACCATCGCCGTGCCCGACGGTCCGGGGATCGGCTACGAGGTGCGGATGGATCGGGTAGAGAAGCACCTCGTGTCCCGGCGCGTCCTGAAGCCATAGGCTATGCGGGTCCCCTGGGGCGTTTTCAGGGTCTCGCTCTCAGCGCTGGTCCTCACCGGATGCCCGGAAGGCCCGGCCGCGGTCGACGTGCCGTCCACGGAAGCGAGGCTCGCGCGAGCGGTGAAGCTCGAGGACGAGCGATCCACGGGCGATGGAGAGCTCGCGCTTCTGCTCCAGGACCTCGACGACCGCGTGCGGGCCCGCGCGGCCCTCGCTTTAGGCCGCCTCGGGGCGCCTTCGGCGTCGAGCCGACTCGCTCCCCTTCTCTCGGACCCTTCGGCCTACGTTCGGGCGACCGCCGCCTTTGCCCTCGGGATTCTCGACGGCGCGATTTCCACCGACGACGCCGCGCGCTTGACGGAAGCTCTCGGCGACGAGGACCCCAGAGTCCGCGGCCGGGTCGCGGAGGCTCTCGCCCGCAACCAGGGGGAGAGCGCCGCCGAGACCATCGGGTCGGCCCTCGCGGGGTGGGTTCCGCGCGGAGCCGAGCCCTACGAATGGGCAGAGGCACTTACCCTCTCGTCGGTGACTCTCCCGCAGCCGGACATTAGAGGCGGCCTGTTCGCGCTCGGACGGTTTCGAAGCTCTCGATTCGCCTGGAGCACCATCGCGACCGAGGGAGCGACTCCGCGTTTCGCCTGGTGGCCCGCGGCCTGGACCGCGAGCCAGCTTTCCGGCGACGAGCTCGAGCCGCTGCACCTCTTCTACGCCGGCTCCCCGGATCCGGTCTTGCGTCTTTACGGCGCGCGGGGGCTCGGAAATCTCAGCCCGGAGCGCGCCCGCGCCCATCTGCGGTCGCTGGTGTTCGACCCGAGCGAGAAGGTCCGTATCGAAGCGATTCGAGCGGCCGCGCGTCTTTCCGCATCGGAGCTCGTGCCCGATCTCCTCGGCCATCTCGAAGCCGACACCCGCTACGTGCAGACCGAGGTCCTTCGGGCCTTGATCGTGCTCCGAAGCGAGGCGGCGGTCGAGCCTCTGATCGATCGCATCGGCGACCCGAGCCCGTGGATTCGCGGCCTCGCGCTCGAAGCCCTCGCCCGCCAGGACCCGGAGAGTTTCTGGCTGCTCCTGTCCGGGATCGGCGCCGACCCGGATTGGGAAGTGAGGCGGAGGATGGCGGAGCTCTTCGCCGTAATGAAGGGCGATCGGCCGAGCCAAGTCCTTCGCGAGATGATCGAGGATCCCGACGCGCGCGTTCGCGCTTCGGCGCTGAGGTCTCTCGGCGTGCTCTCGCCCGAAGCCGCCGCGCGCGTTTCGATCCGTCACCTCACGGCGCCGGATCCCTTCGAGCGGGTGGCCGCCGCGGAGACCCTGGCGGCGGTCGGATCGAAAGAAGCGTTCGCGCCCGTCGAAGGGGCGTTTCTCGAGGAAAAGGACGAGGACCCGCGGATCCGGGCGGCGCTCTTGAAAGCCCTTTCGTCGATCGACCTTGAGAAAGCCGAGCCCGTCGCCATTCGCGCGCTCGAGGACACCAGCCACTTCCTGAGGACAACCGCCGCCGCGGTCCTGGCGGGGTCGGGCATCGAGGCAAGCGTGCGTCCTCGGTCGAGCGAGCGCGGTCTCGACGACTACATGGCGAGCCTCGAAGCGCCCTACTCGCCGCAGGCTTTTCTCCGCACCTCCCGCGGGAGGATCGAGATCGAGCTCTTCATCGCCGACGCGCCCCAGACCGTCGGCAACTTCATCCGCCTCGCTCGCGAGGGATTCTTCGCCGGGAACAAGTTCTACGAGGTCGTGCCGAACGGCCACGTGGCCTCGGGCGACCCCCGCGGCGACGGAAGGGGCGGCCCGGGCTACGTCATTCGATCCGAGATCAACGAAAGGCCCTTCGTCCGCGGCACTCTGGCCATGATCGAGGAAGGGCGGGATTCGGGCGGGAGCCGTTTTGTCATCACCCATCTGCCCGAGCCCGGCCTCGAGGGCCGCTTCACGGTGTTCGGTCTCGTGACCTCCGGCATGGAGGTGGTCGATCGCCTCGAGCCCACGGACCTTATCGAAGAGGTGACGATCTGGGACGGGATCACGTCACCGTACCCGCGGTGAGCGTTCGTGCCGCGCTTTCAACTCCTGGCCGTCGATCTCGACGGCACGCTTTTGAACTCCGAGCGCGAGATCCCGGAGGCGAACCTTCGGGCGATCGAGGCCGCGGTCCGCGAGGGCGTCGTCATCGCCCTCGTCACCGGCCGGAGGTTCCCCTCCGTTCGCCGATACCTCGAGCCGCTCGGCCCCGAGACCTTCGCCGTCGCCAACAGCGGCGCCATCGTTCGGCAAGGGCTCGAGGGTCCAATTCTTCGAAGGAGCCTTCTCCCGCTCGAATGCGCCCGCCGCGTCCTCGAACTCGCCGACGAAGGGGGAATGGAGCCCGTGATCCACGACGGCCCGGAGGCGGAGGGTCATCTCCTCTTGAGGACCTCGGCACGGAGCGTCGCCGCCATGGGCCGCTACCTCCACCAGACGTCGCCTCCGCCGATCTGGGTCGAATCCCTCCGCGTGGATCGATCGCCGGTTCAGATAGGTTTCACCGGCGGTGTGGGAGAGATGCGGAGCTTCGAGACGGTGCTTTCGCTCGGGCTTTCGTCGAGCGGTCATCGGGTGAGCCTGGCGCGGACGGAGTATCCCGACGAGGATCTCGCGCTCTTGGACGTTCTCGGCGTCGAAGCGACCAAGTCCAAGGCGCTCGAGTTTCTCGCCTCGCTCCTTCGCATCGATCTATCGAGCACCATGGCCGTCGGGGACAACTGGAACGACCTCGAGATGCTCGAGACGGCGGGGCTCGGAGTGATCATGGCGAACGCCGACCCCGAGCTGAGGAGTCTAGGGTTCGCTGAGACCCGGAGCAACGACGAGGCCGGTGTGGCTCACGCAATCCACAAGTTCTTGCTTGCCTAGCTTAAAAACGGGGCCGCGAGCGCCAGCATGCATTCCCGCCGGGTCAAGCTCGCAGTCCTCAGCGCCGGTGACGCCAGGACCAGCGCCAGCGCCGCTCGTTCCCTCCGCGCCAGCACCAGGCTTGCCACCAAACCGTGGTGGTCCGAGAAAGGAACATCGAGACTCGTGCTTTCGATCCTCGCGAAGGCGGTGACTTCAACGTTCCAGTCACCGCCGCGCCTGGCGAGGATGTAATCGATCCAGTCACCTTCGCGCTCATTTTCGAGGAAATGGGTTCCGCAGCGGCAGCCCCGGCGGTGCTCCTCGCCAAGATCCCTCCAGAACTCGACCAGGCTCGCATAGGGGTGCTCGCTCGGCCGGGTGTTCAAGTCGCCGGCAGCAATGACGGGAAGCGCGAGGGGAACGCTCTCGACGAAGCGCCGCAGCTCTTCGAGCTGGCTAGCCCGAACGTCGACGTACCGCGAGCGATCGTCAACGCCGTATTCGGCCTGCAGGTGGGTGTTGATGAGCGCGATGCCGACGCCCCCGCGCTCGAGGTCGATCCGCTGGCATCCTTTGCCGCTATACGAGTCGCCCTCCCAGGGTTTCCACCACGCCGAGCCAACGGCTTCAAACTCGTGAAAGCTCGAAGCGCGAACGGCCCAACCCTCCCGACGGACGAAGGTGAGAAGTCCGGAAGGGCGGAGGAAGAAGCCATTCTTGGGAACGTCGACGGCACGATAGTCGCTTTCGAGCGACCTCATCACGCGCCGGGCGTCCTCGCGTCCCCAGACCTCCTGGAGCAAGGCGGCGTCAGGCATCTCCTCGAGGATACGTCGGGCGGCTCGATCCAGCCGCTCCGCCTTGTTGGACGCCACGGGCGTTGCATGGACGTTCCAGCTCAGGACCCGAAGCGACAGATTGTTCGTCATCTCGCCCGCCGAACGTGAATTTTCCCGGGACCGGGCTGGGATATTATAAAACTTTGCTCGCGGGGTTCAAGAAGTGGCTCTCTCGCGCTGGTCCGACAAGCTCTTGCTTGTGTGTTTTCTCGCCGGCTGGCTCATCATCTTCACACGCCACGTAAAGGAGGCCTTTCGCACCGGGCTCGCTCAGCCGGCCGTATTCGTCACGAACTCCCCCGATGCCGAGAGCTATCCCGAAGTCGGTGGGTTCCGCCCGGAGCAGGGCGGCAAGGTTCCCGGTCTCGAGATCGGAGACCGGTTGATTCGCGCCGGCGACGTCGATCTAAGAGGCGTCGGAAACATCGCCTTCGACGCCATCGCCATCGAGCAAGCAGGCTCCGCCCTCAGGGTTCCCCTGGAGCTCGAGCGCGACGGACGGCGTGAGGTGATGACGCTCGAGCTGTCGCGGCTGTCGGTCCCCTGGATGCGGATCCCGGTGCTGGTGGCCGTGGTGGTGATGGCGGCGCTGGTCCTGGTGCGGGCTCCACCGGGAGCTCAGCCGCAGATGTTCTTCATCACCTTCATGGGCCTCGCCATCCTCCAGTCCCCCTTTCACGGCGGAAGCTACGCCCAAACCTATCTTTCGAAGCTAACCTTCTACTCGCTGAATATCGTCGTCCCGCCTTTGCTCCTTCGGTGGATCTTGTTCTTCCCACCGGAGGCGCCGCGGCCGGGTCCGCGCCTCCTTCTGCTCCCCTGGCTGGCTTTGCTGGCGGGCGCCTTCGTGCGAGGCCACTACTTCTTCGGGGGGGCCCTTCCCCAGGAGGTCGCGCCGAGCGTCGGGCCGGCCTGGGACGGCGCCATCGCCTTCCTGCTCCTCGGGCTTCTGACCTACAACTATCGGCGCTCCGATGTCATCGGCCGGCGCCGCATCAAATGGTTTCTCTACGGCTGCTACCTGGGCCTTTTGCCGATGGCCCTGACGCTCGGGATGCCCATCTTCGATCCCGACGGCATGCTCTATACCGAGGCGCTCGTGTTTCCCGCCCTCACCGCTTCTGCCATTCCTATCGGGCTGCTGATCGCCATCGTCCGGCACCAGCTTTTCGACATCGATCGATTGATCAGCGCTACCGCTTCCTACTCGCTGCTCGGCGCGCTCTTGTTGGCAGCGGTCGTCACGGTGATTCCCCCTCTCGCCGGGGCCGCGAGCGCCTCGTTGGGAGTCGATCCTCAAATGGGCCACTTCGCGCTCTCGCTGGCTCTGGCCCTCGTCATCGTTCCAGCGCACAAGAGGCTACGGCCGGTCATCGAGCAGTTCCTGTTTCCGGAGCGACGCGCTCTGGAAATCGGCATCGAGCGCCTCTTGCACGGGCTGTCGGACTCCGGCTCGCCGCAGGCGATCATCGAGCAGATCGGCGAGGGTTTGAGCGAGCTGATCCGCACCGAGAAGTGCATCATCTACGGCCGAAGCGAGGATGCCTTCCTTCCGCGCTTCGTCCGCGCCGAGGAGCGGCCCCCGCCGATCGAGCTCTCCCATCCCCTCATCGCGGTCCTGGAGCGCCGGATGGCGCCGGTTGCGGCGGAAGGGGCTTCCGGCCCGCGGGCGGCGCGGCATCTCTCACCTTTCGAGCGCGCCACCTTGGAAGAGCTCAAAGTCTCCGTCGTGGCTCCCATCCGGGGGCGGGCGGGGTTGACGGCTTTCCTCTGTCTCGGGGGCAAGCGCTCGGGCGACATCTATACATCGACCGACGTCGCATGGCTGGCGGCGGTGGCCGACAAGGCCTCTACCCGTCTGCTCCGCTTCGAGAGCCTGGATGTGGCGCCTCTCCATCAGGAGGAGGAGACGGCGGCGAGAGAGCACCTGGCAGCTCGTAAGCTGCAACCTTCCCCTCTTCCGGAAAGGGAGATGTTTGGAGAAACTTCTGCGGCTCTTTCGGAACCGCGAGGCTCGGAATGCCCCCGGTGCGGCACTTGTTACGTCTCGGGTGCCTCCCAGTGTCAAAGCGACGGCGTGCGCCTGGCGCGCCTTCCCGTGCCGAGAGTCCTGTCGCACCGCTATCGGCTCGTGCGCCGCCTGGGAAGTGGCGGCATGGGCACTGTCTACGAAGCCACCGACACCGCGCTCGAGCGGTGGGTTGCGGTGAAGCTCGTCCGCGAGGAGCTCGCCGGAAGCCCGGGCGCGGCCGAGCGGTTTCGACGGGAAGCCCGGGCGACCGCTGCCTTCACGCATCCCAACGTCGTGACGGTTCACGACTTTGGTGTTTGCTCGGGACTGCATCCCTTTCTGGTCATGGAGCTCCTGAAGGGACACTCGCTGGACGAGGAGCTGAAGAGAGAAGGCCGGATGCGCGGCGAGCGCATCATCGAGATCCTTCAGAGCGTTTGTGCCGCGGTGGGAGCTGCCCACGAGCAACGAATCATCCATCGGGACTTGAAGCCCGCGAACATCTTCCTGACCAAGCCGAGCCAGGGTGGCGTGAAGGTGCTCGATTTCGGGCTGGCGAAGTTTCTCTTCACTTCCGGCGGAGAGATGGAGACGCACTCGGGGGTGCTCGTGGGGACCGTTCACTACATGGCCCCGGAGCGGCTCGAAGGAGCGGAGGCGGAACCCGGTTGGGACATCTGGGGCCTCGGGGTGATCGTCTACGAGATGCTGACCGGGACGCGGCCTTTTGAGGGGAACAGCATCGCGGCGTGCCAAACGAGAATCCTTTCCACAAAGTTCCCTCCCGTCACGAGCTACATCCCGGCGGCTCCCTCCCGGTGGCAAGCCTTCTTCGAGCGCGCCCTCGCCCGAGACCGCAGTGAGCGTCCCCCGACGGCCGGGGCTTTTTGCGCCGAGCTCGAGTCGGCGCTCGCCTAGCTGGTAGTGCCGCGCGAGCCGGGGACACGTTGGAGGTCCTGGCTCGGAACGAGTCGGGGGAGAACATAGTGGCGACTCCGGAGATTGCCGACGACAAGCGATACGTAAGAGCCGTCAGCCACCTCTGGCGTTCGGGGATTGAACACAAAAAAAAGGGGGGTGAATGTCACCCCCGCTCTCGGTACCCCTGAGGAGTTTCTTACTTCTTCTTTTTCTTCGCGGTCGAAGCTTTCTTCTTGGCCATGCTTTCCCCTCCTCTCTTTCAGGGGTTAGAGCGGAGGGGGCCGGGCCGTTTTCCGCATATCGAAAACTCGAAATGTTTCACGGTTTTCTCAGCCTTTCCGCTCAAAGGCCTCGCCCGCGACCCTCTCCTGCACCCCAACCGCGAGCCGTAGCCCGGCTCCCGGAGGGATAAACAACTAGAGGTCGCTTGAGTCCGGGCTTGGCATACTAGATGTAGCATATGGAACGCGATACGGCCTGTCAAGGCTTTTCGGGGCTTTCTCGGCACTGGCGCGAGGAGTTATGCTTTTGCCATGAACGCGTTAGAAGCGGGAGCCGGCGAAAGGCCGCGATTCGAGCGGCTCTCGCGGTCGGCGGGCGCTCGGAGGGGGCGGCTCACCACTTCCCACGGTGAGGTGTCGACGCCCGCGTTCATGCCGGTCGCGACCGCGGCTTCGGTCAAGTCGCTCACCCCGAGAC
>Ga0209619_10002899_pt1 | contig 12391 bp, 10 predicted proteins | sample Rifsed16ft3_FD_184011 | JGI IMG/M metagenome (GOLD analysis project Ga0209619, IMG submission 184011) | Soil microbial communities from Rifle, Colorado, USA - sediment 16ft 3 (version 2) | ecosystem: Environmental > Terrestrial > Deep subsurface > Rock core/Sediment | place: Rifle, Colorado... | reverse complement strand
AGAGGCGGCGTAGGGTATCCTCACCCTTCGAGAAGCGCCGCTTGACCCACAGACTTCTGTGACCAGGCATCCGTCAATCGTTTTGTGGCCGAACCGCGCCGTGTTTAATCTGACGGCGGTTGACTGATCACTGGCGTTTCTGGAGGTCGGCATGTCAGACACACAGACCTATACCCTCGTCGTCAACGGCCAACCGCGTCAGGTATCGGCCGCCCCGCAAACTCTGTTAATGGACGTGCTGCGTGACCAATTACGCCTGACGGGCGTCAAGGACGGCTGCGCGACCGGCCACTGCGGGAGCTGCATGGTCCTCAAGGATCGGGAGGCGGTGCGGTCGTGCCTGATCCCGATGAAACGAGCAGACGGCGCGGCGATCACGACGATCGAGGGTCTCGCCGGGCCGGACGGACAGCTCCATCCCATTCAGCAGGCCTACATTGACCAGGGCGCGACCCAGTGCGGGTTCTGCACTCCCGGCTTCATCATGTCCACCAAAGCGCTGCTGGACAAAAACCCCAGCCCGTCGCTCGAAGAGATTTACAAAGCACATCAGTGGAATATCTGCCGCTGCACCGGGCACAACGCCATCCTCCGCGCCATTCAACAGGCCGCCGGGCGGTCCGTGTCGCCGCTGCCCTCGGTCAAGCAGCCATTGAAAGCGATCAGCCGCCCGCTGCCGCGCCCCGACGCGGTGGACAAGGTGACAGGCCGGGGCATTTACGCGGATGACCTGTACGTCGAAGGGATGCTGCACGCGAAGGCATTGCGGAGCCAGTATCCGCACGCGCGCCTGCTCAAAGTAGATGTCAGCCAAGCGAAGGCCTTCCCGGGCGTGGTGACCGTGCTCACGGCCGACGATATTCCGGGGCGCAAGGACTGCGGCGTGCACGAGATTGACTGGCCGGTGCTGTGCCGCGTAGCGGACAAGGTGCGATACGTCGGGGATGCGATTGCGCTCGTTGTCGCCGAGACGGAGGAGAGGGCCGAACAGGCGCTGGGCCTGATCGAGGTCGAATACGAGTCTCTGCCCGTGGTCACCGATCCCAAGCAGGCTGCCCGGCCCGACGCACCGGTCCTGCACGACCCGGCGCGCCTCGAGTCGTTCGGACATGGCGCGCATGGCAACTTCCTGGCGCATTTCCACCTTGAAAATGGCGACCTGGCCAGAGGCTTTGCCGACGCCGACGTGATCGTCGAGCACGAATACCGTACGCAGACCGTCGAGCACGGTTTTATCGAGCCGGAGGCCGGGTTGGCCGTGCCGGAGGCGAACGGGCGTATCACGGTTTATTGCGGCGGGCAAATCCCGTTCAGCGACCGGAGCCAGATCGCAGCCACGCTCAATCTGCCGGAGGAGAAAATCCGGGTCGTCAACTGCCTGATCGGCGGTGGGTTCGGGGGCAAAGAGGATGTGTCGGTGCAAATCCACGTGGCGCTGGCGGCGTGGGCTGCCAGGCGCCCGGTAAAGATGGTGCTCAGCCGCAAGGAGTCGTTGCTCTTCCATCCCAAGCGGCACGCGACGATCATCAAGATGAAGACGGGGGCGACGAAAGATGGAACGCTGGTCGCGCACGAAGTTGAGATTTACGGCGACGGCGGGGCTTACGCCAGCCTGAGCAATCACGTGATGCTGCGCGCCACCACGCACGCCGCCGGACCGTACGAAGCGCCGAACGCGAAGGTGGATACGTATGCGATGTACACCAACAACGTGCCCTCCGGCGCGTTCCGGGGCTTTGGCGTCACGCAGAGCGCATTCGCCGTGGAGTCGCAGATGGATGCGCTGGCCGAGGCGCTGGGCCTCTCGCCGCTGGAGATCCGGCGCAGGAACATTTTGCGCTACGGCAAGAGGACGCTGGCCGGGCAGGAAATGACGGAGAGCTGCGGCCTCGACAAATGCCTGGAAGCGGTGGCCGCCGAGATGGAGAAGCATCCCTTTGTGGCCGTGGAGGGCGATAAGCGCCGCGCGTGGGGCGTCGCCTGCGCGTACAAGAACACCGGTTTCGGGAGCGGGGCGTACGACGCCGCCGGGGCCGAGGTCGAGGTGTTCGCGAATGGCCGGGCAACCGTGAGGGCCGGGGCGGCGGAAATCGGGCAGGGTTTGGTCGGCGTGCTGGCGCAGGTCGTCAGCGAGGAGTTGGGTGTGCCGTACGATCAGGTGGACGTGCTGGTCTCAGATACCGATCTGACCCCGGATGGCATGGCGACAACGGCCTCGCGTCAGACCTACGTGAGCGGCAACGCCGCCCGCTACGCCAGCCGGGAGGTGCGTGCTCTACTCAGTCAGACGGCGGCGGAGATGCTTGACGCGCCGCCGGAGGGTCTGGAATTTGTGAATGGCCTGGTCCGAAGTAACCCCGTCTCACGCGGGGCGGACGGCGGCCACAGTGTCGCACTGAGTGAAGTGGTGAGGACGGCGCGCCGCGAGGGCCGCCTGCCAAAAATCAGTTACCAATATGTCGCGCCGATAGTTCCCCAATATCACCATTTCGCCTTTGGGTTCGGTGCGCAGGCCGCGCTGGTGGAAGTGGATGTTAAGACCGGCGAAACAAAAGTGCTGAAGGTCATCGCCGCATGTGACGTCGGGCGAGTGATCAATCCGCTGGCGCTGCAGGGGCAGGTGGAGGGCAGCCTCTCGATGGGGCTGGGCATGGCGCTGCAGGAGAATTTTGTCATGCAGGATGGGTATGTGCTGACTGACTCACTCTACAAATGCCATCTGCCCACCATTGACCAGACTCCGGAGGTGATCTCGTTCTTCGTCGAGGAGGAGACGAAAGACGGGCCATACGGCGCGAAGGGCGTGGGCGAGTTAGCCTCCATCCCGACGACGCCTGCCATCATCAATGCAATTTATAATGCCGCCGGGGTGCGCTGTTACAGCCTGCCTGCAGATAAGAAGTGGCTGAAGGCGGCCTTGTCCCAAAGGGATGTCTCGCGAAGCGCGCCGAAGGGGCAGCGTTGACAGAGAGGCCGGCGCGGTAGCGGGCGGCAGTCAGCCTTTTCACGCGCCAAGTGTCCGTGAACAATCAGCCTCCCTGGCTCAACTGGGCGCGCACCCTGCAGGCGCTGGCGCAGACGGGCCTGACGTACGCCGGGAATCCATTTGACCGCGAGCGTTATCAAAAACTGTACGAGGTTGCGGTGGAGATGTTCGCGCTGCATACCGGCGAAACGCCGGCGACCATCGAAAACTGGTTTGCCGTGCAGCCGGGCTATGCGACGCCCAAGGTGGACGTGCGCGGCGCATGTTTTCGCGACGGCAAGGTTTTGCTGGTCCGCGAGCGTTCGGATGGTGGATGGTGTCTGCCAGGCGGCTGGGCCGACGTGGGCGACGTGCCTTCGGAGGCGACCGTGCGCGAGGTGCGCGAAGAGGCCGGATTTGAATGCGTCGCCTGCAAGGTGATCGGCGTGTTCGACGCCAACCGGGGCGGCGAGCCGTTCTCGGCCTTCCATGCGTTCAAGATCATTTTCCTGTGCGATATTACTGGCGGCGCAGCCGACCCTGATTACGAGATTCTGGCAGTGGATTTCTTTGCCCGTGACGACATTCCGGTTCTGTCGTCCAACCGGACCAGCGCCGCGCAGCTGGCGGAGTGCTTCGCGCACCTCGACGACCCGGCGCGGCCAACTGCGTTTGATTGAGAGTACCCTTTGGGTGGAAGGCTTTTGCCATGCTGATTACCAACGCCATGCTCGTCACCTGGGGGAGCGAGAACCGCCTCTTGCCCGGCCACGCCCTGAAACTGGAGGGCGACCGCATCGCCGACCTCGGCCCGGATTCCGAGATGCGCGCCAAATATCCCGGCGTCGAGATGCTCGACGCGCGCGGCCAACTGGTCATGCCTGGCGGCATCTGCGCGCACACGCATTTCTACGGCGCATTCGCGCGCGGCATGGCGATCCCCGGCGACCCGCCTAAAGACTTTCCCGAAATCCTCGAGCGCCTGTGGTGGAAACTGGATAAGGCTCTGACCCTCGACGATGTGCGTTACTCTGCGCTCGTCTGCCTCGTGGACGCGGTGAAGCACGGGACGACGACGCTGATTGACCACCACGCCTCGCCCAACGCAATTGACGGTTCGCTCGACGTGATTGCCGAAGCGGTGGAGCGAGCCGGTTTGCGGGCGTGCCTGTGCTACGAAGTCACTGACCGGGATGGGCTGGAGAAGGCCAGGGCGGGCATCGAAGAGAACGTGCGCTTTATCTACGAGACACGGCAAGATAGAAATCCCCGCCTCGCCGGAACTTTCGGCTTGCACGCCTCGCTCACTCTATCCGACAAAACTTTGGAGGCCTGTCGTGTGGAAGCGCCCGGCGAGACTGGCTTCCACATCCATGTCGCCGAGCACGAGGCTGACGAATACGACAGCCTGAAGAAGAGCGGAACGCGCGTGGCGGATCGGCTGGAGAAGTTCGGCCTCCTGGGCCCGCGCACGATCACCGCGCATTGCGTCCACATTGACTACCGCGAGGCCGAACGCTTGCGCGCCACAGGCACGTGGGTGACGCACCAGCCCCGCTCGAACATGAACAACGCCGTCGGCGCAGCGGATGTGGACGGCCTGCTCCGCGCGGGCGTGAAGGTCTGCCTCGGCAACGACGGCTTCTCCAACGCCATGTGGGAGGAGTGGAAAGCGGCCTACCTGCTGCACAAAGTCGCGCACCGCGACCCCCGCCGGGCAGGGGGCTACACGATCACACAGATGGCAGTGACAAACAACGCCGCGCTCGCCAATGTGTTCTTCCCGCAGGCGCCGCTGGGCGTGCTAAGCCCTGGCGCATTTGCCGACATCATTTTCGTGGACTATCAGCCCACCACGCCGCTGACCGCGGGCAACCTGCCCTGGCACATTATCTTCGGCTTCGAGTCCTCCATGGTGACGACGACCATCTGCGGCGGCAAGGTGCTGATGAAGGACAGGCAGTTGCTGTTTTTGGACGAGGCGGAGATTACGGCGAAGAGCCGGGAGTTGGCGAAGAAGGTGTGGGAGAGATTTTAGCCTCACGCCCTGACCGCTTCGCGCCTCCTGAAGTGGAAAAGCACACTTTTGAGGTTTACTGCGCTATGGAACTTGATACGAACAAGTGGAATACATTCTGAACACATTGACTTGGGAGACAGAGTTGAGAAATTCACCGACCACTATTTCTATCCTCGGCGGCACTGGTAAAGAAGGTTCCGGCCTCGCATTGCGTTGGGCGAAGGCCGGGTATCGCATCATCATCGGCTCGCGCTCGGCGGAGCGCGCGCAACACGCCGCCGCCGAGATTAACGCACAGCTGGGCATTCATACCGCGCAGGGCATGGACAACGAATCCGCCGCGCGGGCGGGCGACATCGTCGTGCTCACCGTCCCGCCCGAGGCGCAGGTCGCCACGCTGGAAGGCGTGAAATCCGCGCTCAAAGGCAAGATTCTCGTGGATACCACTGCCCGCGTGGACGCAAAAGATCCGCACCCGCCGAATGGCCGCGCGGCGGCGCGCGAAGCCCAGCGACTGGTCGGGTCGGAAGTCCGGGTGGTCGCGGCGTTCCAGAACGTCCCGGCTCACGCGCTGAAAAAACTGGATCACGAACTGGCCAGCGACGTGCTCGTGTGCGCGGATGACCCCGAAGCCCGCGCGGAAGTGGTCAGGCTGGCCGAGGCCGCGGGGATGCAGGCCTACGAGGCGGGCGGGTTGGACAACGCCGTCGTGGTCGAGGGGTTGACCGCGCTCATCATTGCGATGAACAAGCGTTATAAATCTAAAGTGGGCGGCATTCGGGTGAGCGGGATAACGAAATGACGGATGCCGACCATCCGTCAGCCGCCATGCGACCCGCCCAACTCACTCTCACGGCCCTCCCCGGCCTCCCACTCGTCAGGCCGGGCGACGACCTCGGCGCGCTCATCCTTGCCGGGCTTAAGGAGGCGGATATTGCTTTGGCCGCCGGCGATGTGATCGCCATCGCGCAAAAAATTGTTTCAAAGGCCGAAGGCCGCCTGGTGAGGCTCTCGGACGTGACGCCTTCGGCCCGCGCGCGCGAACTCGCGGAGGCCGCGCAGAAAGACCCGCGCTTTGTCGAAGTTGTGTTATCTGAGTCAAAGGAAGTTCTGCGGACGCGGTTCAACACGCTCATCGTCGAGCATCGGCTGGGATTCGTCTGCGCGAATGCGGGCGTGGACCGCTCCAATGTCGCGCCCCACGGCGAGGGACACGAGGAGTATCTGCTCTGCCTCCCCGGCGACCCGGATGGAACCTGTCGGCAACTGCGCGAGCGGTTTCGCGCGGAAACCGGCGTGGACGTGGCCGTGATCATCAACGACTCGCACGGGCGGGCGTGGCGCACCGGCACGGTGGGCGTCGCCATCGGCGCGGCGGGCTTCCCTTCCCTGCTCGACATGCGCGGCCACCGTGACCTATTCGACTACACGCTGCAGGTGACCCAGATCGGGCTGGCCGACGAACTGGCGGCGGCAGCCTCGCTCCTCATGGGCCAGGCCGACGAAGGCCGCCCGGTTGTCCACATTCGCGGCGTGCCTTATCCGTTCCGCGAGGGCAGCGCGCAGGAACTCATCCGGCCCAAAGAGATGGATTTGTTCAGGTAGTCCCCGGGTGGAACCGCTTGCATAGATGAAAGCAGAAAACCCGTTCTATCCGTTCAATCCGTTAAGCTGGAGAAGCTAAATGGTTTCAATACCCGAACGACTTCAGTACCTCCTCAAGTGGGAGACCAAGGCCTTTGCCTTCCTCGCCCTCACGCTCAAAGATGGCTCGCCGCAAGTGTCGCCGGTCTGGTTCGACTGGGACGGCGTGCACATCACGATCAATACGGCGCGCGGGCGGGTGAAGGATAAGGTGATGAAGCGGAGAGCTCGAGTCGCGCTGGCGATCCCTGACCCCGCCGATCCGTACAAGTACCTTCTCATTCGAGGGACGGCGATCTCGGAGACCGAAGAAGGAGGCTACCCTATGATCTGCAAACTCAACGAGAAGTATCACGGCGACCGGAACTACCCCAAACGACCCGGTGAAGTTCGCGTGACCTACACCATCCGACCCGAGCAGGTCTTTCCGAAGAAGTAAGTGGAACTGCTGGAGGCCATTCACGCGCGGCGCTCAGTCCGCCGTTATGCCGGCCGCACGGTTTCGGCTGAGGTCGTCGAGCGGTTATTGACGGCGGCCACGTGGGCCCCCTCGGCGCACAACCGCCAACCGTGGCGTTTCGTGGTTTTGGAAGATGCCGCAGTTAAGGAGCGTTTAGCGCGGGCGATGGGCGACAAACTCCGTTTCGACCGTTTGGCTGACGGCGATCCGGCCCACGTGGTGGAGACAGACGCGCGCCGCTCCTACGCCCGAATGACCGGCGCGCCTGTGATCGTCGCCGTGTGCCTGACGATGGCGGACATGGACAAATATCCCGATCCCCGCCGCAAGAAAGCCGAATACCTGATGGCCGTGCAGAGCGCGGCGATGGCCGTGCAGAACCTTTTGCTCGCCGCGCATGCCGAAGGCCTCGGCGCGTGCTGGATGTGCGCGCCGCTCTTCTGTCCGGAAGTCGTGCGCGAAGCCTTATCTCTCCCCGACGACTGGGAGGCTCAGGCCCTCCTCACACTCGGTTACCCGGCGAACTCCAGCACACTGCGCGCCGCCTCACGCCATGCGCTTGGCGCCGTGGTTGTACGCCGGTGAATGTGGTTGCCCTGGCCGGCGGGGTGGGGGGCGCGAAACTCGCCCACGGCCTTGCCCAACGCCTCACGCCCGAAGAACTCACGCTCGTCGTCAACACCGGCGACGATTTCGAGCATCTCGGCCTGCACATCTCGCCTGACCTCGACACGGTGATGTATACCCTCGCGGGCCTAGCCAACCTGGAGACGGGCTGGGGCCTCGCGGGCGAGACGTGGAATTTCCTTGAAGCATTGGACCGGTTGGGCGGCGCCACCTGGTTTCGCCTCGGCGACCGCGATCTGGCCACACACGTCGAGCGCTCGCGCCGCCTGTGGTCAGGCCAATCGCTCACTGAAGTCACTGCCGCGCTATGCCAGGCCCTTGGCGTACGGACGCGTCTCCTGCCGATGACCGACGACATCGTCAGCACGATGGTGCAGACGGACGAGGGCGAGTTGGAGTTTCAGGAGTACTTCGTGCATCGCCAGTGCCGCCCGCGCGTGAGCGGCTTCCGGTTCGATGGACTGAGCAGCGCCTTCCCAACGGACGAGGTGCTGGCCGCCCTCGATGCGGCAGACGCGATCATCTTCTGTCCGTCCAATCCCTTCGTCAGCCTTGACCCGATCTTGAGCCTGCCCGGCCTCCGCGGGCGGGTGAGGCACACCGGCGCAGTGGCTATCTCGCCCATCGTGGGTGGGCAGGCGCTCAAGGGGCCGGCCGCCAAGATGTTCGCAGAACTCGGCTGGGAGCCGTCTGCCGCGGCGGTCGCAGAACACTACGCCGGGCTGCTGCGCGGCTTTGTCCTCGACGTGGTGGACTCGGAACTGAAAGAGAAGGTGGAGAACGAGCAGGTGAAAGTGTTGGCGACGAACACGATCATGAAAACGGAAGCCGAGCGCGTCCGGCTGGCCCGCGAAGTCCTCGACTTCGCCCTTGCCGATCGCTAATCTCCAATCTCTATACCTGGTTGCAACTCACCGCCGATAATTTGTAACGGATGGCTGGTGACTGATCACTGGCAGCTCTCATGACCATCTGGGCTATCGTTCCGGTCAAACCCTTTTTGCGCTCGAAGAGCCGGTTGGCGCGGGTGCTCTCGCCGCAGGAGCGCGCCGGATTGAGCCGCGAGTTTCTAGGGCACGCGCTCGACGTGCTGGCGCAGGTCCCGGCGATCACGCAAACGCTGGTGATCAGCCGCGACTCTGAGGCGCTGGCCCTGGCGCGGGAATACAGGGCCTATACCGTCACCGAATCCGGCGCGCCGGACCTGAACCAGGCGCTGCGCCGGGCGACCGAAGCGGCGCGGGGGCTTGGGGCGGACGCGGTGCTGATCCTGCCGACGGACTTGCCGTTTCTCTCCGCGAGCGACGTGCAGCAACTCATCGCCGACGAGGGCGCGGAACCCACGGTGGTCATCGCTCCCGACCGGCGCGAGTCCGGGACGAATGCGCTGTTCGTGCGCCCGCCGGGGTGGATGGATTATGCCTTCGGTCGAGGCAGTTTTCGCCGGCATCTCGACCTGGCGGCGAAAGCCGGGGCGCAGGTCCGGCTCTGCCGCCTGCCCGGCGCCGCACTGGACGTGGATGTGCCGGAAGATTTGGCCGTTTATCAGGCGGCTAAGGAGCGATAAGTTCCCCATCGCCAGCCTGGTCACATTGAGCGCAGTAACGACACAAGGAGGCCCCTATGACTGCATCGCGAGTGGCGCTTTATCTGCAGGACGCGCATTCCCTGCAAGACGGCATCAAGTTCGCGCAGTACGCCGAGAGCAAAGGCTTCGAGGCCGTGTGGCAGGCCGAGAGCCGTCTGGTGCGCGACGCCATCGTCCCGATGGCGGCTTACGCGGCGACGACCACGCGCCTCAAGGTCGGGTCGGGCGTGATCAACAACTGGACGCGCAACATCGGGCTGCTCGCCGCGACGTTTCTGACCCTGGACGACCTCGCGCCGGACCGCATCATCTGCGGCATCGGCGCATGGTGGGACCCGCTGGCGAAGAACGTCGGCATTGAGCGCCGCAAGCCGTTGCTCGCCATGCGCGAGACGATTGACGTGATGCGCCGCCTGCTGCGGATGGAGCGCGTCACCTTTCACGGCGAGTTCCACCACGTCACGGGCATCGAACTGGACGTGGTGCATGGCCGCCGCGAGCCGCGCCACGTCCCCATCTACCTGGGCGCGACGGGCGATCAGATGATGGAGCTGACCGGCGAGATTGCCGACGGCGCAGTGCTCAACTACTGCGTGCCGCCGGAGTACAACGACAAGGCGATGGAGTTGCTGGATAAAGGCGCGAAAAAAGCCGGCCGCCGCGTCGAGGACCTCGACCGCCCACAGTTGGTCGTCTGCTCGGTGGATCACGACCGCAAGAAAGCCGTCGAGGCCGCGAAAGCGCTGCTCACCCAATATCTCGCCCAACAGCCGCACATCGCCAAGGCCTCCGGCGTGAGCGACGACGTCGTGAAGAAAGTCCACTCCATCCTCGGCTGGCCCGCCACCAAAGAGCAGGTCCACGAGGCCATGCAGTACGTCCCGGACGAATTCGTCCTGCGCATATCGGCGACCGGCACGCCGGAGGAAGCCCGCGCCAAAGTGCAGGAATACATCAGGCGCGGCTGCACCTGCCCCATCCTGTACCCGATGAGCGATCCCCATCTGATGATAGACACGTTCGCGCCGACGTGAGTCTTTTTGAAGCTAGTGAATGACGGGGATGTCCGGCAGATGGAACCGCTGATCCGGTGAGTCCGCGCCGCTGAGCGGCAGCCGTTCGAGCGTGGTCCAGGCATACATTCCGACGGCCACGGTAGCGACACGCGTGCCAAAGTCTGCAGGCACTGTAAGGATGTGCTTGTCCACAATCGTTTCGCCGGGCGCCCAGCGTGTCGTGCCATAGGTGTCGTTGCAAGGGGGAGAGTCGTGCTGCGCGGCTGGCTCTGCCTGGCCGGAGGCGTGGAGGTGGGCAAACGCGATATAGTGCTCCCTTGGCTGTTGGATGGCTTGCCAATACAAGGTCACGGTCAACGTGTCGCCAGGGCGGATCTCCGGCGGCGTGATGGAGTATCCGGTCAGCCGGATCGTGTCGCCGAGCGTGACCGAGGCTGTGTGCGGCGGCGCAATGGCGCTGGCTCTGGCAGGAACATCGAAAACGGCGAACAGCGGCCAGGCGGGAGGGGGTTGCTGCAATATAAGTTCGCTCCGCCGTCCGGTTGGGAACGTCCGATACAGGTTGTCCATCGTCCCATGATCTAACAGAAGGTCCACGACGTAGGTCAGGGGACGATCCGGTTGATCGAGGTAAACCAGACAATCCGGGCCAGGGAAGGCGCGCGCGCGGGAGTGGCCGTCAAGCATCAAGTTAAAGGTCGGCCTGGAATAGTCGTCTAGCAGCTCTGGCGTGAGATAGACGAAGCCAGTCCCGACGCGTTCTCGCGCGATCAGGCCGGCCTGCCAATTGCCAATTTGAAAGGCGTCGAAGAGGAGCGGATCATTCGCCCAGCGGACAAAATAATCGTAGAGGCTTGCGCCTAAACTGAAAACCAGACCGGCGGCGAGGACGACGGGCGCCAGACGCGCGCGGCGGACCCGGATCAACTCAAATAGCGCCACGCCTCCCAGACCGCAGATGCCCGCCAAGGCGGGCAGCACCCCATGCATGCGTGTGAAGTGCGGGGAACGAGAGAAGGCGACAATTACAGGCGCGAGCATGCTTGCGCTCCACGCGCTGAGCATCGCTGCCCGGCGGGTTCGCAGTTGGGTGAGCATCACGGTGACGCCCAGCCAGAAGAGCAGAGAAAGGAAAGCGTCGAAAACGGGGTGGCCCGCGATATTGTGTCGCGTAATCAGATCGCCGAAACCGGGCAGGGAAAGACCGGCGAGGGTATAGAGCGTGTTGGACAGGATGATCCCTGGGAGAGCGGCTGGACCCTGGCTGAAAGTCTGTGAGCTCGTGGTCGCCGCCCGGGCAAAAAACATCTGAGGGTTTTGGAGAAAAAACAGCCCGAGAGGCGCAAAAACAATGAACGAAGTCGCGACAATCTGGGCAAAACCGCGGAGCAGTTGACGCCGTTCGGCGCGCGGCGAGAGGCGCATCACCCAGAGCCAGGCTGCGGTGATGGCGACCGGCAAGAGCCGGGCCGAGTAATAAGTGTAGAGGGATGCGCCCAGCGCAAGCCCGGAGAGCACGTAATAGCGGCGCCGACCTGTGCGCAAAGCCTGAGCCAGTCCGAGAAAGGCCAACGCGCCGGCCAGGGCCGGAAACATGACCTCGAAGCCGAGGCGGTTGATAAGGATGTTCGGAAACATGATGGCAAAGACGCCTGTGCCCATCAGGGCCTCGGCCAGGCTGCGTTCGGAAGGCGTGTCATCGAGGCGGAAGATGGCATGCAAAGCCAGGAAGACAATCGGGATGCTCACGACCCCCAGGGCGGCGACGCCGAAACGGATCGCCAGGAAATGATTTCCCGTGAGCCAGCGGGCCAGCATGGTCATGTAGACAATCACCGGGTGAAAGCCGCCGTAACCGGCTGGGAAGTAAATCGGGAAATCTTGGTGAGCGACGGCGTCCCGCGCCAACAGCGTGACGAGGATCTCGTCTCCGGAGAGCGCTGGAGGGAGTGTATTGATCCGGTAGAAACGCAGCCACGCGCCGACGAATATGATCAGGCCCAGCCAAAGCCAGGCTTGGGGGACGCGCTTGATTGGCGCAGGAATCATGGTGGAATGGCGAAGAAGGTTG
>Ga0209619_10002895_pt1 | contig 12401 bp, 16 predicted proteins | sample Rifsed16ft3_FD_184011 | JGI IMG/M metagenome (GOLD analysis project Ga0209619, IMG submission 184011) | Soil microbial communities from Rifle, Colorado, USA - sediment 16ft 3 (version 2) | ecosystem: Environmental > Terrestrial > Deep subsurface > Rock core/Sediment | place: Rifle, Colorado... | reverse complement strand
CCATAAATGCCACACTACCCTATTACTAGATACGGTATATGCCGCTTCACGATACCACCACATATGGTGTACAGGCCACATGAACACTACTGGTTGTTGTCTATTGTCTCATGAACTACCATATGTTGTGGTTTATAACATAAACTCAATAAAATCAATGTCAAGCGGCCATGCCTATATAATGAGTTAAACTATGGCCTAAAAATAACTCTTGACATGCCCCTAAAATAAGCCTACCCTGTGAAATAATCGTCCTTCTGTAAGGTGTAGCCGCTCGTCGGCGGAACCGAGCAGTGAACCAAAGGGATTATGTCTGATTACTATGGATTGAAGGCTATCGGCAAAAGATTGGGAGTGTCTTATAATGCCGTCAGTCGGTATCTGCATGATCCCAAAAAACCATTCCTAGCGTACCTCAGAAGACCCCCAGGAAGATCCGTACGGTATGTCTATACTAATGATGAGCTGATTAGACTATGGGAAGTGATGAGATGCCAAGATACTCAGAAAGAATTGGCTGCTAAACGCGCTACACGCCAAAAGCGTAAACTTGACGCACTGGCTGAGGCCAACAAGAAGGTTGATCCGTGATATATACAGGTTGTCAACAGATATGGGCCAAAGAGGTGATTGCCTGTATGCTGCATTGCCTTGATATATCATGCGCTTACGCTATCTATGTCTGATAATATACATTATGTTAAATACGGGTTAGGCCGATTCTAGGCAAGGTAGGGGGGGGATAGGCGTTCCGCCCTCTCGGCTATAGCTTAGGCCTTCCAGGAGGTAGAAAAATTTCTACCAATTTTTCAGTTTCCCATCATCTTCCCCTTCCCCCTCAGTGTCGTTCCTGTGGTATTTCTTTCATTGGTCCTTCGGCATTAGAATCATCGGTTGATCACATCAGGGACACTCATGCTGATGAGAGGTGTTACTTTATCTGGTTAGACAATCACTGGTCATGCTGGTATCATGGGGCAGGGTGTGAGAACATGAGGTGGTGGGGGATTGGATGAGATTTATTAGGGAGCATTGGTATTTTGTTGGCTGTGTAATATTGATAGGTTTTAGTATATGGTGGGTTTGGATAAAGTGAATTGTCTAAGAGCTAACTGGTTTCTGTGGGTGTGTTTGGTTTTAATGGGGTTGAGCGGAGGGTTATTATGGCTGAGTCAAAGGATGTAGAGAAGTGGGCGGATGGGGTAATTGCGGATGCGTTGTCGATTGTCTCTGGCGGATGGGATGGGGAGGTTGCGGGGGATGCGATCAAGCATGCGTTGGAGGCGTTGAGGGAGCAGGCAATACTACTGAAAGAGTATACGTTGGCCTTAAAATCCAAGGGGGCGTTGTTTATCGAGATTAGGGCGCTCTCCAAGGTGATGGCCGATACCACCCGGGTGATTGATGATATTTCGAGGTTATGGGCTTTTAAGAAGGGCGATCCTGATTCCAGGGTGGCGATTTCAGGCGATATTCTTAAAGGCCTGACCGATGAGCAGGTGTCGATGGTGCAGCGGTGGTTAGCCGAGAATGAAGCCCGTCAGCAAGAACGCAGTTAGATCCGCCCAGGAGGCCGTTGATGCCGAGCGCTGTAGCCGGTCGGCCCATCACTTTATCTTCGGGGACCATTGCGGGAAATTCTTGGTCACAAAGGATGAGCATGACCTTGAGACCCCCAAGAAGCCATTCCCCGATAAGCCGTATCTCAGGTCTGTGCTCGATTGCCTATTGGTCTCAGGCCACATTATGAAGCCGGAGGATGCGATCTATGCCAAAGAGGTTGGGCATAGTCTCCTGTGGCTACAGGCGATCTATTCCTCCGGGGTGCTGTTTACCGAGAAGTCGAGGCAGGTCATGGCCACCTGGCTGACTTGCGCCTATATCCTGTGGAGGGCGAAATATAAAGAACATCAGTTGATGCTGGTGCAGTCTAAGCGCGAGGATGATGCGGCCAATCTGGTGTTTAACAAAGAACCGCAGGTCGGCAGGATCTCGTTCATGGAGTCTAATCTGCCGAGGCATCTAAGGAGCATTGTGTTCCCTACGGGAGGTGCATTCGGCCAGCTTTATTTTCCAAACGGCTCACATATCTGGGCAATCCCGGAGGGGGGCGATATCATACGGTCTAATACCTCCAGCGTTGTTTTTTCAGACGAAGCGGCATTCCAACCGCAATTTGGCTCATCCTATACCGCTGCTCTACCAACCATTAAAGGCGGGGGTCAATACGTTGCGGTGAGCTCGGCGGAGCCCGGGGAATTCATGGAATTGGTGAAAGCGGCATGATGGACGGCCTATCCGAACGAATCGTTAAAGGCAGTATTGGGGTCTTGCGCCTCCACTACTCAGCCGACCAGGATAAGCGTCCCGGCACCGAGAAAGGCGATCAGTGGCTTTTATCCCAACTCTCAGGCTATCCTGGGGGCCTCAAATCCCCCCGCTGGCGAAAAGAGATGGAGATTGAGTATGGGGCGATGGGTGGATCAAAACTCATCCCAGACTGGCAGGAGTGGAAGCAGTACATTGTGGTGAAATCGTTTGATGCCACTGGGTTGAAGTTGTATGGTTCTTATGATCATGGCTGGAGATCCCCCAGTGCTTATTTGGTCCATGCGATAGGATTTGACGGCCATAAGGCCACGATCTGGGAGTTTTACGATGATCATGTGCCGGTGGCGTTTATCAAGCAGATTATTAATGGCAAGAGCGTCAGGCTGCCGGATGGGCGGTTTTTCTACGGCAACCCCTATGCAGGCAAGGAAGTGATCAGGATTGCCGATCCCCAGATATGGGCGGAAGATCAGATTATGTCTGATAACACCATGAAATCCATTGCCGCTCTGTTTGCCGCCAAGGAAGAGGATGGTTCTCCTGGCGTTCATTTCGTCCCTGGTAATCACGGAGGCGATACCACGGTGGCCGAATGGCTGCTTGGGTACTACTGGGCTGATTTCAGACAGCCAAGGTATGTCATCACCGCAGACTGCCCTAAGTTGATCTGGGAATTGGAAAGATTGCGTCATAAGGAATTCTCTGCTAAGGTGGCGTTAAACAGAGAACAGCCAGAGACCGTGGTGGATAAGGACAATCACGCATGGGACAGCTTGAAAATGTTCTTTTTGAAATTCCCTCCAAAGCCTTATAAGAGCGAACCCGCCAGGAAGCCTGGCACGTTCAACTGGTGGAAGGAGCAGATCAAGCTGGAGCAGGAAGGCAAGGAGTTGGCGACTTATAGAAGGGATATGGTCTGGTAATTGGCAAGGAAGAAGAAACAAACTAAAGGCCCTCTCGAACCCAGGATCACGGCCCCATCCGATAGCGCCAATGATAAGGTCAAGGCCAAGCGTCAGGACGAATACAAACGATGGGTGTCCAAAGTTCATCATTCCCAGAAGGTCCGTAAAGACTGGGAGCGGGACTATATTGTAGAGGAATGTGAGAAGTTCATCATCGGTAAGCAGGTGGGCATAAGATCCAAAGACCCCGTATTTAATCATACGCTTGCTACCATCAAGACGATCAAACCATCGATCTTCTATACCCATCCTAAGTTTTACATCAGGCCAAAGCCAGGCAACGAAGGAATTCCCAAGGAATCGACCGCCGCCATCGGGGAAGCTGTGCTGGACTCCATCGGCCAGCAGGACAATAACTTTAAGAATGCAGCTTCTCTCGCCCTGTGGCAGAACTTTACCCGGATTGGGGTTCTAAAGATCATCCACGAGCCTACCGCGATTAAAAATCCTGATGCAGGTCAGCCGATGTGGTCAACTCAGGAGAATGGCGATCCCATCATTGACCCACAGACGGGCTTGCCATCTCCGCTGAATGATCCTGCCACGGGCCAACCGATGGTTGAGCCGGATGAAGTGTTGACCGATCAGGTCTACCGCTATGAATGGATTGAGGCCGGGAATATGCTACTTCCAGACGAAGGCCCGGACCAATCGAAATGGACCTGGATCGGCGAAGAGATCGTGGTGACGTTGGATGAAGCCAAGGAGGATGAGCGATTTCCAAAGGCCCTAAGAGATCAGTTGGATGCCAATGAGACGACCAATAAGATGAAGAAATCAAAGGGCCAGTCTTATAGTGCAGTGGATGATAAAGAATCCGAGCGTCTGCGCTATTATGAGTGCTACGACATTGATGAACGTAAATGGTATGTGATTGCCGAGGGCCAGCAGTTTGATGATTTTCTGCTCTATGAGGATTTACCCAAAGGGATTGAGGATCATCCCTATGCGATCTTGCCTGGTTTTACCCCCATCATGGCTCCAGAGCCATCGCCCTGGCCGCTGCCGCATGTATTTTCCTGGATGGATATACAGAAAGAGTATAATATCAGGAGAAAACAGATCACCGAAGGTGCCAAGCGATCTTCGAGAAAAGGGGTATTTGAAGCAAATACCTTTGAAGATGAGGCCAAGGCGGTTCAGCTTTTGCAATCCCCAGACGATATGACATTCACCCAGGTCTCTGGCGTGGCGACCATCAAGATGCTGGAAGCCCCAGATGTGAATCCTTCCATCTATAAAGATGTTGCTCTGCTCCAAGCCGATTGGCGTATCATCACGGGCCAGACTGGGGCGAGGCTTTCCGACCCTGACACCAATACCGCTACCGAAGCGACCTATGTGGAGCGGGCGGGCAACCTCCGGGATGCCGATATGCTGGATGCCGTGAACGATTGGCTTACGGCTGCTGGTAAGAAGATGTTTCGTTTGGTCAAGGCTACGATGACACTGGATATGTGGATTCACATCAGGGGATTCTCGGACACGGAGTTTAAGAGCTATGTGCAAAGGGTTTATCAGCTTCCTTCCGAGATGATCGAATATTTACCAGGGCTCAAAGAGATATTCCGCGAGCGGTATGGCAAAGAGAAATGGCATAGGGCGACCCGTCAGGATCTTGAGTTTGAGGCCGATGTCTCGGTAGTGCCCGGTTCTTATCGACCTAGAAATCTTGACATCGAACGAAAGCAATGGATGGAGTTTTTATCGATCATCGGCCAATTCCCGCAACTGGCTCTTTCCAGGGAACTATTGCGCGAGACTGCCGCTAAGTTTGAATATATCTCGGAGCGGATGCTGGATGAGTTGACTGCCCTGGCGCAGAAGATGATTCAGGTGAATGCCAATCAGGCTGGTAGGGGCCAGGGCGGAAATGGCGAAGGTGGGGCAACTGGTAATCCATTGCAGGCCATGATGGCTGGGATGGGGAATGCTGGTTAGGGTAGAATGCAAGAATGGGCATGTGTGGTTTATGTATTATGGAGAGAAATATGATGATCCGAGATGTGAAACCTGCGGGGATCCGATAGAGATTGCCAATAAATTATTCGCTAAATAAAGAATATTTTAGGAAAAAAGCCAGGGAATATTATCATCGTGATATTGAGGCCAAAAGGTTAGAGGCTCGTGAACGGTATCATAATGGGAATCAAAAAGAAGTAAATAGGCGATCAAAGTTAAAGCGAGACTATAATTTAACAATAGAAGATTACAATCGTCTGCTCATTAAACAAGGTGGGCAATGTGCAATTTGCATGAGACATCAAACCTTATTTAAAAGACCACTATCTGTTGACCACGATCATATATTAAAAAGAGTTAGGGGGCTATTATGTCCTGATTGTAATGGAGGAATTGGATTATTGGGTGATAATCCAAAGATCCTGCATAGGGCAATTCAATATCTTAGAGATCACAATGCCAGTATATGACTTTATTTGTGAAAATGGACATAGGGATGAGTTCTTTGTTCATGTGGCATCTGATCTTGGATGCAAGACCAATATTTGCTTAAAGTGCAAATCGGATAATCGTGCAGAGATCCCAATGTTTCCTATCATATCATATGGTAAGGGCTTACTATGGTTCAGCGAAAAAAGTCCCCGCATCCTGTGGAATCTTGGTCCTGCCCCTGTTACGGTCAGGAGCCATGAGGAACATAAGCGGTTGATGCGAGAGGCAGGATTAGTGGAAGCTGGAAGTCGAAGAGGTGAAAGGGGGACTTGGACATGATGCCACAATGGTCAAGATTACAATGTGACTGTGGGTCTGAGAAGTTCTTAAAGCTGGTTTGCCTGCGTTGGCATCCCTCCGGGGGATCAACGGAGGAAATGGGGGGATGGGAGTGCTCTCAATGTGGAAAAAGCGTGGACATGGCGAGTCTGATCACTCTGGCCAAGCTCAAACAAAAGAAGGCGGAACTCGAATCCTTGAAAGAAGAGATCGGGCAGAAATAGCTCGGGCCATTGTCTTGCTTGAGCGCATTGCCTATCAGACATCAGGTCTGGCATTGACATTTGAGCAGTATTTAGATATGGTGAAAACAAATGCCACTCAGTCAGCCAGTTAAATATAGGGTTACAAGGAGAGGTGGCCACAAAATAAGATTGGCCATCGTGAAGGGTACTCGGCGTGTCATCGAGGCAAAAAATATTGAAACAGGAAAAACTCATACTGAGGCCGAATTTAAGCAGGACAGAAAGCGCCGCCTCAAGCACGCAATGGTCCGTTAATGTGTCTTCTGGACCAAGAGCATTTGTGTTGGATGCGCTGCGACAATTGAAGGGAGTTGAAACTAAGTTAAAACAGGTTTTGGATTCATTGAAATAATGGTCTAAGCCTTAACTTGCGGAAGGTCAAAGGCCCAGATCCTGGCAGTACCAGGGTTTGGGCCTTTTTTTATTTAAACAGGAGAATCTTATGAAAATGAATTGGTTCTACGGCCTGCTTTCGCCGTTCTTAAACGAGCGGGGAGAGGTGGGTCCGACACCGGGAACGGACGATCCCGAACCTGTGGTCGATCCTGAGAAGGATACGCCAAAGGAGGGAGAGGACACGCCCCAAGGCAAAGGAGCTCTGCCCAAAGAAGAGAGCTTTATCGATCCTGCAAGCTTGTCAGAAGAGTTAAAACCGCATTGGCGCAGGATGCACCGGGCCTATACCAAGAAGATGGAAGAGATTAAGAGCGGGCGGGAGAAGATTGATGCGTATGACCGCTTTCAATCTGATCCTGGGTATCGCAGGCAACTTCTCTCTTCTATGGCTCAGGAGATGGGCCTTTCGGTGCCAGCCAATGGACAGCCAACAGCAGGCGAGCCCGCCCCGAGAGAAATAATCGAGGCGGTGAAATCAAGGTTATCGCCTGAGCTTGCTTGGATGGCTGAACCCCTAGCCAATGCCCAGTATGCGGCGGTAAGAGCGATGATGGGGCCGAGGGAGCAGGCAGAGGCTCAAAAGAGCCATGCCGAGCGCGAGACCCTATATGGCGACCTTTCCGATGCACTCTCTGAGAAGGCTCCAGGATGGGAAGAGCATGAAGATGAGATGCTGGAGTTGCTGAATTTCATTAAGTCTGAGTCGATGGATCACCGGAAGTACGGTTCAAAACTAGAGCTTCTTTACAACATTGCCACGGGCAATGCCCATGCGGTAAGAGAAGCGACAAAGCGCATGGGAGAAGCTGTGCGATCCAAGGTGGCATCTGGCCAGACGACACGCTCCAGTGTTCCTAACTTTGACGAGAAGATCAAGGGTGCCAAGTCTAACCAGGATGCTTGGAAGATTGCCCAGCAAGCGGCAGAAGCAGAACTGGAAAGGCAAGGCATTAAAGTAAAATAAGGGGGCAACTATGCTTTGGGAAAAGGCTTGGAAATACCTATCCCTACGTTGGGGAATGGTTAGACCATATCTATTCCTTCTCCTGCTTGAATCAGGCCAGATTCCTTCAAGTCTCACGGACGATTACGGGGCTTTGCTCACCACAACGCTCCGGGCCATGCAGCCAAGACTGCATGACAACATCACCCGTGGGAATAAGGTACTGGCTTGGCTTCAATCCAGGGGACGGTTTAGATCACAGGATGGAGGCGAGCGGGTCCAGGTTGCGCTGATGCACGCCCAGAATAACACAGCAGATATTTATTCCGGGTACGGCACATTGGATACCACCCCACAAGATGGTATCACCAGTGCTTTCTACGATTGGGCGCAGTTGTCAGTCTCCATCGCCATCTCCAGGAAGGAAGAGCGGCAGAACTCTGGGAAATCCAGGATGCTCAATCTGCTCGAGTCCAAGACCAATCAGGCTGAGGCCTCGATTAAGGAGCTTCTGAATAACTGCATCGTGGCTGGCAGGATCACTGCTTCTGCGGCTTCTGGGCAGTTTCTCAGGAGAATCGGACGGTTAGATTCAGGGGCATTTGGGCCGTTGCCTTTGGCAGCGCTGATCGACACCAATGCTTCACGATCTGTGGCCATCGGCAACATCAATGGTAACACCTATTCGTTTTGGAGAAATCAGGCTACCTCCAGCACAGCCACCACTTTTGCCGGAATGAAGCAGGAGATGAGCCAGGTTTATAACGATTGCTCCAGAGGGGTAGGTGGATCGCCGGATCTCTTGATCGGGGATCAACGATCCTGGGAGCAGTACTTTAACTCCCTTCAGAATCAGGAGCGCTATGTCGATCCGAAGCTATTGGATGTCTTGGGCGGAAGTGATGCCTTGAAATTCAGGGGGGCGACTTTCACTTGGGATGAAGTTGTGCCGGACACGGAGACCAATGCCGAGGTCGTGGATGGAATCGGGACAGTAACTGTATCCACCATCTTCTTTGTCAACTCTGAGGCGATGGAATGGATATACGATGCTGAGAGTGATTTTGTGACGACACCTTTTGTTCGGCCCGAGAACCAAGACGCTCGCGTGGCTCAGATCATGTGGATGGGGGCTATCGGGGTAAACAACCGGAGGAAAAATGGAGTCCTCTACGGGATAAGTCGTTCCATTACCTCTTAACAAAACGGGGTTAGCGCATAGCTAATTCGTCAGTCACAAAACGGAGTGCCGAAGGCACTCGTCAGTCAAAAGGGAGGCAAGTAAGATGATTTTCCAGAGAGTCAATAGGACCGACCCCGAAAGGGTCTTCATGGTTATGCAGGCGAATGCAGCCAATATCGCTGCGGATGACGTGGTGCAGTTGGAATTGACGGCTGCCTCCGTGGATGGCATCAAGGTCATCCAGCCTGCAACCGCCAATACCCTAGCTACCGTAGGCGTGGCAGATGCCGCGATCGGCAATGGAAGCTATGGATTGGTGCAGATTTACGGATACCGCAGCACATCCAGGATTGGGCCGACCAATGCCACTCAGACATCGCTGGGGCAGGCCTTGATTCCCGTGGCGGGACAAGACTATTTCTCCACGATCACCAGTCTGGCGCAGAATGGGAACCCCTTGGCGATTCTGCTGGAGTCGCTGACATCGGGGGTATCCTCGGATACGGTGAGTAAAAAGATTTTTCTGAGGATGATGTAGCAATACGGTGGGCGATAGAGGCCCGCCGTATGGCTTTATACAAATTAGGAGTTACTATGCCAGAACCCACATTCTTGGAACGGCGATTTATTGCGAGCCATGGAATAGGTGAGGAGAATCAAGCCTTAGTCTACCGATGTCTTGGCTGTAGGCATCTTGTCACTTGGAAGAAGATCAGGCTCGGAGGTTGTGGCTGTGGATCTAACCGGATCATTCCGACAAGACCATATCTGCTTGAGTGGGTAAAACTATTTCTGTTTCCTTGGAGTGTGTAATGGAAGATGTCAAGGTTGCATTCACATCCACTGGATATGGGCCACTATGGGCTCCTGCGGTATCTTCCTGGCTCCGGTTGATTGGATATACAGCCCGTCAATTTGAAGTAAATCATATTGGGAAACTATGTGGAGCGGGCGTGACTGACAGAATGTATACCCACAGCTCGGAAAATAACCTTGTCCAAACATTTCTGGATGATCCAGAACCGACCCATCTATTTATGACCGAGGCCGATATGATCCTTCCGCATGATGCTATCACAAAGCTGCTAGCGCTAGACAAAGATATTGCCTCCGGCATTTACTTTCTACGCAGTGGTACACGCGAGGGTGTTGGACAACCCTGCCTTTATAAGAGGCCGTCTGCCGTGGAAAAGAACTCATCTCCCTATGGTCATTGTGCCGTCTCACTCTTTCCAACGGAAAGCCCATTCAAGGTTGACTGTGCTGGCCTCGGATGTATTCTGTTTAAGAGGACAGTGTTTGAAAAGATGCCGTTCCCCTGGTTTGACCTAAAAGAATCAAATTACGGCTCGGATATGTACTTCTATAAACATGCTAGAGATCATGGGTTTGAAACTTGGGTTGACCCCACAGTTACATGCGGTCAGATCGACTATTACGAGATGACCATTGATGACTGGAAATGGCAATTAGAAACAAACCCTAAGTTTGCCAAATATGGATTCATTATCGGTCAGCAAGAAGCTGCTCACCATTAATGTGGGAGCAGGATCGAGAACGGCGAAGGCTCCGGGTCAAATAAACGCCGATCTTTACCCTGGACCCAACATAGATATGGTGTTCGATCTAACGAAGCCCTGGCCTTTGAAAGATAACAGTATGGGTCATGTACGGGCCAATCACGTCCTTGAGCATTTAGCAGATCCGATGACTTTCTTTAAGGAAGCCTGGCGTGTCTTGGTGCCAAATGGCTATCTTCTAGTTACTGTTCCCTATGGGCCTAGCAGTGGTGGATTTTGTGATGTTACGCACCTGCGGTATTGGATACCCGGCACATTTTGTTTCTTACAACCTGGTTACGGAGATTCCGTATTTAACCCTCAGCATGATGGTTGGAAGGAATTCTTTAGCATCGAGACTATGTTGCAGAGGGTCGATGTCAGAATGAGACGCTTGATTAAATGGCCATTCAGATGGATTGGCCTTCGCATCCTTGGCAGCCTATGGGATGCCTATAATGAGATATCCACTGGACTTAGGGCACTTAAAAGCAAAGAAGAGGTGGAACACTTTAAGAAGAATCGTCCCGGGAATGCCGTACCCATACTGAGGGTGATGCACCGGCATGAGTATGAGAACAGGCCACTTGAGCCAGGCAAACAAGTTGAATTAGTTCATTTGGATACTTACGAGTTCGGCTTTTCGGCTCCTGGAGAAAAACAAGGAATTGGAGGAAACAATGGCAAGGGATGAAGGAGCTATGGATACAGCGGAATTTACTTTCTGCTTTGAGAGATTTATTGGGTATGAAGATAATTCTGGAGAGGGTAAAATACCAATTGCTGGACTTCCTTGGGTTTTTGTTAGATTTAATGCCCCTGGCGAAAGCAGGGATTTTGTGATGCCGCTTCCACCGTGGAGTCACATGATAGGATCTGGTATTTGTTCAGGTCTGATAGATCTCTATGGGCCAGTGGAGGGCGGAACCCCTATCCATATGAAATATGGCAAGGCATACTTTGAATTTATGCCAGACAAGCCATTTCCTTTGGATAATCAAGGGCCACAAAGTTTTAGTGGAAATCCATTGGGAAGTTTGGGAGTTCATTGGTTTGGTAGAGGTTAATCGTTAAGATCGGAGGAATCTATGGCTACTGTTACCCACGGTGTTACGCTTGGTGATACAGCAAATACAACTTCTTATGCAACGGGTAGTTTTACACCTGCGGCCAATGATCTTCTCGTCCTGTTCGTATACAAATCAGCGAGCATAAATAATGGGAGTGTATCGGATTCATTAGGGGGCGACTGGGATTTCGTGACTTCAGCGCAATCTAGCGAGTCGGATCTAGTTAATTGCTGGGTTCGCGATGGTTTGGTCTCTGGCGCGTCAATGACAGTTGCTTATGATTGTACGGGTGATGCGGCGACAGGTTGTATCCTATTTGTGGCTCGCGTTAGCGGCATGAGCAATACTGGAACTGCGGCTGTTGTGCAAAGCGCAACAGAACCGAATCACGTAGGACCGCTTGCTCCTTTCGGTATATTTGCAACGCCGTGCAGTACGGGAAATCCGACATTGGGTATGGTGGGTAGCGATACAAGTCCAGCAGCTCTGACACCTCCAGCGGGTTGGACTGAACGGGATGATACAGGTATCTCAACACCTACAAAAGGAGCTGAATATGTCTCCCGTGATAGTGGCTTTACTGGTACTGACATCACATGGGGAAGCGAGGAAGCGTTAAGTTTTGGAGCTATTATTATAGAGTTAGATGCGGGAGGAGATGGTGACTCCATGTCTGGGCCAGCAGATGAACTGGCTATGGATAGAGCCGACATAACATTCTGTATTGAAAGAAGCATAGATAAAGAAGGCAGAGCTTTTGTTCACCAACTTCCCTGGTGCTTCGTTAGATTCAATGCGCCTGGTCAAGAAAGGAAATATCTGATGCCTCTGCCGCCACAATGCTTAATCATGGGCAGCGTTGTGCGTGATGGCTTGGCTGATCTCTATGGGCCTGTAGATGGGGGAACTCCCATCCACTATAAATACGGTCGTGGTTTTATCGAATGGATGCCAAATAAACCATTCCCGCTGGAAA